>JACCEA010689200.1_pt1 | contig 52668 bp, 37 predicted proteins | sample 7449851 | NCBI WGS metagenome assembly JACCEA01 (sample SAMN15323453, study PRJNA562643) | freshwater metagenome | isolation source: river surface water | place: USA:Blue River Watershed | collected 2017-08-18 | reverse complement strand
CTATCGATATCTTCTTTTACTGCATCGAGTAAATCTTCATTGATATCCATTTTTTCACCGCCATCAGGCATAGGACGCCCTGGTGGTTTTGGAAATGCAAAATTACATAATGCACGAGACCAGGTTCGGTAAGATGATGCAACCTTAAACAATGCATTTCCAGCATTCTTTTTCTTCTTATCATTGGTCTCCTTTTCAATTTCTTCTGTGCGCTTCTTGACGTATTCTGAAAACTGGAAATCGCTCATTTCAACATTCACAATATGATATTTACTGGTCCCATTCATTACAAATCGCGGCAATAGTTTTTCTTGGGCACTTCTGAAATAAGATGTGAGACCCAAAATACGACGTTTAAATACGTCTTCATTCCGCAGTTTATTCTCATTGAAATCAATAAAGGTGTCCACGAAACTATCATAGTTATCATCCAGTGGTTTGAGATTTTCCTGATTTGTCCCAGACTTAATAATTTCAATATGGTTTTTGTTCAATATAGCAGTAATTTCTTTAGTGAAATCAGCGTCACTAATATTTCCTGTCTCATCTAATTTGACACCATTATAGTCTTCCATCACATCAGGCGTCGGACCACCACCCATCATATCTAATGGTACCCGGTCCATATATTCGGCCGTTTCTTCAACAGGCATTTCATCGAGTTCTTTATTGAGAGCATTTTCGGCATCATAGTTTTTCTTGAGAACACCGTTTTTGTCTTTTCCGAATAAAGGAGTTGAGACCTTTGATGCCTTTTTAGTTTTATTATTGGTATTATTTTTATTTGAGACCTTTTTTGTCTTTCCACCACCAACATCTTTCTTCGCCACCTTCTTATCTTCTTTATCCTTATCATAAACATTAATAAACCCATACGGATTACGGGTAATAGTCAAAATATTACTGGCATAATCAATATAATCAAATGTGTTGAAACCTTCGCGTGCAAACATATTCATAATTGCTTCTTTGGATAAACGGAACCCTTTTGGTGCAGATGGCTTAATACTTAAATGGAAACTCCAGGTCTTAATATAACCACGTAATATATTAAATAATACAGCCAACTCATTCGGATAGTTGATAATTGGGGTCCCGGATAATAAGACCACCTTCGAATTTGTTGCACTCATTAAATAATCATACATAACCATAGAGACACTCTTTGGTTCTTTCAGCTTATTCACAATGCGGCTTACTAAATTATGGGCCTCATCAATCACAATGACTGAATTATCAAACGGATTTTTGGTGAAATTACTGGACATTTGTTTTAATACACTCATAAGTCGCGGATTATTATAATTGATATCATAATACTTGCCTCGTATCATAAGGTCTAATTGCTCATCAACCTCTGTTTTTTCTTGGTCTTTCAATGTGTCAAAATTGTTTTCTTTTTTGGTGACATCAACCATCCAAGCACCCTTCTTTTTGGACACATATTCCTCTGGTATTTTAAGTGCCCGAGACAATATACTGACATATGATGGTTTGCCTTCAATGGAGACCCATTCCCAATATTGGTTTTTACGGAATAATTTGTCACCGCATTTTTTGAGTTCGGTGAAATAGTTGGTCTTGAGTGACGCAGGCGTCATAAGAATAATTGGTTTATCGGTCTTCATACCTTCGGCAATAGCAATCGATGTGCAGGTCTTACCACTACCCAACATATGTTGTAGCAAGAGACCACGATAAGGGGTGTATACATTCAGGTAATCACGGACCACCTTTTGATGGGTCAATAGCTTAAAATCTAGTTCATTCGATGCCGCACAAGAAACATTTTTATCACTATCCAATAGTTCTTGTTTGTAAGGTCTAAATAAATTGGCTATCTTTTGGATATAGAGTTTACGATTATTCATATAAAACGATGATGCACGCACAACAATCTTTTCCCTTTTAGGAACACGATTAGAGACCAATTTATTTCTGATTTTTTCGCCAGTGATGGGTTCATAGTTTTTATGGGTGTCTTCTTGTGAAATTTCGATAGCAACCTTTTTATATTTCGGTTTTACTGGAATATGTGTCTCAGGAAATTCCTCGTCTTCACCCTCACCCGCATCATCCTTCTTATCATCCTTCTTATCATCAACCTTCTCTGCCTCTTTCAATTCGACTTTCTTTTTGGGTTTCTTGAGCACTATTTTTTCAGGTGCAGGACCGATCTCCTTCACCTCTTCCATCGCCTCTACCATCTCGGGTTTCTTGAAAACAGGTTCTTCGACAATAGGTTCAGCTACTTCTTCTTCTGCCATTTTCTCGGCAATAACAACCATTTTCTTTTCAGGTCTCACTTCTTCAAATTCAGGTTCAATAATAGGTAATGCAAACTCGTCTTCAACAATCTTTTTCTTCTGTTCGACTACTCGCACATTTATGTATTTATTAATATTCTTCATAACAATATCCCGATTAATATCATAATCAGCGCGTTTATCATAGAAATCCACTTTATGTGGCTTTTTAATGTGTTCAACATCTTCTTTTTTCTCAATTCCTTCTATTTTATTTTCATCAGGTTTTATAGCCTGTTTTGTTTTTATCATAACAATTTGTTGTGGTCTCGCAATCTTTTTTTGCATTAACATTTCTAAATTCATACCCCCATTTTTCCTATTTCTGTGTATCAAGTATTCCATATTTTATATATATCTTATATATTATGATTACAATATAAAATACTCTTATATTATTTTGTGATCATAAAAAAATAACAATAATACTATGTTGTTATCTTTTTTTATTTTTTCTCTCTATCATTCTATTATCACAATATATCTAATTATACTGCATAATCCCGCAATAATATAATAGCTTCGTTGCAAGCAATTTGTTCAGCCTTTTTTTTAATTCGATGAGTGCCTTCTCCTAAAAATAATAATATTTTTTTATTAACTGATAAGTAATTGTGAATATCATTATAGCTTGTGAAATTTTTGCATTTTACTGCATCCGCAATAGATGCATTATGTATTTGTTGGCCTAAACATAAATATACCCCCATATGATATCCGTGTTCAGTATTCTGTTTTCCCATTTCAATATAATGCGGGGTTGTTTTGAATTCCTTCTGTATAAGCACTTGCAATATATTTTTAAAATTGTCATCGTTAGATATTAGTGATGTCCAGTCAACGTGTTTTTCAAACACGTTTTCAATAAAGATTTGTGCCATTTGGAACCCCGGGCCGCAGTGAAACAAATTCTCAAACCAGCTGTGTTCATCCTGCACATTCAACTTGTTGAAATCCAAGAAAAGCGCACCGATAAATGCCTCGAATAAACACCCCAGTTTCTTCAAGTTTGTGCGTGTATTCTTCTGCTCTTCGTGTTTAGACATAATAAACCATTTATGCAATCCCATTTCCAGTGCCATTTTACCAATCGACTCGTTCTTCACCAATGCAATCTTTTTTTCAGTCATAAAGCCTTCATTCTCTTTAGGAAAACGTTTATACAAATAATATTTTGTGATACATTCGAGAACCCCGTCCCCGACAAACTCAAGCCTCTCATTTGATTTAGTAAATAAATCAATACAATTGTCAGGTTTAGGAGCAAGTGTTATATTGTTTCGTTCGTTTTCTATATTTGGTCGCTTAATATAGCTCTTATGAATAAATGCACGTTTGTATAATGTCAGATTGTTAACTACTTGTTCAATCCCCTGATTTTTCAAAATAGTATTATTTATCCCATATGCATTTAGTATTCCATAAACATCATCATTAGATATCAAAACATTTAGTGGATTATAGGGATCGAATACATATGTTTCCTGGCCATTTGGATTTTTAATAGTATAGATATCATTACCTGTATCGCAGCTCTCGTTTTCTTTGTTCTCTTGTTTTTGATAGTTCATTTGTATTAATTTGTTATAATTAATAAGAATTAGTTGGTTATATTTAATCATACACTATTTTTATATCAATTTTATAAATCTTTCGAAAAAAAAATATATTTAGTGTATATATCAAAGATGGTTTTATCTGGAACAAAGAGAACAAGTTCAATGTCAAGTATCACAAATGCTAACCAAGGTGGCGGATCCAAGAAAGCTGGTTTCGCTCACACCATTGGAAGAGACTCGTGGACAAGTATTTTTATGGGAATGGGTAACAGTGCCTACACTGGTGCCACTAAGAAATGTGTTGGTTTAGCTTGCGTTAACACCTATCCAGTTAGCTGGACTGTTAAACCATCAAGACCTATCGGTCCTGTTAGAACTGGAAGTGATTATTGGTAAATAAACAATCCACCTAACAAATAAATATTATAACTTATATAAACATATAATATTTATTATCATCAATACACCAAATTATTTATACATATGAAAATTATTTGTGACGAACGCGAGACCCCATTATACAATAAGTTATTAGAACTCAATACCCCGCCAAATCCACTATTGACTATTGAGAAAAAGGTCTTACATTTAGGCGATGTTGTATTTGAAGGAAATAATGGAGACCACGTTCTTTTATTTGAACGCAAGACATTTAGCGATTTATTGGCATCTATTCGCGATGGGAGATACGACGAACAATCATACCGTCTCATCCATTGCGGGGAATACCACCCACATAACATTATTTATTTAATAGAAGGCGCTATGTCTACTGTGCGTTCACATAATGAACAAAACCTGATTTATTCTGCTATTGTCTCTCTCAATCAGTTCAAAGGGTTTAGTGTTATGCGCACAAACAGTGTAACCGAGACCTCACAATTTGTTATGCAATCTGCGATTAAAATGCATAAGGATTTTGAGAAAGGGAAGGTTCAGAAATATATTGCTAGCAAACCAACCGCCGAGACCCCAACTGATGATGGAGAACAACAACAATTAGTTGCAGAGACCCCTGTTGTAAGTGAGCAGGATTATTGCAGTGTAGTTCGCAAGGTGAAAAAAGACAATGTGACACCGCAAAATATAGGCGAGATTGTGTTATGTCAGATACCCGGAATAAGTTCATCAAATGCGATTGCTTTAATGAAGAATTACGGGTCTTTCAAAATGTTTTATGAGACCATAAAAGAAAAACCTGAATTACTAGAAGGTCTCACTATCGAGACCAATGGTAAACAGAGAAAAATAAGCAAAACGATTATTAACAATATCAAGACCTATTTATTCTAATACATCTTTTGGGTAATTCATATTTGGGTAAAGGTCTGGATGAACCTCGCCTTTTGGGGTTACAAGCTGTGGTTTATAAATGTTGTAATCCTCATATTTACCACTGTCAACCATATATTGGGTATATCCAACACCTCCCCAATTACTGTCCATTGGATTGTCACTAATAACCGCCTTTTTAGTGGAGTCGTGGATAGCGTCGAGTTCGGTATATTTTCCAACAAACAATCCGTGTGGGTCGAACCCGGCATAATTACCTGAATTGAATGGTGGATTACTGCGGTTTGCATCCAAATATTTAATAGGTGAATTTGGGTTTGTTTGTGTGACATTTCCAAGAAGTGGAATAGTGGCCCCACCATTATCAGGGGACATTGGTCCAGGTCTCATACGTAGGACATCATTACCTTGTGCGTCATTTTCGGATTGCAAATAGAGAACAGGACAGTTTATTCCATTTTTTCGTTGGGTCTCTAAATATTTAACATAGGCATCTAAATTAGGAAATTTAATCGGATTTTGTCCTTCTATTGTAGGCAACTTAGAGTTATATAGTAAAAGTTCATTTCCATTGTTTACTAGCACATCAGGGCAAATATTTTCATCAGAAGTCATATTTTCAATAATAGTATTTAGACGTCCTGTAGCATATAAATAGAGACCCAGGAAGAAAATCAAGACCAAAAAGTATAAAAATAGATTTTTAAATAGTTTCATTATTTTCAGGAATATATGGTTTATATTATATACTTATATAATATAAAATGAATAAACAAATGAAAAAAGGCGAATTAGTAGTAGGCAAGTTATATGCCGACTGGTGCGGTCATTGCCAGACACTTGCACCTGAATGGGATACAATGAAGACCTCTATTAAAAACAAAATCAAGAAAGGCGGCAATAAATTTAAGAAAGTGGATATTGTGGAAATTGAAGAGAGTGTCCAAGACAGTAAATTGCCTGCACTTAATAGCAAATATTTGGATGGTTCTAAAGATAAAGTTGAAGTTCAAGGCGGATATCCAACTATTTTCAAAATAGATGGTGGCAGAGTTCATTATTATGGCGGCGAACGAACTGCTGAGAAAATGGAACAATGGGCTATTGGAGAACAAGCCGTGACAGATGTCTTTGATAATAAACAAGATGGAGGTGCCAAAAGTCGCCGCTGCAAAAAACCCAGAAACAAGACCCGCAAAAATAGTATTGTCTCAAAAATTAAAGCATTTTTCCAGTGGAAATAAAACGAACAAATAATATATTATTATAGTATAATATTATATGGTATGCTACAAAGAATAGATGAAAATGATGAAGAAACAGATGAGAGTGAATTAGATTATAGTTATTATATTGATAAATACGATGTGGATATATTTGAAAATGTGAATAACGAGGTATTATTTGATAAATATCAAATAAAAATAGATGGTCTCAATAAAATCATAAAAGAGCTACGAAAGAAAAACGATGGACTGCAAAAACAGGTGAATGGACTTAATCACGCCCTGTTCCATAAGAAAATAGAGGTTTCTCAGTTAGAAAGTGAGAATGCGCGGCTTAAAAATAATACAGACAAAGGCGACACATATATGTCATATTTTGAGGACTGTATGGATTGTTTATGTTTGCCATTGTATGCCTGTCAAATGGCGTGTATATATGGCGGCATAAAATTGAAAAAAATAGATAAATAAAAATAGAAAGTAATTGTATTTAATTTGAATAAAGACAATTATTAATATTAATATAATAACAATAATAACTAGAAGATGCAAACTAATAACGAAGTACAACTAAAGAAGAAATCTATCGGCAAATCGTTCCGATTAATCGATTTCAATATATATGATGAAGCCCGAAATAATGGTAGTGATAGTGAGTCGTGTGATAGTAATGGTAACCAAAAATATAAAGCCCGACAAGAAGACAGCCAGTTTATTATCCAAATGTATGGAATTAATGAGCAAGGCGAGACCGCAACAATATATATTAATGATTATATGCCGTTCTTCTATGTCAAAGTCGGAGATAAATGGACACAACGTGAATGCAATATGTTATTGGAAGACATCAAGAAAAAAATCTCGAAATATTTTCATAATTCAATCGCATCCATAGAACTAGTAGATAAGCATAAGTTATATGGATTTACTGGCGGTAAAAAATATAAGTTTGTTAAAATCACATTCGAAAATATCGCAACAATGAATAAAGTCAAAAATATTTGGTTTGGGTATGATGAAGCAACAAATCGTCGTGTATTAAAACCCTATGTATTCCCTCCAGGCAATAATGGAGTAAATTTAGAATTATACGAAAGCAGTATTCCGCCATTATTGCGCTATTTCCATATCAATAATATAAGCCCATCTGGATGGGTATTTGTTCCTACAAATAAAGTATTGCAACCAGACCCTAAAACAACTACGTGTAAATATGAATATATATGCCGCGCGTCCCAAATCAAACCAATGAATGAAAAAGAAAATCGTGTGCCATACAAAATATGTAGTTTTGATATTGAGGCCAGTAGTAGTCACGGTGATTTTCCTGTGCCAAAGAAGACATATAAACGACTTGCATCCAATATGATTGATATATTTGAACGCCAAAATGTGACTGACCCTACACGCGGAAATCTGTTAATAGAAAAAATAATTAAAACAGCGTTTGGTTATGGTAAATTTGATGATGTTGATTTGGTATATCCAAAAGTAATGCCATCCAAAATACAAGTCGACAAATTAATAAAAATATTAATTAGCAAGCCATATGAAGTTGCAAAAAAAATGGGGGATGAAGACGATATCAAAGAAGAACTCCTTACAATAGACAGTATATTTCAGAATATAAAGGATGCACGTGATGCAGATAGTGATGCTGGAAGTGATGCCGGAAGTGATGCTGGTGGTGAGGGGGGCGGAGAAGTAGAAGAAGTTGCCGCCTATAAAAAGAAGTCAAGCAAACATTTGCGTGCAGTAGAAGCTATTCAACAAAAAGATAATAAGTTAGTGGATATTATTATTGGAAACTCGTGCACCCGCGATGAAAAAGTCCAGAAAACAAATGAAGCACTGACAATGTTATTCCCTGTATTAGAAGGCGATAAGGTAACATTTATTGGTTCAACATTTATGCGTTATGGAGAAACGGAGCCATATATGAACCATTGTCTTGTATTAGGTGGTTGTGGCGAGGTTGAAGGCGCCGTTATTGAAAGTGTTCCAACAGAAAGCGAATTATTATTGAAATGGACTGATTTGATAGAAAAAGAAAATCCGGATATTATTATTGGTTATAATATATTTGGGTTTGATTATGAGTTTATGTTCAGACGTGCAGAGGAAAACCATTGCGAGCGAGATTTCCTGAAATTCTCGCGTAAAATCGGCGAGCTATGTGCAAAAGAAAATAAGGCCAATGGAGTTGCTGATGGAACGTTGGCAATCGAAAATACGAAAGTCGTGCTTGCTAGTGGTGAATATGACTTGCGTTATCCTACAATGCCTGGTCGCTTGCAAATTGATATGTATACCTATTTCCGGCGTGATTTCAATTTATCATCATATAAATTAGATGATGTTGCAAGTCAGTTTATTAGTGATGATGTGAATAAAATAGTGTCGACAACAATGACTGACCACGGTGATGTGACAGAACTCTATAGTAAGAACTTGACAGGGCTACATAAAGGCGATTTTATCCATATTGAAATAACCAGTTTTACAAGCGATTATTATATGGATGGGCATAAGTTCAAGGTGCTCGATATAATATATGATAAAGAAGTGACAGAAATGGTGAAAGGCGTCGAGAAAAAGAATAAATATAACGTGATTGTTATTGGTGGACATCACGCAATTGATGGCGTGAAACACGTAAAATGGGGTATGTCAAAGGACGATGTATCTCCGCAAGATATATTCCGACTTGGGAATGGTAGCGATGCAGACCGTGCGATTGTTGCGAAATACTGTATTCAAGATTGCAACCTTGTTCATCATCTGATGAACAAAATCGATGTGATTACTGGTTATGTAGAAATGTCGCGTATTTGTAGTGTGCCAATTAGTTTCTTGGTATTTCGTGGACAAGGTATTAAATTAACTAGCTATGTAGCCAAGAAATGTATGTTGAAAGATACGCTGATGCCTGATTTGGAGAAATCGGGAGCCAATGACGGTTATGAAGGTGCAATTGTGTTACCACCGAAATGTTCTATGTATATGGATAATCCAGTTGCGTGTGTCGATTATTCATCGCTATATCCGTCGTCTATGATTAGTCAAAATTATTCGCACGATAGTAAAGTATGGACAAAGGAATATGATTTGGCCGGTGAATTGATATGCGAAACGGGTGAGAAGAATAGCAAGGGCGAATATATGTATGATAATATGCCAGGATATCAGTATATTGATATTGAGTTTGACACATATAAATATGTTCGTAAAACACCTACTTCTGCTGCGGAAAAGGTGAAATGCGGGAAAAAGATGTGTCGATGGGCGCAATTTCCAGGGGGTGATAAAGGAATTATGCCGTCTATTTTAGAAGAGCTATTGAAAGCGAGAAGTGATACCCGAAAACAAGCGAAGAATGAAAAAGACCCCTTTATGCAAAATATATTGGATAAACGTCAACTCGGTTATAAGGTGACTGCAAACTCGTTATATGGGCAATGTGGAGCGAAGACATCGACATTTTATGAGAAGGATGTCGCAGCGTCGACTACTGCAACGGGTCGTATGATGATTACGTATGCGAAGAAAATAATAGAGAATGTGTATGGGAATAGAATTTACAATACGGAGACACACGGTCCGGTATTGACAAAGGCGGAGTATGTATACGGGGACAGTGTAACCAATTACACACCAGTTTATATTAAACACAATAATAAACTGGATATTTTAACAATTGAAGAATTGGCCGAAAAATATGGTGGGGATAAGTGGGTTATGTGTAAAGAGGAAGGCAAACAAGAAAAGGAGTTTTGTGAATTAACCGGGGTTGAGTCTTGGTCCGAGACTGGATGGACTAAACTGTATAGAGTAATTAGACATAAACTTGCGCCTCATAAAAATATTATTAGAATAATGACACCGCAATCAAGTATCGATGTTACTGATGATCATTCATTGCTTTTAAAATCAGGACAAGAAATATCACCAACAAATGTTACAATTGGAACAGAATTATTACATCACAGTATAAACACTGAAGAGAATAAGGAATTAATAAACGATTTCTTGAATAATAATAAAATATATCCTGACAATAGAGTAAAAACAGATAGAGCCAAAATGTTGTTAAAACTAAATCTAAAAACAATGAGCGAAAAAATAATTATGATAAAAAAAATAGATTATGAAGGCTATGTATATGATTTGACAACAGCTAATCATCATTTCGCTGCCGGAGTAGGAAATATGATAGTGCATAACACGGACTCTGTATTCTTCACATTCAATCTGGAAACCCCTGAAGGAGAACCTATCCGCGGAAAAAAGGCGCTGGAAATAACGATTGAAATTGCACAAGATGCCGCTAATTTATGCACACAATGGTTAAAACCACCAATGGCACTTGCGTATGAAAAAACCCTGATGCCATTTATTCTGCTATCGAAGAAACGGTATGTCGGTATGTTGTATGAAGAAGACCCGAATAAAGGAAAAATGAAATATATGGGACTGTCATTAAAACGGCGTGATTCGTGTGACTATTTAAAAGACACATATGGCGGAATATTGACTATATTAATGAAAGAACACAACCTGCAAAAAGCTCTGGATTTCTTGGATAATTCGCTGACAACACTTATTGACGGCAATGTATCTATGGATAAACTTGCGCTCACAAAAGCACTGCGTGGCTATTATAAAAATCCGAGCCAAATAGCACATAGGGTATTGGCTGAAAGGATTGGTCAACGAGATCCGGGAAATAAGCCGAAAGCAGGCGACCGTATGAAATTCGTATATTTTGTGAATAGTAATCCGAAAGCGCTACAGGGTGAAAAAATAGAGACACCTGAGTTTATTATAGACAATAAATTAAAAATAGATTATACGTTTTATATTACAAATCAGTTAATGAAACCACTACAACAACTGTTTGGACTGGCACTGGAAAAAATATGGGAATATCAGGGGAAAACAGGGGCATTAAAAACATATAAAAAGGAACTGGCAAAATTAGAAGAAGAGTTTGATGATTTGGAGATATTTATGAAAAAAAGAGAAAAAATGTCGTCGGCAAAAGTGAAGGCACTATTATTTGATAAACACTTAACAAAAATATTCAATGAGAAACACGGAGTGCAACAAATAACCGGTTTCTTTATGCGAAAATAAAAACCAGAAACAAAATAAAAAAATATTATATAAAATTATTCATAATATTTTTTATTGATGGTCATCGTCATCATCAATTTCACTATCACTTTCGATTTCAACCGAATTCAATATATTATTCATTTCATCATCGGTCATAGCCCCGACTATTAACCGCCTGCATACAGGACAATTATTATGATTAATCAACCAATTTTGGAGATTAACCGGATTAAAATAATGCCCACAACGTATTATTCTCATCACATCCTCATTTTCTTGAAAATTAGTGAGACCAATAGGACACCTGGTTTCTGTCATCGCACTATTTCCTTGTCTGTATTGAATGGTTTCGGTGTGTCTTTGTATATCTTGTTGTGTTAGACGCGGGGTCTCATTATTATAATTGCCAGTGGGTCTCGATATACTATTAAATAAAGTTTGAAGATTGACTGTTCCCAAATCTACTACCGCGGATGCTATTGTTTGTTGTCCAACAAGCTGACCTAACATATTAAATAATGACTGGATATTTCGATTATACATATTGATATTTCGATTATACATAGTGATATTTAGTGTATATTCATTTATGATATGTACAAGGTCAGATACAGATATTGTGTGTGCCCCGGTATCGGTATTAGAACCAGGGCTAGTAGTAATTGGAGTTTGTCTATCAAGCGCAGAACGAAATAGTTCAGTTAATATACTGGCTGTACCCGCCGTTGCATTTGTGTGTCTATCCATATGTTAATGTGTAAATAATATAAAAGTATGGTTCTATATTATTTATGGCATACATAATAAATACAGATTTTTCTAAGTATAAGACCAATAATTACATAGGTCTCAAGAACTTAGGAAACACCTGTTTTTTGAACTCATCTATTCAAGTATTAAATCATACATATGAACTAATTGATTTATTGCACAGAGAGAAAACACGTGGATTACTAAATACTGAAATAGATGACCATTATATTACTGAAGAATTTAATAGATTATATTTAACAATAAATGCAACCCCAATTACTTTTTCACCTGACAGATTTGTTAGTTGTGTGCAACAAATATCGCAACGAAAGGGTCGCGAATTATTTACAGGATGGGCACAAAATGATATGCCCGAATTTTTGCTATTTATGATTGAATGCTTACATAATTCAATCAGTCGCCCTGTTACACTTAAAATATCTGGCAAAAGCGAAAATCATAAGGATGAACTCGCACTCAAATGTCTGGGTATGTTGCGTAAATCATATGAAAAAGAATATTCGGAAGTGATGCATTTATTTTATGGCATTTATGTGTCTCAAATAAAATCAGTTGGAACCAATGAGGTTTTAGGAATTAGTCCAGAATGTTATTTTATGATAGACTTACCAATCCCTCAAGTGTCAAATCCAACACTCAGCCAGTGTTTCGACCTATATACACAAGTTGAGGTGCTTGATGGAGATAATGCATATTTTAATGAAAAGACGGGGAAAAAAGAGGCGGTCACAAAAAATATCACGTTTTGGTCATTTCCACAGATACTCGTTATAACCCTTAAGCGATTTCAAGTAAGTCATTATATCAAAAAAATGGAGGATTTTGTTGATTTCCCTTTAGAAAACCTGGATTTATCAAAATATTGTTCTGGATATAACCCACACAACTATGTATATGACTTATATGGTGTATGTAATCATTTTGGTAATACAATGGGTGGACACTATACATCGTTTGTTAAAACCGCTGATAACACTTGGATACACTGTAATGACCAGCATATCTCGATTGTGCAAAATAATACACATATAAAAACAAATAGCGCATACTGTTTATTTTATCGTAAAAAAAATACTGGTCTATAATATATAATACAATCAATATAATAAAAATGTCGTCAAATGATGCAACAACAGATGAAACCCAATCCAAAATTGAAACCAAAGTAAATAATATATATACAGATGTATTCACAAAATCAAACGTAATATTACTATTTTATTTTATCTCGCTTTATTTTCTTATTTATTTCACTTTAGGTCTCATTTATAAAAAAGATAATATTAATGATGCCAAACTAGCGTCATCAAAAATTCTTGATTTAATGGTTCTTGGGTTTGTAATAGTATTCATAGTTGCTCGTTTTTTTATGTTATCTGGTAGTGAAAAAGAAGAACAACTAAAAGCATATATTAATCAATATGGATCATATATTGATAGACCTATTTCTGTTTTATCATTAGTTTTGTTTTTAGCAGTATTTTATGGTCTCATTTATATTACGGGGGTTCCAATGGAATATACTAATAAACCAACATCTATTAGTATTGTTGAGACCTTAGCTTGGGTCACATTTACAATTACCATATTTGTCAACTTTTTTAGACTAGTATTTGGTATTTCTCTTCCACAATTATTTGGGGAATTCTTGAAAGGTATATGGACAGGGTTTAGTGAAGAAAAGAAGGCAGATGAAGGGGAAGAAAAGAAGGGAGATGACGATGGAGACAAAGATGATAAGAAAAAAGCCGATAAATCCGAGGTTTTCAATGTTGGAAATAACTTATACACATATGATGATGCCAAAACATTATGCAGTGCTTATGGTGCTCGTCTAGCAACCTATGATGAAATAGAAGATGCATATAATAAAGGTGCCGAATGGTGTAATTATGGGTGGTCTGATGGACAAATGGCCTATTTTCCTACTCAAAAATCTACGTGGGATAAATTACAGGATAACCCAAAAACCAAAAATAATTGTGGCAGACCTGGAATAAATGGAGGTTATATGAAAAATCCAAATATCAGGTTTGGTGCAAATTGTTATGGAAAACGTCCCGCCCCATCAGCCCGTGATAAAAGCTTGATGGATGTAAAGAAAGCGGGTATTATTACTCCAAGAACGCCAGAGGATATTTTATTAGAAAAGAAGATCCAATATTGGAAAGAAAACAAGGAGAAAATTGTTACTATAAATGGTTTTAATAATGATAAATGGAGCGAATATTAGACGTCTGCAAAAATAAACATCATAATAAAACCATATAAAATTAATTCTATTACATATAATAGTATTAATAACTTAAAAATGGAGACCGAAACAAATCAATCAGATAGTAATCCTACCTATGACACCAATATATTTAATCATATATTACAAACTGTAGTCAGTAATTCACCTATGTGCATCCAACAAATATATTGTATTCCTGATTATAACGTTTTTTATACACCAAAATTTATGCGTAAGTTTGATTATTATGCGGACCTAATAGATCTCTGTCGCAATAACGAGGATGACTATCGCCTTACTGCATTTGTCACTGCACAAAAAGCATATAGCAGGATTGTTCGTTTCTTTTTCCGCTATTTGAAGAAAACCCGAAAACCAGTAAATGCAGAGGACTTATATATGCAACCCATTAAAGAAGGAGATAAGTATGTTATTAAATTATATCACGCTGGGAGTAATTATTTGTTTACATACACGAGCCTAATTAATATAATAAAAGGGAAACTGGTGGATACACAACAAGGTATTCTCACATCACTGCGCAGTAAAAACCCGTATAATAATTTGCCATTGTCACGTGGGTGTTTACTGCATTTTTATTTGAATTATTTGAATACCTATAAATATGTGGACCCAATGATTGTCTCTTATTTCCAATCGGAGTTTAATGAGCGTGTGTTTTATTGTGAAAACGAAGTGACTATTCGCCTTCAATTTATAAAAAATCTGTTGAATTCGAATGCGACCAATGATTTGTTATTATTACGAGAATATGTGAATAACATATTTTATGATTATTGTAGAAGTGCAAGAATAATGGTGCATCCAGATTTTCCGGTTAAGGAATTAATTAATGTGATGAGACCATATTTATATTGCTATCTAATAACGAAATATTGTAGTGGAAATATAAACATTCACGCAGGATGGTATCTGAAAAATGCGATACCAGATTTTGCCCAATACAATAATATGTTTGGCAGAAAATATATAACAACTAAGAGAACACCAATGTGTGTATTTGAGAAAAGGGTAACATATAATATAAAACATCCGCCTTGTTCAATAAATACTATTATTGCAGGCGGGTTTGTGTTTAAACGACAATATGATATATTAACACTGTATGATGAAGACCCAGATACAGAAATAGATATGAGTGATTTGCCCAATAATAGTGGTCTCGATGGAGAGGGTGGTGATAGTGATGGGTCTGGGTCTGGTAGCAGTGGTGATGCAGATGATGAAGAAAGTGGATATTCATAAAAATATTGAAAAATAATATAAAGTGTTGTTGTTATTATAAATATAGAATAATAACAAATGTCTACAAAAGAACTATCTGATAGTGATATTAAATACTTGGCTCAATTTAATACACAAGACGAAATTGAAAATGAGATACACCGATTACACTTCATAAGAAAGGATATCCGTAGGCTGGCTTCAAATATTAATATAAATACAACTATGCATCTAGGTAATCATATATATGAAGAACTAGACCTATCTATTATTGATAAATACCATTTAATAGAAACACACTGGAAAGACAATAATAGGATATTATCACCAATACTCAGTATGTGTAAAGATTTTAATATTAATGAAGATCACGATGTTGTTGTGACTGTATATAAATTATATACACATATAAAAAATATCAAAAAAAATATGAAAGAAGCATACGAAAAAAAAATTAGTGAGTTTAATCAAGAAAACGGAACTAATTTTGATGAAACCAATTTTAATGAAAAACTGTATACAGACAAAGTTATTTTGTTATATGACAAATTAGTAAAACTGCTATAATTAAAAAATTGAAATACTAGTTCAATTATTATTAGAAGGTCAATAATATAAATTATAATTATTATTAATATTATTGTTAAAAATGCAAACTCCATATGAATTTGAAAAGTATGTATGCACTAAGGAAACACTTGAAGAGACCATAAAAATGTATGGTGTGGCTATAATCCCAAATGTATTGGATGAAGTCGAGTGTGAAAAAATGGTGAGTGAAATGTGGGACTTTTTGGAACATATTTCTAGTGAATGGGCTATACCTATTAATCGTAATGACGACAAAACTTGGAGAGAATTCTATAAGTTATTCCCATTACATTCTATGTTATTGCAACATTTTGGTGTAGGCCACGCGCAGGCATCTTGGAACTTGAGACAAAACCCAAAAATAGTTGATATATTCGCACATTTTTGGAAATGTAGTGCAGAAGAATTGCTAGTATCGTTTGATGGGTTTAGTTTTGGATTACCGCCTGAAAAAACAAATAAAGGCTGGAATAGAAATAATGTATGGTATCACACGGATCAGTCATATACTACACCTGATTTTAAATGTATTCAGAGTTGGGTGACTGGATTAGATGTGAATGAGTATGATGCAACTTTATCTGTTATGGAAGGCAGTAATAAGTATCACGCAGAATTCAAGGAACGGTTTGGAGTTACAGATAAAGCAAATTGGTATAAATTGAAAAAAGAAGAAGAGCAGTTTTATATTGAAAAAGGATGTGAACATAAAAATATAAAGTGTCCAAAAGGTAGTATGGTATTTTGGGATAGCAGGACTATACATTGTGGCGTTGAGGCTACAAAAAAGCGAGAAACAGCGAATTTAAGAGCGGTCATATATTTGTGTTATATGCCAAGAAAAATTTGTTCTGAAAAAAATTTGAAAAAGAAGAAAAATGCATTAGAAGAATTACGCACTACTAGTCATTATCCGTGTGATATTAAATTGTTTGCAAAATCACCGCGAACTTATGGTGCGGAAATGCCGGTTATAAAAAGTGTGGAGGCGCCGGTATTAACTGATTTGGGAAGAAAATTGGCTGGTTATTAGAAAAGAAATAAAATAAAAATAAAACGGAAAATACACTCTTATATGGAGTGTATTTTTCACTGCACTTATTATATAATATATATAATAATTGGTTGGTATATAGACGGCGCTTATTATCTAGACAGATATATTTAATTAATTATGTTCACAACACAAATATTTTAAATTTTCATTTAACGCGGGTAAACTGGTTAATTTGTTAGAACTACAATTTAAATGTACTAAATTTGCATTTAGTTCTGGCAAACTAGTCAATACATTATCATTACAATCTAATCGTGCTAAATTTGCATTTAGTTCCGGCAAACTAGTCAATTGATTATTAAAACAATATAATTCAACTAAGTCCTTATTCAGTTCAGGCAAGCTAGTTAATTTATTTTGATGACAACATAATTTTTTTAAGCATTCATTAAGTTCAGGTAAACAAGTCAACTGATTAACACCACAATCAACTGCTTCTAATTGTTCATTAAGTTCAGGCAAACTAGTCAAATGATTATAATAACAATATAATTCTTTTAAGCATTCATTAAGTTCAGGTAAACTAGTAAGTTGGTTATCATTACAACGCAATTCTTTTAAGTATTTATTTAATTTTGGCAAACTAGTCAACTGATTATTACAACACCATAATGTTTTTAAACCTTCATTAAGTTCAGGCAAATTGGTTAACTGATTATTGTAACAATGTAAAATGTTTAAACCTTCATTAAGTTCAGGTAAACTAGTTAACTGATTATTGTAACAATGTAAAATGTTTAAACCTTCATTAAGTTTAGGTAAACTAGTTAGCGGGTTATGATGACAATACAAAGCTTCTAAACTTTTATTAAGTTTAGGCAAACAAGTCAATTGATTACTACTACAATGTAATCTTTTTAAGCATTCATTTAACTCAGGCAAACTAGTAATTTGGTTATCATCACAACGCAATTCTTCTAAGCATTTATTTAAATTAGGCAAACAAGTCAATTTATTATTAATACAACATAATTTTTCTAATTTTTCATTCAATTCAGGCAAACTGGTTAATTTATTATTAAAACAATGTAAAACGTTTAAACCTTCATTAAGTTCAGGCAAGTTAGTTAGCAGGTTATTATAACAAATAAAAATTTTTAATTTATCATTTAATTTAGGCAAACAAGTCAATTGATTATCACTACAATTTAATGCTTCTAATTGTTCATTAAGTTCAGGCAAACAGGTTAACTGATTATTGCAACAATATAATCTATCTATGCATTCATTTAGTTCAGGTAAACAAGTTAATTTATTGCTGGTACAATCCAAATATCTTAAATTTTTATTCAATTTGGGTAAATAGGTTAGCAGATTATTATTACAACATAAACTGTTTAAGCATTCATTAAATTCAGGCAAACTCGTCAATTTATTGACACCACAAGTTAAACTTTCTAATTTTTCATTTAGTTTGGGAAAACTAGTCAATCGGTTATTTTCACAATCTAGTAATTCTAATTTTTCATTTAATTCAGGCAAACTGGTTAATTCATTATTATTACAACGTAATTCTAATAAATTCTCATTCAGTTCAGGTAAACTGGTTAATCGATTATTTTGACAAAACAAATGTGATAGTTTTGTAAATCTTTGTAAAGACGGAAGATAGGTTATATTTTTATTAGATACCTCTATATATATTACATCATCTGGCAATGAGTTAAGGTAGGTTTCAATATCAAATTCAGGGGGTGTCATATTTAAATATAATAGTTATTTTTATATTTAAATAGTTTTCTTATATGATTAAGTTCAGGTAGATACACCCACGTGTTTTTATATCCCCTTGATTACCAAGCAATGAAGGAACGCAACAAATTATTTTCAGAAGAATTAACCAGCAAAGTGTTTACGTATAAAGATGAAAAAAATGAATTAGCCCATTTATTTGTGTATTGATATTTTTATACACATAATTATGCATCAGCAAAAATGCACAACAAAATAATAAAACAATATAAACACATTATATTATGTTATACCAGATAAAATGTCAACTATCCCATCATTAGGATTTATTATTATTCGCCACGTCAATACAAAACAAACCAACGAATATTGGAAACTCGCATACCAATCTATCCGCCATATATATTCAAACCCGATTGTTATCATTGATGACAATAGCGACCCAGCTTATTTATGTGATGACGATATAGTTCTAACCAACTGTGTTATTGTTAAAAGCGAGTATCCAAAAAGAGGCGAATTACTGCCATACTACTATTTCCATAAATATCATTATTTTGAAAAAGCGGTTATTATTCACGACTCAGTGTTCATCAAAAAATTCGTCGATTTCGAAAATATGGGTCCCATCAAATTCTTCTGGAATTTCAAACACACATGGGATAAACCAAAAGACGAGCTCGTCTTATTGCATTATATGTGCAACCGGGCAGAATGCGATTATTTCAAAGAACTCATTGATCTATATTATACCCCGAATGATTGGCAGGGTTGTTTCGGAGTTGTCTCAGTAATAGACCACAGGTATCTAGAACATTTAGATTTTAAATACAATTTTTTATCACTTATATATCACGTCGATACCCGAATATTGCGTATGGCAGTGGAACGCATACTGGGTCTCATATGTTGCCACGATGACCCCGAGTTTGTGCACAACACGCCAATCGCCGAAGATATTCACGGGTATATCTTGTATCTCTCGAATAATCGCACCACATATGAATATACATTTGATATGTATTTAGAAGACATCCAGCATAATAGAGAAAAGGATGCCAGTATAGTAAAAATATTCACTGGGCGTTAAAATATAGTGTTTGTATAGTGTATATCATATATTATATATAATATACAAATTAGAAAAATGGTTCTTTCAGGCATTATGTCACCGCGCACAGTTGAGACCTTATTTAAGATTTTATTACTGGCCACACTTATAGTCAGTTTTTATATGTTTATCATTACTTTTATGACCAAACAGCCAAAATATTTCAAAACCTTTTCTTCGTGGCAGTTTCCTATGATATTGGCGCTATTAATCGATGTCTATATTATTGAATGCTAGAGTATTACATTTTCTTGGTGGTTTTATGACTTTTGCTACCGAGTAAATTCTTTTTAGTAATCTTGTTTTTATTCTTCTTGTACAGTTGAATGAGTTTTAACAACCCGTCATTCATTTCGAGTGTAGCCGTTTTCTTCTCTGTGAAATTATTGCTCTCGCGATATATAGTATTGTCTTTATCTCCGCCACTAGCACCACCATCCATATCTGGTTCATAATAGCCACCTTCGTGTGGAATATTAGGAGAATAATTGGATGTGATGAGACCTACTGGAACCCCGAGGTGTGCCAAACTTTCCATATTGTCTTCGCCCTTTATACCCATACTTTTTATTGTCATACCACCTGTCATAATATTGTGATTAATCATACTGGTTGGATCATCGAGACCATCTTTTTCTGCGAAATCAAGTTTCTCAATATAAGATTTTTCTATTTTCATTTTTGTTATGTATTATTGCTGTTTATATTTATATATATTCTCTAGATATAAACTGATGAAGTCTCATACCAATTTGAGTTCCATTATATTTTCCACCTCTCGTTTTGCCTTCATATATTCAATATACTCATTCACCTTTTGTTTATCGTGCATCAATTCTTCTAAACATTTTTCCACAAAGCCATATGATAACCCTGCATATTCCTTTTTATTTGAGACCTTTAACAGCTGATTATTCACCTGGATTTTTGATGCTAACAAATTCTTGGTATGCATATAAGAAATAATACTCTGGCTAAGTGCGTGTCGATGGTCTCGCAATAGTTTTATTTTTTCGTTTGCCATTTTCAGCTGGGTCTCTAAATAAATCCATTTCTTTATATCTTCAATAAACACTGTTTTATCGTCTTTTACTATTGACATAATCTGTTCTATAATAGTCTACTATAAAAAGTCGTCTGTCATAACGAACTAGATACCACCTGTTGAGGGTCTCGAAATATTTATTGGATAGACCAGTTTCATAAGTAAATAGAAATTTGCTAAAATCATAAGTATCAGCACAATATTATAGATACATATAATCCAAACATATACATAGATTTCATTGAATATATTATTAAATAGTTGTTTAGTGAACTTATTAAGCATTTCCTTTATTTCTTCTTTTTTCAAGAAGTCAATACAGGTGTCATATAAGTTTTTCATTATTTCGGGTATATAGTTTAGTAAAATATTTTTGGTCTCGAAAATAACTTATTATGCGTATATTTTGGATACTAAAAAATGTAAAAAATAATATAAGAGAGCATAGATAACATATAAACCAAAATTATGGAAGATATCTACCAACCAAATGAAACGTTTGACTTTAATAAATTATTATTATTGACACCATCCAGTTTGAATGGCGGAAACTATTTTATAAAATTTAGAATAAATGGCAGCCCACTCTATATCCAGCCGCCAAAATGCAAGACCAAACAAGCTATCATAAAATCTGGCAAACGCATATTTTGTGACCTAATGTTTAATAATGAAAATGAGGCATTTATTGAATGGATGGAAGCTTTAGAAACTTATTGTCAGAAAAAGTTATTCGAAAATAAAGCAAAATGGTTTGAAAGTGATTTAGACGAACACGATATTGAAAACTCATTCACATCTCCACTCAAAGTCATTAAATCCGGTAAATTCTACAGTAGTCGGATTACCATTCCATCTCTTTTAGGAACCTGTAATCTAAAGGTCTATAACGAGGATGAAGAAGAGGTTAATATAGACAATATAAAGGAAAATACAGATATAATGACTATTTTAGAAGTGCAGGGTATTCGTTGTTCAGTTAAGAGTTTTCAAATAGAAATAGAAGCAAAACAAATAATGATATTGAGACCTAAGAATATGTTCGAGAAATGCATATTTCGGGCATCTAAAGGCGAGACATCTGCCCCTATTGACCAACCAACATCAACCCTATCTGAAAATGTTGGGTCTCACAATACTTTAGAAGAAACACCTATTATCGAACAAGAAAATATAGTTGTCACTATTGAAGAAGCAGGTGAAGGAGCACCACTACCACCACCTCCAGTTGTTGAAGACCCACCTGTGTCTCCACCAATAGAAGATGCTAGTGGAAATGATGTGGCGGAAGTAGTTTTAGAAGAGGCGCCAACAGTTCCTGAGCCAGCTATTTTAGAAGTCGATTTTGATATTAATACTATTCCGACAGATGATAATATGGAAATAAAGGAGCGAAATATGATATATTACCAGATGTATAAAGAGGCGAAACAAAAGGCAAAACTGGCCCGTAATATAGCTATATCTGCTTATTTAGAAGCAAAAAATATTAAAAATACATATATGTTGGATGATGCCGATGATACAGATAGTGATTTGAATAGCGATGATTATCAGAATATGAATGAATTTTAGGAAATATGGGATTATTGGGTCTCATTATTTTTAGGAAAAAGAGTTTAAATTAATGCATTTTTTGATAAATAATTTTATCACCCGTTTATATAAACAGATAATGTTCAAAGAAATTATTAGTGGTTTTAGCAAGTTTTTTACTCGCGATAAAGTTATCATATTCGTAGCTTTAATTATTTTAGCCTATGCCTTAACATATTATTCTAACTCCAAATCCGTCGTTAGTGATAATATGGAAGACGGATCTAAAGGTGCTGAAAAGAAAGAAGAAGCCCCTGCTGCTCAACCTGCCCCTTCTCAAACCGGAGGATACAGTCCACAAGCCGTTGCTAACCCAGCTGATTTATTACCAGCCGACGAAAATAGCCAATGGAGTGCATTGAACCCATCTGCTATGAACCGTGGTAGCATCCTTGTCCCTGACAACTTAGATGCCGGTTATCATATTGGACAAATCTCACAAGTATTGCGCAATGCTAACCAACAATTAAGAGCTGATCCTGTTATTCCAAAGGTTGATATTGGCCCTTGGATGCAAAGCACCATCGAGGCTGACCCAACTCGCAGACCTTGTGATTTGGCTTAGACAAACCAATAAACACCCACTATCATTATTTTTTATATTTTGCTATAAAAAATAACACCTTATTGTAAGTACAAACACAAATGACTACCCATACATTTCCAAATGGGTTTAGACTTATATATGAAAAACCAACAAACAACCTAAAAATATCATCTATTATTGCCTTCTGTGATTTAGGGTCTGCGCACGAACATCCTGATATGTTTGGGGTCTCGCATTTTATAGAACATATGTGTTTCAAAGGCACTAAGCAAGTCAAGGTCTCAAAAAAAATATTCGAGACCTTTGATAATGTTGGAACCTATTATAACGCATCTACCAATAAAAGATATACACAATATGATATAAAATGCAGCGATGACAATGTAGCCAGCTCTATTCATATGTTGAGTGATATGTTGTTGAATTCTATTTTTGATAAAAAAGAATATGCCAAAGAGCACCAAGTTGTTATAGAAGAAAACTTGCAGGACAGTGAAGATAGCGAGAGTAATATGAGTGATGCATTAGAACAAATGTTATATTCTGGGTCTCCATTTGACCATCCAATTGACCATATTAAATATCACAAAGGGAAAAAGGCGCTGCAATATGATGATGTATTAAAAGCATATAACACATATTATGTTCCTAGTAATATTATTATATCAGTGGTCTCGAATGTTCCTTTTAAAAAGGTAATATCTTTCCTCGAGAAGAGCTATTTCACTACAATATTCGGCCATCCAGTGCCTTGTTTAGAATGGCGACCTTTAGCTAATTCATCTAATGGTCCCGAATATATTTATTTGAAAGGTAGAGAAAAAAATGTATGCTATATATCTATTGCATTCAATGTGTGTAATCAATATGATATTTCTAAATATGTGCTCAATTATATAAGGTCTCTACTTGGCGGTCCGTTCAGTTCGCGTTTATTTATGACCCTGCGTGAATATAATGGTCTCACATATAGCATTGATGTCGACACCCAGTATTTCGAGGTAGGCGGCGATTTCACTATAACCACGGTTTGTGATGATGACAAATTAATCAGGAATGGAGACCATAAAGGGGTGCTGCCTCTTATTATGGGAGTATTGAGAGACCTTGTTTTGAACGGGGTCTCAAAATCAGAATTTGAAATCATCCAAAATTATATTAAAGGCAAATTGCTTCTTGCACAAGAAGATAATACTGTTGTTGCAGAACATAATGGTGAATATATGCTGCTTTATTCAAAGACAAGCGACTATGACTACACTCGTTATGTAGATGTATATGATAAATATTATAAACCAATGACACGAGATAGTGTGCACGCTACTATTAAAAAGTATTTCACAAAAGAAAATATGAAGGTCTGTATTGTTGGAAATGTAAATAAAAAAATGGTGCAATCTGTGTGCGAAAAAACCTGGCCATAATATAAATGAAGTTCTGGGATATTTTAGGATATGTTGTAATTATTTTTATGATATTGGCTATACTGTATGTATTTCTTGACACAGATAGTTTCCAATTAAAATGTGTGGTCTCTACTGTTGATGGAAATAAATACTGCGTTCGTGAGCGCGATAATGTGCAAACAGCGAGCGATTTATTAGCAAAGGTAACTGTGAATATGCGGTCTCTTGTAGACTACGTCCATAAACACCATCCTGACAATGAGTTTGTTAAGCGTCTGTATGCCGGGTTTGACCCAAAGAAAATAAACGAGACCTTGCCAACAAGTGTTTATACTGCATATAGCGAAAACAAGGGCGAGAAACTGGCATTTTGTCTCAATGTAGATAAGAAGAATAATAAGCATTTGATTGATGAACACACCCTTACATTTGTTGCTATTCACGAGTTGAGCCATATAGGGACAAAATCTATTGGACATAAGAGCGAATTCTGGGAGAATTTCAAGTTCTTGCTACAGAATGCGAAAGATGCCGGTATACACGACCCAGCAGATTACAAGAGTGCGCCCCAAAAATACTGTGGGATGACAATTAAAGACAACCCTTTTTATGATGCATAGGGTGGCGGGTCATTGCGCTAAAATGCTATATTTTCTATATAACATTTTATTATATATTATAGTGGAGAGATGACAGAAAGTGAGACCCCATACATTCTTTGGTTCAAGGATTGTTCCTACAAAAACAAACATTTAGTCGGTGGAAAATGCAGTTCATTAGGCGAATTATATGTCCTATCGCAGAAAATCGGGTTCCATATTGCAGATGGGTTCGCATTAACCACCCATTTTTACGATGAATACTTGAAATATAATGGTCTAGATGAGACCATCCCGAAGATGCTTGAGACCCTTGATGTAGAGAATATTGAGACCCTAGATAATGAATGTGAAAAAATAAAAGGTCTCATCACTTCTGGGTCATTTAGTGAAACAATGGTCTCAATGTTAGAAAAAGAATATACCGAATTGTGTGATATCTATTTTGTTGAACTTGTCGAAGTCGCTGTTAGGTCTAGTGCGATTGCCGAAGATATGCCCAATGCCTCTTTCGCCGGCCAACAAGACACGTATTTGAATATATGCGGATTTGACCACTTGGTCTCACATATTAAGTTGTGTTTCGCCTCTCTGTTCAATAGTCGCGCAGTCTCATATCGCAAACGACACAGCATTCAATACCACGATGTGAAAATCAGTGTTGCCGTGCAAAAAATGGTGCGTTCCGATTTAGCTAGTGCAGGTGTCGGGTTCTCACTAGACCCTGAAACAGGGTATGATAAAGCAATAGTTATTAATTCGTCATTCGGACTCGGAGAAATAGTTGTATCTGGAGCAGTAAAACCAGATGAATATATTTTGGATAAGCGGGTCTTGACTTGTTTTTCAGGAGACCCTATTATTATGAAAAAAATCGGGGATAAACAGACCAAAATTGTATATCACGATGTAAATGGAACCAAGGAAACAGCCACTAGTCTTATCGAGAAAATCAACTTCAGTCTTACAAATAATGAGGCTATTACACTCGGTAAATATATATTATTGCTGGAGGAGAATTATTCGCGCCTATTTGGTAAAAAGATGGGCGTCGACGTAGAATGGGCAATTGATGGGTTTGATAAGAATATATATATTATACAGACCCGTCCAGAAACAATCCACAGTTCAAGTGAGACCCTGAAATTAGAGCGTTATATTTTAGATGAGAAGGGACCATTGATTACTAAGGGGGTCGCTGTCGGTGAAAAGATTAGTAGCGGGAAAATCAAGATATTACATAGTTTGAAAGACCATAAACAGTTTAATGCAGGTGATATATTAGTAACTGATATGACTACTCCTGACTGGGAGCCACTGATGAAAATATCGTCAGGAATTATCACTAACAAAGGCGGACGCACGTGTCACGCAGCTATTGTTGCCCGTGAACTCAGATTAAACGCGGTTGTTGGGGCAGGAAATGCCACCGAGGCATTAGTAGGGGTCGACAGTGCAACTATATTTTGTGCGGATGGTGAAGAAGGTAAAGTTTTTAACGGGTCTTTGAAATATCATATTGAGACCATTGAAATAGATGGAGACCTTAAATTGCCAATTAAGATGATGTTGAATGTCGGTAATCCGGAGTCCAGTTTCAGTAGTAGTCTTATTCCTAATCACGGTGTAGGTCTCGCTAGACTAGAATTTATTATTAGTAATTATATTAAAATCCATCCATTAGCACTTTGTAATTATCCAAAAGTGAGACCTGATATAAAGGAAACTATTCATAATATAATTGGAGACCACGATAACGGTAAATGGTATTTTATCAAGAGGTTGGCGCGCGGTATATCTAAAATAGCATCCTCATTCTATCCCAACGATGTTATTGTTCGTTTATCCGATTTCAAATCCAATGAGTATAGGAATTTAATCGGCGGAGACCTGTATGAACCGAATGAGGAGAACCCGATGATAGGTTGGCGTGGTGCATCCAGGTATTATTCGGTTGAATATGAGAAGGCATTTGAATTGGAATGCGAGGCTATTAAATATGCCCGTGAAGAAATGAAGATGGATAATGTGATTGTTATGATACCCTTCTGCAGAACCCCGCTAGAATGTAGTCTTGTTATCCAAAAAATGGCGAGCTACGGACTCGTTCGCGGGGTCGCGGGTCTCAAAATATACCTGATGTGTGAAATCCCGTCCAATGTGATTGAAGCAGATGAATTCAGTCCTATGATTGACGGGGTCTCTATCGGTGGAAATGACCTGCTGCAACTGACACTCGGGGTTGACCGCGATAGTGAGCGCATAACTTATTTGTCAAATGACGAAAACTTGAGTTATAGACGTATGATAAAAATGGCTATTCAGACATATAAGAAACACGGGGTTAAAGTCGGGTTCTGTGGTCAGCAACCATCAGACAGTATTGAATTCTGCCAGTTTTTAATTGATGAAGGAATAGACAGTATTTCGGTAACTCCTGATAGCGCACTGAAGACATTAATGAACCTCGGGAAATAATGCGGGGGTGCGGGTCTTTATATCATCTTTATATTTATATTATTTTATGAATATAAAGACCAACTACTCCGGGCTTACATAAATACCATTTTCATAGTTGGTTTACGTGGTCCTACTGGTAAATCACGTCCGCTACCATTAATATTGGACGCCAAACCTATATTAGACTTGACTGTTGATTTATTAATAAAATCGAACACAGGAATTAGAGAACTGCACGACAAAATAGGGACCTGGGTAAATCCTCCGCGTTTCAGGGCAACCACAGTATCTGCATATACCTTTAATATGTTTGCATTATATCCGAGTTTAGAAAGACAATTAATAAAGGTCTGAGTGAATGCACCAATATATGTTTTGAGACCAGTGTCGTATGCATCAGCACTTGTTTGAGGGTCTTTACATCCGCTAATAGAAATAACAGCTGGATTGGGGCACTTGTTTTGACTAACTAAACCACGTCTAAATTGGCCGGTTGGTAAATATTCGAACCCGTATTGGAGATCGCATACACTACCACTATGGCAACTATCAAAGATTAGCATAGTCTTGCATTTAGAATTCTTGACTATATTGTAAATAATATCGTCGCTAATGAGACCCGATGTTGCGAAATCCATAGGAACGATGACTTCATCGAGACCATCGGCTTCATCGCGATTACCATCGCGAACTTGAGACCCGTGGCCACTATAATGAAACCATATTTCACTACAGTCTTTAGAGCCAGCAATAAGACCGGATAATTGGGCTAATATGTTGCGGGCAGTAGGTTTAAGCGCAGGGTCTGCATTGTCATCAGTTAGTTTGATAATATTAGATGATGAATAACCATAATAGGTTGTTAATACAGTGGATATGTTGTTGATATCATTGATACATCCATTTAAACGCGCAGTTGGTTCGCTTAAATAATTAATTCCGACAAGAACGGCTTTTTTCATTATTAACTATATTATATATTTTATCATTACACAAAAATAAAGGTAAAATATATAGAAAAAGGAATGGATACAACTAAATCAAATGTTCCTCTCGAAAATGGATATACACAGTTTAACAATAATATCACGCATACTAGAGGCGCGGATATAAATCATCGCCTATATAAATTTATTCTATTAGGCAGTGATGGCAAAATAGAAAAAATCATTGTTTTTTCGAAAGGCAAAATAGGTCTCGATGATATATTTAGTAATACAATGGTGCAAGGAATAAAAGACAACGACATACCTATTGTTTTTGCAGATTATATGATACACAAAGATGACAATATTTCTACTATAAAAAAGAAACTGATATTAACCCTTGGTAAAAAAACAGTCGCATACGATGAACTATATATGTTTATAAATGTTGAAGAAGATATTAAATATCCCGAATTATTTGGGTCTTTAACAAAAAGTGGGTCTAATGAAGTAGGCGCGCAGATAGTAGAAAGAATAACTCACAATTATAACATAGCAATCCCTCCTAATAAAAACACCGAGGCCTACACATATAATGAGTTTGTTGATTTATTTGGAGGAAGACATCGGGTAGTTCATACTATTCCATTTGGTCTCAAACCATTAGAAAAACAGGATAATTATTTATTTAGTGGATACCCGTTCATCAGAACCAATGATGACATTGATGAATATAAGATGGCCGCTTTTGAAAATGAATTGCTTATGAGCTATCCTGCTATAATAGACAATACCGTGTATTTTACAACGGCATCTAATTTATTCAAATATATTGATGACAAAGATATTGATCGAGAATTATTTGTTAAGGCCTATTTTCCATTTTTATACAAGAGTTCTATACTAACTTACTCTGAGTTTACAACAAATAAACAGAAATTAATAGAAAAGAATAATAAGATTTTGGATAAGAATAGTGAGACCATTTATAAATCGATTGATGTGTTTTATGAGACCTATTATGAACGAAAAAGCGACCTAAAATATTTGACAAAAGGTATTAAAAATGCTGTGCTGAAAATAAAGTCGAATATGAATATTGACCTGCAATTAGATGTTATATTCAAAAATCTGCATTCAACTAAAAATATACCCTTTATTAAATATAATTCGGGGTCTCGACAAGAAAATATTTATAGGCTTTACACCCAGCAAAAAACAAATGATGGCAAATTTATTCCATACTTACCTGAAGCTCAGGTTATTAAATTATCACGCGAAATAGGTAAGCCAAAACAAATATCTCTTTATATTCAAGAAAACGAGAACCAACCAATCAGTATTGTCTTAAGTATTTTAAATAATGGCGACCTTATTGTTAGCCTGCAATTAAAATTCGCGCTTGATTATAATGTATTAAATAATAGTCTGATAAGTATTATAAATCCAATCACTGAGACCATTAATGGATATTTGGAAAAAACAGGGTATGCTATTCCACATATTCGAGACCTAATGGATGACCAAATAGAGGTTATTGATATGGAATACTATATTGAATACAACTTGGAAAAAGAATGGAACTTATCTAAAATGATAGGATGTATTACAAGTATTTTTGATGTGAAAAGCAATGCCGGGATTGAAGGTAGTGAAATGGTATTTAAACGTGTAGAAAATTATAATGTTATGGATGCACAACAGCAAATGATAAAGAGTGTATACGACGAAACCGGTGATTATGGAAATGTCGTGTATGCATTAATTATGAACTATAAGCTCACCCAGCAAGAGGCAGATAATGTGTTGTTGAACTATTTGAATGAGCATAGAGAAATACAGGGTCGGTTTATTGACAATCCGGGGTTCAAGGTCTCAATACAATTTTTAAAAAATGATAATAATATTGCTATTTCAATAAAAAATGTGAGCTCGATGAAATATATTGAGACCCTGAATATTTATTTCGATAGTATATTACGTATTACACAAGAACCCAAAACAATAGCAAATGGAACAGCAGGTATATTTGATATATGTAAAAAGGCAACTAAGGTTGATAAAGACATTGATAAGCCACATATTGAAAATATGATTACAAATACAATTGTTGAGGCCCAAGTTCAGAAACCAAAAATCCAACCGATTGCTATTGCATTACAAGAAAATATTGATGTGAGAGATAGTGACGATGAAGATAGCGGTATTATTGAGGGTGAAGCATTATTTTTTGATAATGATGAAGATGAAGACAGAGGCGTTATTGAGGGTGAAGCATTATTTTTTGATAATGACGACGAAGACGAAGGAGACCGTGATGTTATTGAAGGTGAAGCATTGTTTTTTGATAATGAAGAAGAGGAAGAAGAAGACAGCGGTATTATCGAAGGCGATGCATTGTTTTTTGATAATGAAGAAGATGAGGATGAAAAGACAAATAGTTCAGGTAGAGACCGCAGTCCCAGACATCCAAAATATAGTGGAGGTGATGGCACTCCTGATAGCAAGGGCAGCAATTATATTATTAACCCTGCACTGAAAAAGATGAAGCTAAAAGACCCGTACTGGATATATTCACGATTAGTGCAAAGAGACCCAAAACTATTTTCTAGTGAGGAAGCCGGAGACCCAAAATACGAAGGCTATTCCCGTATTTGTGCGTCAAATATACAATTGCAACCAGTAGTATTAAACCAAAAAGAGTTTGAAAAACAAGACCCAAAAACATATAATGATTATGTTAAATACGGGACAGATCCAGATAACCCAAATTATTATATTTGCCCTCGCTATTGGTGTCTATTAAACAATACTGCTATGACAAAAGAAGATGTAGAAGCTGGAAAATGTGCCAAACAAGGAAAACCTGATAAGGTAATTCCTCGCGGCGAAAAATTTGTTCCACCTGATGCATTTGTATATGAATTCAATAACCCAAAACAACATATGGATGATAAAGGAAACTATCGGCTACATTATCCCGGGTTTAAAGTCGGAAAACATCCAAAGGGGTATGCTCTACCGTGCTGTTTTATTAAGCCTAAACAAAACTGGGAGCATAATCTAGATGCGACTGATGATGATAATGGTAAAAAGAAAAAAGTTAAACGCAAAAGAGAAAAGAACTTGGCATATATTATTAGTAATGAGACCTTTCCAATTAAAGAAACAGGCCGTTATGGATATTTACCTATGTCCGTCCAGAAATTTCTGCAACACGATAATAATAAATGTAGCACGGAAGATAATGCCGCTATTATTAAAAGTGAAACAGACTGTTTATTGCGTTATGGAGTAGAACAAGTGAAAAACCAATCTTTTTTGGGGGCGATTGCTGAATTCTATTCATATAAAAATCAAATTTCACCAGTGATTAGTGTGGCAGATTTTAAGGCACATTTAACAAATGGCGAGACCATTACATTGGATAAATATGTTCGCTATTTTAATGGTTATTTGGTCTCAGTGTTCAGACCCAAAACATATAATGTAGACAGTATTGAATACTATAAATATGAAGATACACGGTTTTATAAAAGTATTGACCTACATAATGAATATCAGGTGGATTTCTTAGAAGATACAATTGCATCTTATGAGAATTTTATGCGATTTTTACAGGGAAACGGAAATATAATAGACCATACTTATTTATGGGATATAGTGACAAATGAAAATCAAGAATTATTTAAAGAAGGTCTCAACTTGGTCATTTTAGAAATAGTAAATAATGATATAACAAATAATATTAAAGTTGTATGTCCTACTCATTCGAACAATAAAAAATACTATGACCCTAGAAAAGAGACCCTTATATTAATTAAATACGACGACTATTATGAACCACTTTATATGTATAATGAAAAAGACGGTAAAATAACCACAACGCGTTCATTTAATAGTCATACAGCAATGAAAAATATTAAACATATACTGAACATTATTGAAAAAACAAATAATAAATATTGTGTATCACATCCAAGCCTTCCAAAGGTCTATAAATTTATCAAAAACATCGGGGTTGAAGACCTTTTTACAAAAGTGAAAACACTTAACTATAATATTCTATATCAAGTGCTGAATTATCAAGGCAAAGTAATTGGTATAGTTGTCAGTGAAGAAGGGAGCGAACAAGATAAAAAAATATATGTGCCTTGCTACCCATCTGCACAAATACAACAAATGGACGATATTGATGAAATATTTATTAACGAAACAGCTGATATATGGACTGATTATAATACTACTATACAAATGTTGAATAAATTGCATAATGAAAGTTCGGGTTATATTCATTCCAAACCAGTGGCAAAAGTGGTAGATGACGGAATTATTGTTGGTGTTTTAACACAGACAAACCAATTTGTTATGATAACACCCTCTATTGAAAACACGGTATACGATGATTTAATAGTGGTTAATAGTAGTAATTATATTATTGCAGATAAAGTGGTCAATACAACAAAAACAGTAGATAATGAGAGGGTTATTGAAATCAAAAAAATAGAACTGGAGACCCAGTTTTACTATTTGTTTCGCAGTATTATACGCGAACTATTAGGTAAATACGAAAACAAAGAATTCCGTGATAAAATAGTGGGTCTCTATAGTAATAATAAAATGGAGTATACAATAAAGCTGAAAAATATGATTAAATATTTATCGAAAATGGTAAATGGTAAAATAGAATTTGCGGAATTTGATGAAAACGTATTAATGGGTCTCGACACATTAAAATGCAGCCTCGATAAATGCGGAAATGTGTCATATTGTTTTAAGAAAACAAATGAAGATAATAGTTGTGTATTAGTAATTCCCAAGTATCATTTGAGCAGCGGGGCTGATAATAAGTTTGTGTATTATGCAAGAGTTGCAGATGAATTATTGCGATATAAACGTATTCGCTTGTTTATGCTACAACAAAATAATTATTTGAATATAACAGACACTAACTATAAATTAGATGATGATGAGTTTATTTTATTACAATCGAATATTAATAATGGGTATTTAAAAGGGCTTGTTCCATACAATACTGCGGCGGAAATAGTGAATACGGCATTTAATACTGCTGGGCCACAAATAAGTCAAAAATATAGCGAAGAACAAGTTAGTATTGAAGAGCAATATCAGGATAATAATGATAACAATATAGGCCAATTAAAAGAATTTGTAGTTGAATGTATTAAAGAAACCCGCGATGTTATTGGAAACCCACAAGACAGTATGTGGAAGAGAATGTTCCCTAACAAAACACGCGAAATAGTATTCAAGAATAGCTCAAACAACTGCACATTCTTTGTTTTAATCTATATATTCCAAGATAAATATGGAGTTCCTATTTCAGTACAAAAAATAAAGGAGACTATTGCTTTCGGATATAAAAAGCTATTGTCTACTTATAAGACCGAGATATATAAGACCCTGCGAAAACAAGGGAAACGAAATATTGTGGATAGTGTTGAGAAAAAGGGGGTTGAGTTAGATGCAATTATAATGAGTGAGGAGTATTATTTAACAGATCTTGATATATGGGTTTTTGCGGTTGAAGCCAAGATGCAGATTTGCTTGTTCACTAAAAATAAATTAAAAGGTCTCGCAGATAATCTTGAATGGCTGATTTTGAATAAACAATATAATGAAAAGCACTATTTTATACGGTCTCCACCAGTAAGCGATGCTAGTAAATATGGCGCATACAATTTGATTTATCCGGCATATTCATTGGCCGAATTACCTACATTCGAAAATACTGTGCAAAACATTGTTAGTGGGAAAAATAAAGAAGACCTACCACACATCCAAAGTATTTACCAATATTTGGAGAGTGTATAGATCTCAAACAAAAATGATATAATTATTTATAAAAATATATAATTATATTGCATTGACCGGGAATCGAACCCGGGACACATCGTTGGCAACGATATATTTTACCACTGAACTATCAATGCGAAATCCGGATTGCCGGAATTGAACCAGCGACCAATTGATATCAAATTGCTTACTACAACTACAGTCAATTGCTCTACCTCTGAGCTAAATCCGGATAAGTAGCCAGGCACCAAGGAGGTAGTATGCACAAGCTCAGTAGTATTTGTATATTTGGCTTTATATTGTTTATTTGTTAATATATATCTTTTCGTTTTTGTATATAAAGTGGTCATCATCTGTATGATCATTGCTATAATCAATAACAAGACCGCAATTCTGTATTTCCTGTGTATCCAATGTAATTTCAATCTCATAGAATTTCTTTAACCCGTGTTTCTCATAATACATAGACAAACATTTATATACATAAGAATTGACCATATGAGTATCGCTTTTATATATTGAATAATATTTTGTCATTAGTTTTCCTCGTTGCAATTCTAGTCTATTATCCACACGAAATAAAAAATATAATATTTTCATTGATTTATTATATTTTTACACTATTTTATTTTTTATATCTTTTTGTGTCTTTTGTGTTTATAATCCCATATCATAATCATCATCGCAAATACCGTGCTGATTTATCTTAATATGCTGTATATTATTCTTGATTTCAATATTATTACGAGAACAATGCTCAGTTTCTTTTTCTCCTATTCGGAACATATTCTCTATAGTATCCTCTTTATTTTCAATATTCGCCTCCGCATCATCCATATTCTCCACTTCTTTCATATCCATCACCAAATTAAATGCATTGGTTCCAAAATAACCTGTCTGTCCCATCATAACAGTTGCTGACACTGCACGCATATGGTCGAACTCCGCGTGTCTTGCTGCATCCAATAATACTTCGGTATGAACCTCAAATGTCGATTTTCCAATAGGGCCAATATCATCATTTAATATACCCGTTCTATTAATAGATACCATATCCTTAGTATTTGTCATTCTATCACATAAGAGACTTAGATGATGATAATCAATATAGACATCTGAATGTTCCATCACTTCTACAAATTCATTATATATCATCTGGCGGGCAGCCTGTATTCCAAGCACATCATAAACCTCTTTAATATCATTGCTGAATGTTCTCTTATAATCGATGAAATCTATTGCGAATAATTCTAATAAATTAGTGCCTGTTGTATCTAATATCCAAGTATCCTTTGTCACAAATTTCCCGTCTTCTTTTACTACTGTATTTTGCAATTTACGAGGCAATACATTCTGTATTCCTGATATACCGCGCAATACAATGTTGTTCAATAAACTATCCTGGAAATTCTTCAATAAATAGATTTGGTCTGACTGGTCTAATGTATCTGGAACACCCCTGCGTTTGCCCTTCATAAATATATCCGCATTCGTCTTAATACGGAATACCAACTTATCCATATTGTAATCTGAAAATACACAGTTTATATCAATACCATACGGACTATTTTTCAACGCAAAATGAATATCATCCATTGTTATATTCTTATCCAATAATAATTCTGGGTCTATTTCCATACGAATAATCCATTTTGATTTCTCTGGCCCATCGTCATCTTCTCTAGGACCTCCATTGCATTCTTCCATCAACTGCTCGAACTGGTAAAACTGTTCCATTAATACCTTGTCCTCTTCTATTAATGTATTCTTATCATTTGGATCAAAACATATCTGAACTGACTTAACAACATCCACCAATTTTGTATATTCCAACATATTTGAATATCGAATTGCCTTGTCTTGATCACACTGGTCAAGTGGTTTCAAATGCACAGTTGCAGACGGATTTTTTGGCGTACTTGTTAATCTGAGGATTTCTTCAATTCTTGGCACACCACGGGTCACATTAGACTTTGTACCGTGGCCTGCCGAATGAAATGTGTCAAAAACCGCCACTGCATTTCTGCAGTCAAAAGTTCTCGTGTCTTCAACAGTTAAGTCATAAGCATAGTTCGTTGTATTTGATACTTCTTCGATTGATACAATTTTGTCAAATTCCAAGTCCATCATCCTGTCATCGCGAGGTTCCATTACAACTTCTCCAGTCTTACTATCAGTATTTGGAAACATATTATCATCAAATCTACTATAAACAAATGATGGTTTATATGTATCAATTATCTCTTTGGCTCGTTCTTGTTTTCCAGCTATTTTTGTATTAAGTATACTACATAATTTCACAGCTTGAGAATTAGCTATACAAATTTGATATGGTTGATGAAAATTCTCAGGTAATGTGCCTCTGTTATTAGATGTTGGCATTTTCTTTTTATATAATTTGCTATTTATGTTTAAGGATGATAACAATAATTGAATATCTTCTAGTAATCTTTTGGATACTGAGTATGATGTTACACACCTGTTTTGCGTAGACACACTACCATCTCCACCAATATAAGCATCTATTATACCACGAACACACTCTTCATTCGAATAAATCAATCTGTCATCAATATGCTTATTATGACTTAGTTTACCGCACAATTTCTCTAATAAATTAGTTAATATAGTGCTATATATACGCAAATCACTACTGGTCCATCCTTCTTGGCACTTGTTATTATGCACATAATGCTTTGTGGTAATATTATATTTGGCACATAATCGGAGAATTGGCTCAAAATATGAATATTCATTATTTGCAATCGATATTTGGTGTTTAGTTATACATCCTTCAGCACAATATGCTCCAATAAAATACCCGAAATCATAATCGAGTTCAATGTTTTCAGGTATCTTATAATTACTGATATTGTTATTCTTAGTATAGACAAATCCTGGTTCATATGTTATTTTATTCACTCTGCGTTTAGATGAACCGATAATCGATTCGCGGGCACTATCGCATCTATTATGTGGAAGAGTAAATAATTTGCCGTGATGAGTAGCCCACCAATAACGCTCATTCATAACAGTGCGCGCCTTTTCAATCTCACTTCCATAAATATACTCAGTTGGTGGTAAAATCTCCTTCAAATCCAGGGTTTTCTGTGGGGTATAATCCAACTGTTTTCTGGATACCAATAAATAATCACCGACCTTGAACTTATCGCCTCCGCTTTCAATGACTTTTCCATCTACTAGTTTCAACAAAGATTTTGCTTTTGTTACAATGACTTCGCGCAATCCTTTTGTGGTAAATTTCAACATAGTATTAGAACCATCTTCATTAATCACTGGATGTTGAGTGACTGCTTCAATTCGTCTCCATACTACATCACCGTCTTTAGTTGTAGATGGCACTTCATAGAATTCGTTCAATTCAGCATAAGTAGTGTCTTTTTCTTGCATATAATCCAATTTCTTCGAATTCGCCATATGCTTCTTTGTGAAATCACCGATTTGATAGCATTCTATTCTACCCGCAGAATTACGAACAAGGATTTCAGTTTCATATGTCACTGAATTCAATGTCAATTGAGTAGTAGGTTCACCAATACTTTGGCCAGCAACTACACCAACCATTTCACCTGGATGAATAATGGCTTGTTTGTATCTTAGTAATACTGTCTCTAATAGAACTAATAGGGCTTTTCGATTAAAACGTTTGTTAACCAATAAATTCTTTGGTGTCAAATATAGGTAATACATAATTTCGAATAATTTTGTTGGAGGAGCACATTTGATTTGTTTCATTTTCTCAAAATAGCTTTCAACAAGCTCAAATGCTTCCAGTGGTGTTATATCAACTACTGAATTTGCAGTCAAGGTCAATTGACCCTGAATATTTTGGATTATATTATTGAATGCAACCGGTAATTTTACAGATGTATCATTTCTGTTCTTGAACACATTTTGGACAATAATATCGCGGTATTTAATCATAGTGTTGATATAGTGTTTGCATTTCTCTTTAGTCTCATCACGTTGTTTCTTCATACGACTAATTGTTCCTTTGCTGTAAATATCGAGTAAATCACTGTCATAATCGTTTAATCCAATAATATCATAGTGCATATAGATGTCTTCAATACTCATTTCAACTAGAGGAATATGTTGGGTTTCAACTTTGGATGTATCAAAGCTATCATCGCCATATGAGAATTGGACAATTTTGCCTTTACTATTTCGGACAGTCATATCATACTCAACTTTCAAATCTTCAAGACCTTTGATTAAACGGCGCTGTATATATCCAGTGGATGACGTATCTCTTACTTGCATACCATTTGCAATACCAAAGTTTAATGTTGATGGAATAGTCAAATCATATACTTTTGGGTGATCTTTAACATCAACTAGATTTATCTCAGTAATTTCATCTAGAACAACATCATTATACACTTCAAAATCTTTATGTTTACCATTCCATTTCTTTTGCTTCATTTTTGTATTTTTATTTTCTTCTATTAATTGAATTTTATTTGAGAATAATTCTGCCCATTGTGAACGTATAGAAAGTATATTTCTTGGCTTAGGATTAGTTGTTGATAAATTTTTACAAGCAGATTTATATGTAGAAACTTTACCAAATATTCCCAAACGAGAACATAACATTGATATATCTTCTATCAAACGCTTAGATGCAGAACCTACATCTATTGAATTTTTTGTTATTGTTCCATCTCCAGAGAAATACCCAGATATAATTCCTTCTACAAATTCATCATTTGCAGTAAATGCTTCTACTGGAACGTGTTTATTTCCTGCTCCAGATCCAACAATGCTTGTCAAGAATTTAGCTAATATAACCGAATTACCAATGATAGTATTAGTAGTGCCTCCGATTTTATTAATTTTTTCCTTTTCAACCCAATTTATGTTGTGCTTATCAAACCATAACTTAACGAAGTTTTTAATATTAATATCTTGTTTGGTTATTGATACAGCAGAACCATATGCATTTCCATCAGCTAGAAATAATCCAATAAATATACCATTTTCTTTATTCAATTCAAATTTATCTGGTATATATGAATTTTTACGCTGAGCATCATATGGATATACATACCCATCTTTTATATTCTCTATATTAGAACGAATATTTGTTCGCTGTAGAGAAGATTTTTTGCTATATGGAAGTGTGAAACTTTTACCGTTATTTTCATCCCACCAATTTTCAGGTATTCTTTTTCTATTCTCCATTGCAATATTCATCATTTCAATCGCCTTGTTAAAATCAGTACCATAAATATAGTTATTTTTTGGTAAATATTTGTGCAATTCAATATACTTTGCAATAACAGGTGGATTAGTTAATTTTTCAGTAACAGGAACCCTATCTCCTATTTTAATATCTGGAGTGCTTGTTTCAACAAGTGTTTTTGTTTCATCATTCCATATTAGTAATGATTTGCTTTCTGTCACAATAACTTTTCTACCTCCGTTTGTCTTGATTTCATACAACTGATTACCTGGGTCGTGTCGTGTAACAGCAGTAATTTCACCCCAAGTTACTACACCCTTTTCATCAGTAGTAGGAATATAAATTTGTTGTGTATTCATTAATTCCATATTTCTATCAGTATAATGTTGTATTTTTTCTGGTTCGGCATTATCAATTAACCCATCAATCCATCTACCAATTTCAATATACTTTGGTGCATTATTTTCAATAATTACAATTGGTGTTTCCCAAGTAACTGATTTACAGGCCGTATCAATCAACCCAACACGACCACCCATTGCGTGGAAGAATAGTTCAGGGGCGGTTAAACCTGCAATATACGAATTCTCTACAAACCCACGTGCATTTGGCGAGTCGTCAAATTTCGTATAGTGTGGAAGAGTTCGGCTATCAAATCCGTATGGAATACGTTTACCATCTACATTCTGTTGACCCAAACAAGAAATCATTTGGGATATGTTGAGAGGCGAACCTTTTGAACCAGAATTGACAATCATAACAAATCGATTGGATTTCGATAAACTAGTTCTACCTATTTTACCAGTTTTGTCAGTAGCTTTATTTAATAAATTATTGACACGTGTTTCAAATTCAGTATTATTAGAATAAGCGGTTTCATTCTTAAATGTGCCCATATGGACCTCATCTATAACTGTTTGGACTTCGCTCTTCTGGTCATTAATAACTTGAATAATTTGTGAATATGTGTTTTTGTCGGAAACAAGATCGGATATACCGACACTGAATGAACTGGTCTTCATATATTCAACAATAACACTTTGTAGGTCATCAATGAAATTCGTGCTAGGAAGACATCCATAATCATTGAATATACGGTGAATAATACCTTTTGTGCTACTGCCGAGAACAGCTTTTTCTAATTGACCACGCACATATTTGCCATTGCGGATTTCCAATACATTATTAGATGTTTTCATATCTTCTCCATCTTCAAATAATTTGGTCTTATACATCAATGAGATAGGCGGGATTATTTGGCTCAATACATCAAAACTGGATAAGCCATCTTTTTTCTCCATAATTGCTTTAACATCCACATTTTTATAGTTCATTAATAAATTCATTGCTTCACGTGGTGTTAATTTAATATTTGGTCTTGTAAAACGGTAAGAACCAAGAAGTGAGTCTTGGTAAATACCAATAATAGGTGCATTTCCTGCTGGACTGATAACTTGGTATGGAATTGCTGCAAGATTGCGCAATTCAGTCTCAGCTAATACACTCTGGGGTACGTGCATATTCATCTCATCTCCATCAAAATCGGCATTGTAAGGGCGTGTTGTGGCAACATTCAGTCTGAATGAGTCGCCCTTTTTCATAATTTTCACTCTATGACACATCATAGACATTTTATGTAAACTAGGTTGTCTATTGAACAAAACATAGTCATCATCCATCATATGACGATGGACTTTGTCCCCATTTTGCAATACAATAGAACTTCTGTCTACGTGTCTGAGTGATACACTTTCTCCATTTTTATATTCCAGGATTTTGGCTCCTGGATGCACATCTGGACCATTTTGTATTAGTTTTAACAAGAAATCACGGTTTCTGTCATTCACTATTTCTGGCTTGGTAATATTCATCGCAATTTTCATAGGAACACCTAGTTGTGTAACAGATAAACTTGGATCGCCAGTAATAACTGAACGAGCACTAAAATCCACACGTTTTCCCATAAGATTACCACGAATACGCCCGTTTTTACTATTGATACGCCCCATAATACATTGGAGCATACGACCCGAACGCTGTTGCATAGGCTCCGACCCTTTCACCTTGTTATTCACAATCATCGCAATGAAATATTGTAAAATACTGGTCAAACTTTCAACCGCCTTTGATTTTGGGTCTACCTTCATTTTCTCAATCAAATCATTATTTGTTTTAATGATATTGCAGTATATATGGGTCAAATCATCTTCACTTCTTTGTTGAGCATCCAATTTAACAGATGGACGCACTGCAGGTGGAGGGACCGGCAATACTTGACAAACCATCCAATCTGGACGCGACCAGACACTACTAAATCCCATAAAATTAACATCATCGTCAGATATGCGTTTGAATATTTTGAGAACAATCTCAGGAGTAAGCACCTTTTTCTCTTTGCCGGAAAACTCTGCACTTTCCCATACAGCAAGAATAGTTGCCATACCTTCAAGCTTTATCTTATCAGGCTGTTTATACCCACAACCATCATTTGTCGAGTCACCACAACGTTTAACATTTTTTGCTAGTTTACTTACATATTCCCATTTATCGGCAGCCGACATTGTAGAAATATGTTTATGTTGGTTTTTGTCAATCAACAATTTACTGCATTTGTAGCATACGCATTTGCAGATTTTCATAATATCTTTAATATGCTGAATGAAGAATACTGGACGGGCCAATTCAATATGGCCGAAATAACCCGGAGTATCAATATATGTTAAGCCGTCGGTTGGACATATAAATTCTTTGTCCAAGACGCCCATTCGCGGGTCAAATAGACCACCAGCAACAGGCTTATTATTAACATATGTGTCTCGTGAAGTTATTTCAACAACTGAGTTTTTGCGTATCTCTTCTGGAGATAACATACTAAATTGGACACCAATAATTTTCGATGGAGCCTTATATTCATATAAATTCTTTTGTTGAGATGACATTGCAGACTAATATATATATTATAAGTTATATTTATATTCTTTGTTAATAAATTTTAATAAATAATTCAAACAGTTAGTTTAATTACACAATGAATATTTATGATGATGGCGCAATCAATTTTTTACAATCAATCAAAAATAATATAATGAAACAAGATAAAAATATAGTGATAATCATTATATACTAACAAAATGTCGATTACTAAAATGATTAATAAAGCAAAAATCACTAATAAGAATAAACTATCAAAACATCGTGATGATAGTGATAGTAGTGAAGATGATTATGATGATGATGAAAGCACTATTTATGAAACAGAGGATGATGAAATTATAAGCGAAACTAGCGAAGAAAAACCTAAAAAAAAGAGAATGGGAAAGAAACCTGGTTCCCCGTCAAAGAATAAAAAAGTTGAAGACAGCGATGTTGATGAGGATGAGGATGGCGACCTTTCTCCAGAGAAGATACGTAGAGAAGTTGCCAAAATATTTCCGTCAAAATATATGAATAATAAAGTGAATGCTGATAAAAAATTAAAGAAACTCAACGTCAAAAAGAAATCTTGTAAAAAATCACGTGAATTATCGAGTGATGACGAGACAAACAGCACATCAGATACTATGTCTATTGATAGTCACTCAAAAGAAGATTTACGTAGGTCTAAACGATTAAGAGAAAAATCTAAGAAAACAAATAAAAATAACAACAAAAATAAAAAGCATAAATACGAAAGTTGTTCGGACACTAGTTGTGATGGAAGTGACACCATTTATAGCACAAGTGATGAAGAAGATAGCTATTATGATGATGATGATTATTCTGGAGAAGAAAATGGCGTTAATATAGTATTTAATATTGGTGGTGGAGGAGGTCTTGATGATGATGATTACTTTGATGATGAAGAAGATGCTGATGAAGATGATGATTATACTAGTGAAAAAGAGAAGGAATTTATGAAAGAGAGCTATAAAGAGTTGGAAATTCCGGAAGAAATAAAGAAAGAGGAAGAAAAAGAAAATAAAAAGAAAAAGTCCAAGAAACCAGCTAAGAAGGTGGATGAAAATGAAGACCCCGAATTGAAGGATATAGAGAGTGAATATATTGAATTAGTCGAATTAAAGAAGGACTTTATTGACAAGCTAAAAAAGAAACCAAATAATAAGATTTTATTAAGATCATTAAAAGAATGCAACGAGACTATTAACAAATTAATCAAAGATGCCCGTATTAAAAATACAAAGGATTATCATAAACTGATTAATTCTACGAACAAGACCATTAATGAAATCCAGTATTTCAAGACCAAATTATCGAATAAAGAGCAAATGCGCATTATGAATGACTTGAAGGAGGTGAACAGTTATATTAATGTTCAGAAACCACACGTGCTGTCTTTATTGGAGTCCAAAATACCGCCAAAATACAAGGCTATTGCGATGCAGAAACTCAATTTATTGAAGAAAATGCAACCGGGTGACTCGGAATATTTTAAGATCAAACAATGGGTAGATGGGTTTATGAAACTGCCATTTGGTGTCTATAAGAACTTCAACGTGACCATTGATGATGGGGTCGAAGTCTGCACTGAATTCTTGCAAAATGCCAAAAAGATATTGGATGAATGCACGTATGGATTGGAGGAGGCGAAAATGCAGATTATGCAGATGGTTGGACAGTGGATTACCAATCCACAATCAGTCGGGTCCGCGATTGCTATTAATGGGCCTATGGGAACTGGTAAGACGTCGTTAATAAAGGATGGTGTCAGTAAGATATTTGGCCGGGATTTTGCTTTTATCGGTCTCGGTGGTGCAACATATAGCAGTTTCTTGGACGGTCATTCATATACATATGAAGGTAGTAATTGGGGAAAGATTGCACAAATACTTATGGAGAGCAAATGTATGAACCCGATTATTTATTTTGATGAGTTGGATAAAGTGAGTGATACTCCGCAAGGGCAGGAAATAATCGGATTATTGACCCATATGACAGATACGTCCCAGAACACGGAATTTCACGACAAATATTTCAACGAGTTTGGATTGGATTTGAGCAAATGTCTGTTTATTTTCAGTTATAATGATGAGAATATGGTGAACCCGATTTTGCGTGATAGAATGTATAAGATCCGAACAAATGGATATGATACAAAGGATAAAATAATAATTGCACAGAATTATTTATTGCCAAAAATAAGGGAACAAGTGAAGTTTAATGCGACTGATATTATTATTCCAGAAGACACCTTGAAATATATTATTGATAGCCAGAATTTTACGAAGGGCGAACAAGGGGTGCGTAATTTGAAACGATGTCTAGAAATTATTTATACCAAACTCAATTTATTCAGGTTAATTACACCGAATAATAAGATGCTTGAGAGCCAGATTAAGCTGGACGTGCAGTTTCCATTTACAGTGACCAGAAAACACGCGGAACTATTAATTAAAAATGAGGAAAACCAGAAACAAAGTGTATTTTCTAGTCTTTATATTTAGGTATAATGCGATCGGTTAATAAAATATATTAGTAATATATAAAATGAATTTCGTTCTTTTCATTATTTTAGCTTTACTATTCGTTGTTTTAACTCCTGGAGTTCTTGTTTCACTTCCACCAAAATCTGGTAAACTAACCGTTGCTTTAACCCACGGTCTTATCTTTGCTATTGTCTGGACCCTTGTCGGTAAATCTTTATCAAGATGGTCTCATTCATTAACTTCTGGCTTCACCGGTTTAGAAGGAATGACTGAAATCGTTAAAGATGAAAAGAAGGATGCCAAGAAAGATGAAAAGAAACACGCTTAAGTGCCTGGATATAAAAAAATATAAATAATTCGTTATAATTTATATTTTATTGTTTAGGATATTATGAATATTATTTACAATAAATTCTCTATTTAGAATATATAAAATGCAAATCATTCTTTTTGCCTTCATCGTCTTACTTTTCGTTGTCCTAACTCCAGGTGTCTTCATCTCTCTTCCACCAAACTCAAGCAAACACGTTGTTGCTTTAACCCACGGTGTTGTTTTCGCTCTTGTCTGGTTATTCCTTAGCAAGCCAATCTTAAGAATGATTGGTGCTTAAGTGAATACTCCTCGACCATAATAAATATTTATATTCATAATAAATATTTATGTATCACGCGTTTATTTACCAATTTCAGCTTCACCGGTTTTAGCATTTCCTCCGCGAGAAGCTAATAATTTCTTGGTCTCATCATCAAGACAAACAAATCCGGTGGATGTTGAAAATATACTTTGTTCGCATTTAGTTGTGCTTTGTAATTGGCCTAGTCTGTCGATTGGTGTAAAATCACTGTATGGTGATGTTTGGAGACCTTGAAACCCTTCGACTTTTTCTTTACCGTCTTTTTCTACACTCTTTTTTTCAGTTAATAATGGAGTAGAGACAAATTTGGATGCACTATCTGCAATGTTTGTCATTCCTTCATATTTAAATTGTTTGGAAAAAAGAGTGTCTTTTGAGTATGGAATAAATCCTTTGGCAGTGGCCATAAAGATGACAATCAATAGGATTGCAGAAATAATAACTAGGTTGAAACGAATTTTCATAATAGATGATATTATATATTTATGGCAGAATATATTTTGATGGTAATAATGATATAAAAAAATAGGTCTAAAATATAGTTATAGCAAAAAAATGAGTTTATCTAAAGATGACAAATTGAATTTAAATAAATTATTGGAAGGCAGTGATTGTGAAAATAATACTATGCATATCCGCACTGTTAAACATAGTGTTGCCATTCGCGATGATATCCGAAAAATGGATGTTTTGAAAAAGCAATATTCCGGCGATGAACTGAAAGTGAAATGCGAATGTGAGTGCAACTTTTTATTCAACAATTATACTGATATATTCAATCGTATGTTAAAAGACGAACTGGATTTGACTATAATGACTAAATTATTGACTATTCTTAAAATGATTGAAGACGGCAAAGTGGACCAACACGAGGGGTCTGTTATGGTCGGCAAGTTATTAAAAGAGTTATATGTCGACTCCGCTATTAAACGCGGTGAAAATTTAGATAAAATGTATGAAAAAGAGGCACCCGTAATTAATGAAGGAAAGGCGGTCTCTTGGAAACAATTCAAGGCTATGAATTAGAGTGTGTTATTTTGTATGTGTAATATATAAAATAAAACAAAAGAAAATTATGAGTGCGCCACAATTATTCGGATTAGCGTGTGTTGAATTAATTGGCGATTTTGCATTGAAAACATATGCAAATGATGGAGGTCTCGAATATCTAGGTCTCGGTATATTAGGATATATTGGGGTTGTATCCTTATTAATTGTTGCTCTTCAAGGGTCTACATTATTAGTTGTAAACAATGGGTGGGATGGGATGAGTTCGTTAATAGAGAGTTTTCTGGCATATGTGGTGCTGGGAGAGCGGTTTGATAATTATATGCAATATGTGGGTTTATTTATGGTGGTATTGGGGATGTATTTTTTGAAACTACCGTGGGAGAAAAAGAGTGCTTTCCGTATTCCAAAGGCGTAGATAGCGGAGGATATAAATATATTTGATAGATAAATATATGTATATAGTATATAAATGTCTGAGACAACTACACGGTTTAAACCGGCAGATAAAACACAATTACAAAACGCGGTAAATGAATTAAAAATAATCCAACAAGACCGAAATAATAATGACGGATATAATCAATGGGTTGGTAAATATGGAAGAATGAATGATTGGGATGTATCAGATATAACTGATATGACCGATTTATTTAGCGGAATGATACACTTTAATGAAAATATTAATGATTGGGATGTTAGTAATGTTACAAGTATGCGCAGTATGTTTAATGATTGCAACTCGTTTAATAAACCACTGAATAGCTGGAATGTTAGTAATGTAGTTTCTATGACGGAAATGTTTAACAAATGTAGAGCATTTAACAAACCGCTTAATGGATGGAATGTTAGTAATGTAATGAATATGGAACAAATGTTTAATCAATGTATAGTTTTCAACCAATCACTTAATAGTTGGAATGTTAGTAATGTAACAAATATGAAAGAAATGTTTATGAATTGTGATAGTTTTAATAGTCCACTTAGTAGTTGGGATATTAGTAATGTAGTGTATATGGAAAAAATGTTTATGGGATGCAGATCATTTAATAAACCTCTCAACCATTGGGGACCTAGATTTCTTCGTAATAATGTTATAGAAAATATGAATTATATGTTTAAAAATTGTGGGTCATTTCAACAAAGATTGGATAATTGGGATCTTAGTAATCCTAGAATACAACGAACGGGTATTTTAGATGGAGCTGGTAATTTAGTTGGGTTTGGGTTTCCAATTATAAATATGCCAATAGGAATGCGTCCGCGACATATTGAAACCCATAACAACAATAATAACATCAATAATAATATTAATAATACACAACCTATAACAGGAAGAGCATTTGAAATTCACGAATATTTTAGAAAACTTAATAAAGAAGAAATATTGAACGTGTTAGAGAGTTATAATAATGACCCAAATAATCAACCTAATTTATTTACTAATCGTAGAAAACAAAGTCCTGAACAAGAGGCTAATCCTAACAATCCATTTACATTTATCCATAGACATCCTAATATCTTCGGCAATATTATGTATTTTATTACCAATAAAACGTTGTTTATTCCTGAAAAAAGAGAAGAAGGAGCGCGTTATGTTAAAATGCTTTTTAAAATAGACCTCATAGTAAAGCGGTTTTTTGAGTCAGGAAACATAAGCCGAGACCTTTTGGCTGTTCTCAAAAAACTGGTTTTAGAATCAATTAAATTTGTGCACAGACAATCAGATGATTTTATTTTTGAATATATTAAAGGACTTACAGATGAATGTATGTTTGCATATAAAGGAGAAGCAAATGAATTATCTTGTGACAAAGGCGCTGTAGAAAAAATTATTACCGGAGTAGGCAATGTGGCTGAATATTTTTGTATTAGCGAAAATAGTGGTTGCACTGAGATTATGAAAAAACTAAAATCCGTTTTCAATAAAATGTCGTTCAGTAAATTAAGAAATGAATGGATACGTATTTATATTGGTGAAAAAGACAATACTGAAGTAAAAAATCTACCCAAGACTGCTAGGAGAGCCCATTTTATCGATTATATGCAACAATCGGTTCCTACTGCTACTGATTATACAAATGCTCAAATTGATGATATTGCGAATAGTAGTCTTATGACTACAATTTTTGAAACTGGTAAGATTTCTGATAAAACACTTGAAAATATGTTGAAATCAGTGGAGACCATTTTTCAAGACTGGTGGGGAGAATATGAAGAGGATGAAGAATTGAAAAAGATGGATGAGGATGGTCGTCGCAAACACTTTATTGAGTATGCCAAGAAAGTATATGGAGAAACTATTACAAATGAACTAGAAGGAGAAATAGAACGATTTGCAAACCAAGATAAAGATGAAAAGGGAAATAAGACGTATGTAAAATTGGCTTTCAGTATTTTTCAATTATATGAACCAATGGATATAGATGAACCAACTGAGACTGTTTTTGGGTTCGATAATAAAAAAGGAGGAAGAAAAACAAAAAGAAAATACAGTAAAAACAAGAGGTATACAAAAAAGAGAAAGAATATGAAAAAGAGAAAATAATTTTGTTGTGATATATGAATACTTTGATGTGATTGTAATAATAATATATATTATTATAAACATATAGTAAGTTGTTGAATTTATTCAATTGCGTAAAGGATTGAACCGATATAGTAAATCATTTATTGATTTACTATGGCGGGAATGCTCATTTACGCGGTTGAATTTATTCAATTGCGTAAAGGATTGAACCCATATGTGCGTTCTAGCCCCAAGTGGCCTAATCCGTGAATTCCAACCGCAATAGACAACAATAATATAACCATAATATATTTATAAAAACCGAAACCTCCTAACACAACGCGGTTTTTCAAAATAACTAAAAATGCAACTAACAATAATATTCCATTTAAGGCGTGAGCAAAAAAAGATGGAGCCAAAACAACTGACCAATTCATTCTGTATTATACTATATAAAAATATAATATAATATTATTGCATTAAACCAATAAAGATTTAGAATGGACCAATTGGTCCATTTTGATTATCTTTATCGGTCACGAACCTAGAAGTTTAAAATGGGACGGGTCCCATTTTAAATCTTCAACGGTTTAGAATTCAGGCTCATGCTTCTTAAATAAACATCCAGCCTTTGGCATATTTTGAATAGTAATAACCGCATTCGGGTCTTGAACGCTACAATTCTCTAGCCAAATCTTAACTATGCAAAAGTTTTTCTTTGGAGAAACGGTAATACCATTTACTATCGAGTTGTGTTTCTTATCGATACACAATGTTTCCCCACATAACGAATATAACAAATCCTTCCATACTTGATGGACGTGTTTATTAAGCACTTTATACGAAAAACAACCACCATTGCGGTTCTTTTTATCTTCCCACATTGGAGTAATTCCGTTTTTCATACAAAATAACATACAGTTTTTCACAACACCTTCGGGAATACTTTCATTTAATGCAATGACTTTTTCAATGCTATCTATATTTCCTAAAATAACCTTATAACCAGAAAGTTCCCAGTTTTTGTCATTAGGCAAATGGTAGTAATAATCCCATTTGCTTAATAAATTGTTATGTTGGGTCGACATACTCCTCGTAAATACTATTCCCGTTTATAAATATATAATGTTTTCTTTATGTTGTTTTCTTATTCATTTTCTTATTTTTGCGTGTTTTTCTAGTTTTTTTACCTCCTTGTGCCATTGCTACCCCTCGTTTCAAACTATTACTTCTTGACCGAACAGATTTGCCCGATTTACCTGTCTTGCGCGTTTTTCTTTGGTTTCTTGCCCTGGGTTTCTTAGTTTTTCTTGCGTGTTCACCTGTTGGTAATAAATCATTTTTTGATGATAATTTACCAGGAAATTTTGTCTCTTGTTCATATGGTATCATATATATATCAAAATCCGGGTCTGATATATGATATTGTAATACCCTATATCCGGGTTCAGGATAATCCGGGTCATCAGAAACATAATCATTATAAAATGTCAATTCAATCATATGTTCTACACCATTATTAGAATACTCGTCTAAAAAGCCTTCAGGCAATGATATATCATCTGACATATCATCCTCGTCATCATTTTCCATAATTATTTCTTTTATTCCCGTAAGAACCCCCAGTTTATATACAGTTGGAATATCTTCATTATACGTACTTGGACCACCAAACTTATAATATATATCTCTACCATAGCCACGTCTTTCATCTCTTACTGCATCTTTTAAATGTAAAAAATAATTTATATCCAGTTGAATTACCTCTTTTTCATTACCAACTTCTTCAGTATCGTGAACATCAGTATCGTGAACATCAGCCAATACTCTAGGATAATTAAAGTTCATTATTTATTGGATTAGTTGTTTATATATTATACTGTTATTTTTTCATAGGTGTTTTTACAGATTTTAATATAATCCTTAAATCCCAGGGTAACATAATCACCGTCATTCTTAATGCAATTCAATTTATATGTGCGATTATAGTAATATTTTTCTGGCTGATGGTTCAAATACCATAAAACAAATGATGAACTCAAGATTTCGTTGCCATCATTATACATATTCCTATGTAGATTGATTGGCAGACGACAAACATCACCTAGCTCGTTCTCGCAAACATATTCGATTACTAAAAACTTGAAAGACGACCTTCCAAACTTAAATGGTTTCTCTGCCCCATTACATATATAGCATAAATAGTTGTTATTATATTTTAATATAAGGGTCTCATCATCTGTATTATTTTTCTCTGCAAGTTTATTACAAAGATGGCTATATGAGGTCTTGAATAAATCAAAGACTTGTAATTGAGACAATCCAAACTCATCACAAATCTTCATATAAGTGTGCAAATAAGTGAAACTGATTTTGTAACACCCGATTTCCAAAAAATATTCGCTCAATGCATCTATATCGTCTTTATCCTCATTATAGCGATTGTGAATAATCCAGTTCTTATAATCCGGCTCGGCCACATAACAACCAATATATGCAGTAGTATGTTTATATACTGATGTTGCCATTCCAACAGCTTTGCCAAACCCCGGATATGCAATACACGCCTCATTTAGACGATATTGTGCTTTGGTATATAGGTCATTATATAATACGAATGCGTCGATTAGCAACTTATTTAACCCAGGAGGCACTTCATCTCCATATTTCTGATGTAAATATTTTCTATATATTGTAGCTCCGGCAAATGCCATACATACTGCAATAAAAAGGAACATTTTATATTTCTAATTATTTACTTTATCCTATATGTTTTTATGTTGTTTTTCTTATTTGATAAATATATAGAGATATTATAACCAATATACAATATAGTCTACCACTAATAAAAATGCACAAAAGAGGATTATTTATATTTCGCAGAGACCTTCGTCTTACTGATAATACTGGTCTATTGAAGGCCAAGGAGACCTGTGAAACAATGGTCCCGATTTTTATTTTTACTCCTGAACAGGTCTCAAATAAGAATTCTTATAAATCCAATAATGCGGTTATATTTATGATTGAGAGTTTAATGGATTTAAAGAAACAAATAGATACTGCAGGTGGTAAACTGAATACCCTATATGGTGATAATATAACTGTGTTGAGACATCTTATTAAAGAACTAGAAATAGACTGTATATGTTTAAATGCTGATTATACCCCCTATTCTATTGCACGTGATAATGCCATTACAGGCCTATGTAAGAAAATGAAAATAGACTGTATTATATCTCACGACCAATATTTAACTGTCCCTGGGTCTGTATTAAATGGGTCT
>JACCEA010542952.1_pt1 | contig 52728 bp, 55 predicted proteins | sample 7449851 | NCBI WGS metagenome assembly JACCEA01 (sample SAMN15323453, study PRJNA562643) | freshwater metagenome | isolation source: river surface water | place: USA:Blue River Watershed | collected 2017-08-18 | reverse complement strand
TCGTTCCGGAAGAACGCTGCTGGCCATCATCAACGACATTCTGGACTTTTCAAAAATCGAAGCCGGGAAACTCGATTTGGAATGCGTCGACTTCGACCTGCAACCGGTGCTCGAAGAATCGCTCGAGCTGTTCGGCGAAGCGGCCCGTCGGAAACAGCTTCGCCTTTCTCAACACATCGACGACGCGGTCCCGCGCTACCTCAAGGGCGACCCGGTCCGGTTCCGCCAGATCCTCATGAATCTGCTGAGCAACGCGATGAAATTTACCGAAACAGGGGGCGTCTCGTTGAGCGCCGAGTATGTGGAAGGAACCACCACCCAGGCCCTGCTGCGCTTCGCGGTGACCGACACCGGCATCGGCATCCCGCCGGCAGCCAAGTCACGCATCTTCGACGCATTCTCTCAGGCGGACGGGTCGACTACCCGACGATACGGCGGGACCGGTCTGGGCCTCTCCATTGCCAAGCAACTGGTCGGCCTCATGGGTGGGACCATCACCGTGGAAAGCACACCGGGAAGCGGCTCCACCTTCGCGTTTACGACGCGGTTGGATCTGCAACCCCTGGGGTCGGGCCTCTCCACGAAGCTCGCGCCGTATATGCAATGGGCAGAGCCCCTTGTCTCGTCCGGACAGACGAGCGACACCCCATGCCCACACGCATCTGAGGCGGGAGCAGCAGCGCCGAGCCCCAAACAGAGCGGGCGAATTCTGTTGGCCGAAGACAGTCCTGTGAATCGCGAAGTGGCCGTCGGCATGTTGGAGCAACTGGGCTATGAAGTCGAGGTGGCGGAAAACGGCCGGCAGGCCCTCGCGGCCGCCGAGCGCGACCGTTTCGACATCGTGCTCATGGACTGCCAGATGCCTGAAATGGACGGGCTCACGGCCACCGGAGAAATTCGCCGTCGCGAAACAGCCTCCGGTCGGCGTCGGCTGCCCATCATTGCCTTGACGGCGCATGCCATGCAGGGAGACCGTGAACAATGCCTCACCGCCGGCATGGACGATTATCTGACTAAACCATTCACCCAGATGGAGTTGCATGGAATCGTCCGCAAATGGCTGAGTCACCATGAGCCCGCCTCGCAGGCCGTACAGCCGAACGCTGCAGCTCCCGGAACTCAATCCGTGCCACCCCGAGCCACGACTGAGCCGGCAGCGGACACCCTATCTGCATCGCCCGGCATGGACCTCAAGGCCCTGGAGGGCATCCGTGCGTTGCAACGTCCCAACCGGCCGAACGTGCTGGCCTCCGTGCTTCGCAAGTATCTCGACAATTCGCGAGAAAGCGTGGATGCACTACGTGACGCCATCCGCGCCAACGACCCGATGGCCCTGGAAGCAATGGCGCATCGCCTCAAATCAAGCAGCGCGCAACTCGGCGCCATTGCGGTGGCCGCCTGCTGCAAAGAGCTCGAAAGCATGGGGAACAGAAAAAATCTCGTCGATGCCGACCAAATGTTTGCCCAGTTGGAATCCGACTATCGCGCCGCTTGTACCGTCTTTCGAAATGAGATCGCCAAGGAGAACCAGCCATGAACCCGCTGATACCAGGACGAGCACCCTATGCACTGATTACGGACGACGATATCATCATCCGTATGTTCGCTCGGGAGGCGCTGGAGCAAGCCGGATGGGTCGTTGAGGAGGCTCAAAACGGAGTTGAAGCCTGCGAACTGTTCCAGAAATGTCCGCCGGACGTGGTACTGCTGGACGTCATGATGCCCGGGATGGACGGATTCGCCACCTGTGCGGCGTTACGCCGGCTGCCGGGCGGCGAACATACCCCCATTCTTATCATGACCGGACTGGACGACTTTGAGTCGATTACGAAGGCCTACGATGCCGGCGCGACCGATTTTATCCTCAAACCGCTGAATGCGATGCTACTGACCCACAGGATCCGCTATATGGTGCGCGCCGACCAGGTGCTCCAGGAACTGCGGCAGAGTCAGGCCGCGCTCACGCAAGCCCGCGATGCTGCGATTGAGGGTGCCCGACTCAAATCCGAATTTCTCGCCACCATGAGTCACGAAATCCGTACCCCTATGAACGGCGTCCTGGGCATGACGGATTGGCTGCTGGACACGCCCCTTACCGCTGAACAGCTTGACTGCGCCCAGACGATCCGCTCATCGGGCGATGCCTTGATGGTCATTATCAACGACATTCTGGACTTCTCCAAGATCGAATCCGGGAAACTGTCCCTTGAATTGCTGGACTTCGACTTACCCACATTTCTAGACCGTCTCCTGGCACTCTTTGGAGAACGAGCACAACGGAAAGGTTTGTTGCTGACATCACGGATCGCCGAAGACGTACCAAGCGGCCTGTGTGGTGACCCGGCGAGACTGCAACAGATCCTCAGCAACTTGCTCGCTAACGCCATCAAGTTCAGTGAGCACGGATCCGTCTCCGTCCTGGTGGAACTCGATCAGCGACCAGCCGAACAAGGCCTTGAGTTTCCTGCGACCAGGTATGGCGAACTGTCGGCGCAGCAGGAGCGGGTGACGCATATCCGATTTTCCGTCTCGGACAATGGAATCGGAATTGAACCCAGCGCCTTTTCAAAATTATTCCAGCCGTTTGTGCAGGCTGACGGGTCCACCACCAGGAAATATGGCGGCACTGGGTTGGGACTGGCCATCTGCAAACAGCTTGTTGAATTGATGGGTGGGCATATCGGAGCGGAAAGCGAACCAGGGTCCGGTTCCGTCTTTCGATTCACCGTGCCGCTTCAACAACAATTACCGAACAGCCTCTCCACTAGACAGGCGGCCTGAGCACCAAGCCTCAAGGCTCCCATAGCACCTCATTTCCCCTCAGCCTATCAGCGCACCAATCATCACCTCATCACCACGCATGAGTGTATCTATTAAGATACTCGATGCGTGAATTCGATGATACGGTCGCGCGAAGTATGCCCGCCCATAATTGCTATCATATTGAAATAATTAGATAAAGTGCATGGCTCAAACTTTGCTTTACTTCGTCCTGCGCACATAGTATACAAAGCGGTCGAAAAGATCTTCTTGGTAGCCTTCTTCAGAATGCATATGGCAGTTCTTACTTTTCTCGCTTAGTAGGCAAAACCCTACACCCAAGGATCACACCAGTGCATTGCCTGACATTCGACATCGAAGAACACTTTCAAGTTTCCCGTTTCGATTCCCCAATTCGTCGACGGCACTGGGGATCATTTGAAAGTCGAGTCACTCCAAACACCTGCAAGGTGCTGGATCTCCTCGCCCGCTACCAGACCAGGGCAACCTTCTTCGTCTTGGGATGGGTTGCGGAGCGTCATCCCGGACTCATCAAGCAGATCGCTGAATGCGGACATGAAATTGCCTCGCATGGGTACGGCCATGAGCTGGTCACCGCTCAGACGCCTGAATTGTTTCGTGCAGACGTGAGAAAAGCCAAACAGATCCTGGAAGACCTTACGGGCTCTCCGGTCCAGGGCTATCGCGCGCCGGGCTTCACCATTACGCGTGAAACGCTGTGGGCCTTGCCGATTCTGGCGGAGGAGGGTTACACCTACGACTCCAGCATCGTCCCGATCCGGCACGACCATTGCGGCCTGCCCGGGTCCGATCCCTGGCACCATCTGAGACAGACCTCTTCCGGCCCCATTTGGGAAATCCCCCCATCCACGGTGAACCTCGGCGGAGTGCGACTTCCCATTGCCGGTGGCAGCTACTTCCGGCTGCTCCCCTTCCCGGCGCTCTGCGGGCTGTTGCGACGGACTGAACAAAAAGGTCGTCCCCTGGTCATGTATTTCCATCCGTGGGAACTCGATCCTCTACAGCCGCACATGGAAGGACCGCTGCTCTCGCAATTCCTCCACTATCTCAACCTCGACAAGATGGAGTTCCGGATTTCTACATTAATGAATACGTTCCGATTCGGCCCCATCGCCGAACAGATCGATCTGTCGCCGATCATGCCTCTCGATCCGACGATCTTCCCGGCTCTTCCTCCTGCCGAAATCGCGCAAGACGTGGCGTAGTCACGTCGATACTTCCCACGCAGGCATTGCCCGACCCACCGGCAGCAGTGCACCATTGCTCACGCTGCGCCAAAGTAGGGATTGCAGTGTGTATGCGGTTTCAGTACGGTAGGGGTCGCCTGAACGAATCCAGCACAACGCCCTCACGGAGACTGACCATGCATCACGGGAGTAGGAACCGGCGACAGCAGTCGCCCAACACAACGGGCCTGGCATGGGCACTAGCCTGCATTATTTTATTACCCGCAGCGGCCGCCGGACAGAGCCTGGATGACACCGTGCAGTTCATCAGCGACATGGCCAATACTCACGGCTTTGTCAGGAGCCTGAGTTGCAGAAATCCGAAGGCGGGAAAACCGACGAAAATTACCGAGATCTACAGTGTCATTCCAACCGGAACCAAACTCGGCACGATCGAACTCAATCACGGACATGATGAGGTCAATACGGGCTTCACGCACTTCGATCTGCACGATATCGACACGATCGAGTATCAGGGCCAAGACACGAAAGAGAACAACCTGGTCCTGTATGGCGTCCGCATCACGTGCAAGAGCAGCGGCCCCTGCATCATGAAGACCAGTTTCTGTACCGGAGCCGTCACCGAACTCGAAGCACAGTTCCCTGAAGATACCTTGCTGTTTCGCTCCGCCTCTCATGCCGAGCGAATGACCAAGGCGCTCGCTCACTTCTTAGGGTTGGTCCGCGCCCAACGGCAGAACCAACCCTTCTGACCGATATCGGTCTGCTCCGGGCCGACACTCGTGAAGAGATCGGCCCGGACACACCGCTGTCTCACCTACTCAATAATCGTCACAGTCATTTCAACCCGATCGATCGGGTTGTCGCATGGCCCCTTATCCGCAGGACTCGGTGCGCCGGTCTGGCACATGACTCGCGGCAGCGCCACGATCTTGTCCGCCACCCCGATGCCTTTGACGACCTCGCCGAAGATCGTATATTTACGATCTAAGAACCGGGACTCCTCGACGACGACAAAAAACTGGGATCCTGCGCTGTCCGGATCCTGCGCCCGCGCCATGGATACCACGCCACGCTTGTGAGGGAGATCGCTAAACTCGGCTTTGACATTGTGCCCCGGGCCGCCCTGGCCATACGCCCCCTTCTTCAGCGAATCCTTTGTGTTGGGATCGCCTCCCTGGATCATGAATCCCGGGATCGCCCGGTGGAAAATCGTACCGTTATAGAACCCCGACTTGGCCAACTTGATGAAATTCTCGACATGCTTCGGGGCGACGTCCGGAAGAAACTTGATCTCGATATCGCCGAACTTCGTCTTGATGACCGCACGCGCGTTACTCGCACTGACAGATTCGCTTCCGGCCGGAGCGGCATCGGCGGCCAGGCCGATTCCCGCGATCCCGACTGTCATGAACAGACTCATCATTCCCGCGATTCTTAAACGATTGCTCCATCGCTGCTGCGCCATCACCATGCCTCCTTCTAGTCGGTCCGCGACCTCTTGCTCACGCCAACTGCGTCAACGCTTCCTTCGCCGCCATTTGCTCTGCTTCTTTCTTACTGCGACCACGCCCGATCCCTCGCATGACTCCCTGAATGGTCAGCTCGACCTCAAAGACTTTCTCATGATCAGGACCCGATTCCCGAACCGTCTCATACTGCGGCAAACTTTCATACCGTTTCTGACAGACCTCCTGCAGCTGCGTTTTGTAATCCTCCATTCCCGGCCGGGCCTGCTCAGCGCGCGTCGCCAGCAATTCCTCCTCCAGCACCTGCAAGGTGAATTTTCTGCTGGCCTCAAGCCCACCGTCCAGGTAGATGGCGGCAATCAGCGCTTCGAGCGCGTCGGCTAACAGCGAATGCTTCTCGCGCCCTTTCGAAAGTTCTTCGCCTTTCCCCAGACGCAACAGCCGACCCAGCTTCATGCGCCTGGCCGCCTTCGCGAGCGAAGCCTCGCTGACCAGATGCGCTTTGAGCTTGGAAAGTCCGCCCTCGTTGCTACCCGGAAACTCGGCCGCGAGATACTCGCTCATGACAAGCGAGAGCACCGCGTCGCCGAGAAACTCCAGGCGTTCGTTCTGGGTTCGATCTTTGCTGCGCCGTTCGTTTGAGTAGGACTTGTGAGTCAGAGCTTCTTCCAACAGACGAGGCTGATGGAAGCGGTAGCCGAGAAGGCGCTGGACCGCCTCAATTGACGTTGCCGGCGTCATACGACCTGACTCGCGCCCTGAAGTGGATTACTGAGCACACCGGCGAAAGAGCAGGCAGGCGTTCACCCCGCCAAAACCGAAGGAGTTTGAAAGGACCACCTGCGTCTGGACGGAACGCGCTGTATTGGGCACGTAGTCAAGATCACAGGCGGGATCGGGATGATCAAGGTTGATCGTGGGAGGCAAAATGCCATGGTGCAGCGCCAAAATGCTAAACACCGCCTCAATACCGCCGGCCGCACCCAAGAGGTGTCCCGTCATGGATTTCGTCGAACTGACAGGAATCCGGTAGGCTTGCTCCCCAAACACATGTTTGATGGCCTTGGTCTCGATGGCATCCGCCATGGTAGATGTGCCGTGGGCGTTGATATAACCGATGTCCGTCTTGGCCACACCCGCATCCTTCAATGCCATTTCCATACAACGGACCGCCCCCTCCCCTTCTTCAGGCGGGGCGGTAATGTGGTACGCGTCGCTGTTCATGGCGTACCCGATCACTTCGGCATAGATGCGGGCGCCACGCGCGCGGGCATGCTCAAGTTCTTCAAGCACCACCACGCCGGCCCCTTCACCCAATACGAACCCATCTCGATCCTTGTCGAACGGACGGCTGGCCTTCGTCGGGTCGTCATTTCTGAAAGAGAGGGCTTTCGCCGAGGCAAACCCTGCCACGCCGAGCGGCGTAATCGCCGCCTCAGCACCGCCGGCAATCATCACATCCGCATCGTCACGCTGAATGAGTCGATAGGCATCGCCGATACAGTGATTACCGGTGGCACAGGCCGTCACGGCGCAGGAGTTCGGCCCTTTGGCGCCGACTCGAATCGCCACCTGCCCGGAGGCGAGGTTGATGATCGTCATCGGGATGAAAAACGGAGAGACCCGCCCGGGGCCCTTTTCCCTGAGTACGTCGTGGTAATGTTCGATCGACCCCAGCCCGCCGATACCGGACCCGATGTAGACCCCGACCCTCGTGGCTTCTTCAGGCGCCACCTTGAGTTTCGCATCGTCCACCGCCAGCTGACTCGCCCCCACCGCATAGTGGATGAAGGTGTCCATCTTCTTGATTTCTTTTTTCTCGATGAACTGAGCCGGGTCGAAATCCTTCACGTCTCCGGCAATCTGCGCATCGTAGCCGGTCGGATCGAATCGCGTGATTCGGCCGATCCCCGACTCTCCGGCGCACAGCGCTTTCCAGGTCTTCTCCACCCCGGTTCCAAGCGGAGTTACCAGTCCGAGACCGGTCACCACCACACGTCTGGCAGGTCGATCGTGCATACCTACGGTTCCGTTATGCCTTCTCTTTAATATAATCCAGCGCTTTGCCGACGGTGAGGATCTTTTCGGCATCCTCATCGGGGATCTCGATCTCGAACTCTTCTTCGAGAGCCATCACCAATTCGACCGTGTCGAGCGAATCGGCGCCCAAATCCTCGACGAAATGGGCCTCGAGCGTCACTTCTTCTTCCTCGACCCCCAACTGCTCGGCAATAATTTTCTTCACCCGTTCATCTACTGTTGCCATGGACTTGCCCACCTCCTTCCCCATCTTACTTGACCTCCACATTCCTCACCGGGAGATTCCGGATCGAGGACACCAACCCGGACACCCGACCTGACTCACTTATACCATGAGCATGCCACCGTTCACGTGGAACACTTGCCCCGTGATATACGACGCTGCATCCGACACCAGAAACCGAACCGCCGCCGCAATGTCGGAGGGAAGCCCCAGGCGTCCCAGCGGAATCTGCTTCTGCAACGCTTCCTTGACCTCCGGCGACAGCCCCTGGGTCATCGCCGTATCGATAAAGCCCGGCGCCACCGCATTCACCGTCACCGCACGGCTCGCATACTCACGCGCGACCGTCTTGGTAAACCCGATCACCGCCGCTTTGGACGCCGCATAATTCGCCTGTCCCACATTCCCCATCGCCCCGACGATCGAGGCAATGTTGACGATCCGCCCGTACCGTTGTTTCGTCATCGGGAGCAGGACCGCTTTCGTGCAATGAAAGGTCCCGTTCAAATTGACCTGCAGAACCAGGTTCCAATCTTCTTCTTTCATTCTAAGCAACAATCCATCACGGGTAATACCGGCGTTGTTGACTAGAATATCAATCTTCCCCCACTCCTGCATCACCTGATCGGCCATGGCCTTGGCATCATTCCAATCGGCCACGTTCACCTTCACACTGAGCGCCCGTCGCCCTAACTTCTGGATCGCCGCCACGGCCTCCTGCGAACGCGCCGGATCGAGGTCGGCAACCGCAATGTCTGCCCCATCTTCGGCCAACGCTTCTGCAATGGCCCGTCCGATCCCCTGGGCTCCACCGGTGACAATCGCCACTTTTCCCTGTAATGACATCAGCCTGCTCCCCGCAATCTCAACTCGTCTTACGCCTGACTGTTCACGCCCAGCATTGTGAGCGTCGCCTCCAGCGACTTCGGATCATTGACGTTGGCCGTGACAGCCCCCGGAAGAATCCTCTTCACCAACCCCGTCAGCACGGTTCCCGGCCCGATCTCGACGAAGGTCGTCACGCCGAGCTTGGCCATCGTCTGCACCGACTCTTCCCACCGCACCGATGACGGCAACTGCCGAACCAGTGAGGCCCGGATGTCTTCGGATCGTTGCAGGGCCGTTGCTTCAGCATTATTCACCAACGGCACGGTCAAATCACGCCAGACCACTCCACCGAACTCCCCTGCGAGTCGGTCTGCTGCCTTCTGCATGAGCGGCGTATGGACCGGGACACTGACCGGGAGTGGAATCGCCTTCTTACATCCCTTGGTTTTGGCAATCTCAATGGCCCGTTCGACGGCGGCCTTTTCTCCGGCGATGACGACTTGGCCGGGAGAATTAAAATTCGCGGCCGCCACCACACCGACCGAAGCGGCCTCCTGACAGACCGCCTTGACCACGTCCGCAGAAAGCCCCAGTAGCGCGGCGACGAGTCCGGTTCCAGGCGGAACCGCTTCTGACATATAGCGTCCTCGCTTCTGCACGAGGGCCACCGCATCTCGAAACGACACCCCGCCGGCCGCATAGACCGCCGAATATTCACCGAGACTATGCCCTGCCACAGCCACCGGCTTCAACCCGGCCGGCTCCAATGCCTTGAGCGCCGCCGCGCTACTCACCAGCAACGCCGGCTGGGTATTCTCCGTCAAATTCAACCGTTCAGCCGGACCTTCAAAACAGAGCTGGGCGACGTCGTATCCAAGAATCGAGGAGGCCTCATCGTAGACCGCCTTGACCGCCGGAGACGCCTCGTAAAACCCGCGCCCCATTCCTACAGACTGTGACCCCTGTCCGGGGAACAAAAACCCAATTTGTGACGCCATCATAGCCGCGTAAGGTATCGTAGAAACCACGCTCAATGTCAACGGGAAAAAGCTGAACGAGCCCCGCGCGTCAGTAGCGACCGACCGACCCCGACCAGGCGTTTCCCGACTACCAGCGGACCAATGCGGAGGCCCAGGTTAGTCCCGCCCCGAAGGCGCCGAACATCACCAACTGCCCCTCTTTGACCCGTCCATCCCGCACCGCTTCATCCAGGGCGATGGGAATCGACGCGGCGGAGGTGTTGCCGTATCGATCCATATTCAACACCACTTTTTCCAGCGGCAGATTCAGGCGGTCGGCAACCGCTTTAATGATCCGTAAGTTTGCCTGATGGGGGATATAGACATCGAGTTCATCGACCGACAGGTGATGCGCCGCAAGTGTCTCCCGCGCCACTTCCTCAAGAGTCCGCACCGCCACCTTGAACGTTTCATTGCCCTTCATCTTAATGTACTGCGAGCGCTCGCTCACCATGGCCTCTGACGGGGGAATGCGCGTTCCACCACCGGGCACCACGATCAAATCAGAGAGGCTTCCATCCGAATGCAAGTGAGTGGAGAGCACCCCGCGCTCACCTTCCGATGCACTCACAACCGCCGCACCAGCGCCGTCCCCGAACAGAATACAGGTGTTGCGATCCGTCCAATCCGTGATCGTCGACATCACTTCCGACCCTACGACCAGAATATGCCGCATACCGGTTCGAATATAGGCATCGGCCACACCAAGCGCGTAGACGAATCCGCAGCAGGCGGCAGACACATCACAAGCCGCTGCGCGGGTCGCTCCCAGCCGGTGCTGGAGCAGGCAGGCGGTGGAAGGTAACGGCATATCCCCCGTGCAGGTGGCCAGGAGGATCATGTCGAGTTCATCGGCGGAAATGCCTGCGGCTTTCAAGGCGCGTTCCGCGGCAATCAGGCCCAAGTCGGAACAGGCCTGCCCCTCGGCGGCAATGCGACGTTCGCGAATGCCCGTGCGCTCGCGAATCCACTCATCGGACGTCGCGACCAGCTTCTCCAAATCGGCATTGGTCATCACCCGTTCAGGAGCATACGACCCGGTTCCGGTGATTCGCGCTCGTATCACGCCTGCTTCCCTTCCGGTCGTTCGTCCTGGTGCCGTCTCAGGCTTTCTTCAATGTCACGCTGGATCAATTCGTCCAGCCTGGTCTCGGCTAAGCCCTTCGCGCGGCGAATCGCATTCTTGATCGCTTTGGCGGATGAACGGCCATGGCAGATCATAGTGGTCCCATTCACTCCGAGCAGAGGCGCCCCCCCGAACTCGGCATAATCGATCTTCCGTTTCAGATTCAGCAACGGCTTCGCAATCAGCGGATAGGCTAATCGCCCGAGCCAGGAGCCGGAGATCTCCTTCATCAACAACTTCTTGATGACGTCCGCAACCCCTTCGGAGATCTTGAGCGCCACATTACCGATGAATCCATCGCAGACCACCACATCGGCATTGCCGCTGTACACTTCCCGTCCCTCGATGTTGCCGATGAAATTCAGCGGACTGGCCTTCAGCAGTTTAAAGGCTTCTTTGGTGACCTCGTTGCCCTTGCTGTCTTCCTCGCCGATGCTCAAGAGCCCTATGCGCGGATTCTGCTTGGCGTACACGTGCTTGGCGAACTCGTTCCCCATCAGGGCGAATTGCTCAAGATGCTGTGCCGTGCAGTCGACATTCGCGCCGACATCGAGCATCACCGCGCTGCCCGTCAAGGTGGGCAGCATGGTGGCGATCGCCGGGCGTTCCACACCTTTGATCAATCCGAGCACAAAAAACGAGGCAACCATGCTCGCGCCGGTATTCCCCGGACTCACCACCGCATCGGCTTCACCGGATTTCACCAACTCCGTCGCCACCCAGATGGACGAGTCACGCTTCTTCCGTGCCACGGTCGCCGGCGACTCGTGCATCTCCACCACCTGCGGGGCATGGTGGATCGTGATCCGCGTATCGGTGCAATTAAGTTTTTGACATGCGGCGGTCAGCTCATCCTGCTTGCCGACCAGAATGATCCCGACACCCAGTTCTTGCGCGGCTTGCATCGCGCCTTCAATGACCGGGGCCGGTCCGTGGTCTCCGCCCATCGCATCGACGGCAATCTTCATGTGCGGTTAGCGGTCCACGGATAGAGATGTGAAGAATCGTGTAGAGACGCCTTGCCGGCTAGGACCTGAACGGCCTCACGCATGACATAGCGTCGGATCGTGATCACGGTGCGCAATTGTACCCGAATCACGTCTGGAAAATAAAACTCGGCTAGCTTTCCTCGACGACGATGACGGCCTTCCCTTTGTAGGTCCCGCAATTCATGCACGTATAGTGCGGCAGCTTTAATTCGTGGCATTGCGGGCACAGCGAAAACCCAGGGGGAACCAGCCTGGTCTTGGCCGTTCGCCGCATATCTCGCCGGGACCGTGAATGTTTGTGTTTTGGATTTGCCATGACGACTCCTTACAACGGGTACATGCCCGGTTAACAGACTATGCGTTTCCACCCTTGGATAGGCGCCCCCGCAGCACACGAAAGGGACTCGGCCCTTGCTCCGGCGGGCAGCCACAGCGACGCTCATTGAGATTCTGGCCGCACTGCGGACAGAGACCAAGGCAATCTTCCCGACATAACGGCTGCATCGGAGCAGCCAGGATCACCTGCTCGCGCACCATTGGCACCAGGTCGAGGTGTTCGCCCTGATACAGATAGACTTCGTCCGCCTCTTCCGCCTCTTCAACAGGCTCAACCGGCTGGGCACCGCGTCTCGGCCCTCTCCGGCCCTGTTCCGCCGGAGCCGGCTTGGTCGCCAGGCCCGCCTGCGGAAGATACTCAGCATAGAGATTCACAAAGAGCGGATCGGAATATTCCGTGAGGCAGCGGACACACTGACGGATCGCCGTCCCTTCCAACGTGCCGGTCACCGTGATCGGACCGTCGTGTTGGACAAGTTCCAGTTGAATCGTAAGCGGCCCCTCACACTTCTCTTCCGGCTCATCCAAGCCGAGTTCAGGCCCCGTGGCCGTGCACGACAGAGACAGTCCTTCTGGGGCGATATCGACAATCGCTGGCTTGAGCGTATCCATCAGCACCGTCATGACGGGAAGAGCCGCCTCCGAACAGAGCGGGAGACAGACTGCCCGGCTACTTGATCCAAGACTCACCAAAACCTATCCCTCGCCCTATCGCTCTTCAGCGAAACTAACCAAGGCGATCTGGCGCGCCCGCTTTACCGCCACCGTCAACACGCGCTGGTGCTGCAGGCAATTTCCGGAAATGCGGCGTGGGACGATTCGTCCGCGCTCAGTCAGAAAATTCCGCAACAGGCCGACATCCTTGAAGTCAATCGGCGCCTTATCGACACAAAACCGGCACGGCTTGCGGCGCTGAAAAAACCGACCGCCTCCGCCCCCGCCATTCCCGCGATCTCCTCGTTCCATACTCGCCTCCGTCTGCTACAGCTGTTCGTCTTCGTAAGAAGGTTCTTCGTGTAGGCCGCCGCTCTCGCCTCCTGCCTCGCCCCGCTTCGGTAGGAAGGTCACGCCTTGGGCCACGACTTCATGTTTGCTGCGTTTCTGTCCGTCTTCGGTCTCCCAGCGTCGCTGCTGGAGCCGGCCATCGATAATGACGCCGTTGCCCTTGCTGAGATACTGCCCGCAATGTTCCGCCTGTTTCCCGAACACCACGATGTCGATGAAACAGACTTCTTCCTTGAGTTCATCCCCCTGCTTAAACCGCCGGCTTGTCGCCAACCCGAAGCTGGCAACCGGCGTTCCGCTGGGCGTATAACGCAACTCGGGATTGCGGGTCAGGTTCCCGACCAGAATGACTTTATTGAACCCCGCCAACGGTGGCTCCTTGTGGTGCGACCACGGGGGCACCTCTGGGCGGAGCAGGCTCCTGCTCCAACTTCACGGTCAGAAATTTAATGATCGAATCTTCAAGCCGGTAGGCGCGTTCGAGCTCAGCGATGACCGCTCCGGGCCCCTTGAAGTAGAAGTAGACATAGGTGCCCTTGCGCTCGCGCTTGATCTCGTAGGCGAGTTTCTTGCGGCCCCAATTCTCGGCCCGCTCGAGCGAGGCTCCGTTCTTGGTCACGGTGCCCTTCATTTTTTCAATCAACGCAGTGGTTTCTTCGTCGCTTAAGGTCGGACGAATGATAAACAGGGACTCGTAGAGTTCCATGCAGAATCCTCCTGGGCATCGGCCCCCATTCACAGATGGGAGCGAGGTGTAGGTACGCCGGACAAGCCGGGACGAGCTGGCGAAGGTAGCACAGCTTCAAAGAATGTGTCAAACAGGTGGGCGGCTTTTCCCGCGATGCCGAGACCGGCACGCTCCAATGATCGAGTGATCGAGGGTCCACACCGCGTGACCTGCCGTCGCAGAACGCACCAGCACAGGAACCATGCGGCGGCTTCGCGATGACACCCAGGCTCACAATTTTTTCCTGAACTGCGGGGGTGCGTGAGGCGGGAGTGACGGACGAGGGCCAGGCGTGCCGGATGGAGGACGCGCTGCGCCGAAGCCGCCATACCCACCATACCAGCCGAACCCGAGCGGCCCGTAGGGACCGCCATAATACCCGAGCGGATGTCCCCAATAGCCGGGACCATATCCAATCCCATACCCGGGCCCGTATCCGGGACCGGGCCAGTAGGAATAGGACTGACTGCCGGCATAGCCGGGATCCACCAGAAAATCACTCTGTGCCAACCGCTCCGCCTGATGGACTGATTGCGCACAACCCGCCAGGAGCAGGATGACGCAGAGCACGATGAACCCGGGCACGAATCGAGTCATGGCTGCGTCCTCAACGACTGACCACGTCACGCTCCTTCATTCAGACACAGACGCTCGCATCGAATCAATATTTCTTCTGAAATTGCGGCGGCGCATTGGCCGGTGGTGTCGGACGTGGTGCGGGTGCGTTCGACTGCTGACTGCCGATGCCATAGCCGCCCCCATACCACCCATAGCCGGAACCATAGTAGCCGAACGGATTCCACCAGAATCCAGGGCCGTTCCAATAGGACGGTGATTCGGGATAACCGGGATTCATGTGGGCGCCCACAGATCCAAGACGCTCTCCCTGGTGAAACGATTGCGCACAGGCCGTCAGGAGCAACAGAGCGCTTGCGACGAAGAGGGAACCGATCGATCGCGTCATGGCTGCACCTCCTAAAAATGATAGGACAGGCCCACAAAGAGTTGATGTGCCCGATAGGTCGCATCAAAGCCGCCGACCGGTCCGAACGCCCCGCCGAAACGAAACGTAGAGTCCGTATATTTGTATTCGGTGAACAACGCCACCTTCGGCGTGACGAATGCTCGAATTCCGACGAGGACATTCCCGCCGACCGACACTTGCGTATCACTCTCCGTGGTCGAGGAGCGGCCGAGTCGCGCGACAAGCAACGCCGGCCCCCCGCCGATATAGGGCTGCCAGGTCACGCCGGGATAGCGCAACACCACATGGGCACCGATGTTGGTTACGGAGAGATGGGTCCCCGGCACATCGTCGAGTTTCTTGATATGCGGGGTACTGTGCGAGACGTCCAGCTCAATCCCGAACAATCCATGGCCGGGAAAGACACCCAGCTTGCCTCCGAAGGCAGGGCTTGTTTTTAGATTGAAATTCGGAGCATCCAGACCAGCCAGGGTCCCGCTCCCTCGGACATTCCGGAGGGGATCGGCAAAGTTTGCCCCAAGCTGCACGGCCACATACCATTCAGCGCTGATCGGTGAGGGAGAGCACAATAGAAGCACGCAGCCCAACAACCCGGCGCTCAACCTGCTGCACACAAACCTAGTCCACACCATGGTGCTGACTCCATGGGCGAGGCCTATCTGGATCTTATCAGGCAATCTGCGCGGCAGACTGGACAACTTTGGTGTGAGCGAACGAGGGATGTCGAATGCGTCACGGACGGAACGCTATTCGCTCGGGTGCTGGGATGTTGAGAGAATTATTTCGATCTCCTGCTACGGCTCATTGCGGGCGGAGGAATTATAGAGCAGGTACAATGCGATCCCGCCGGCCACGGCAATGCCCACCCCCGCCAGAGCACGTGTACCGAAACTCAGCGGCCCCACGACAAACTCCGCTGCACGAGGCAATGCCACCGTCGCGATAATGACCAGCAGTAACGCAAGCAGATGAATCCAGAGGTAGATGGGTTCGCCGGGTTTTCGCATAAATCAGCGTGACGCTTCACGCAGTGTACGAACTCTGGCCCCATTATTCCACTGTAGAACAAGGGGCGTCAGGAGCGCAGGCCTGAGGCTCAATCGAGTGTGAACCGCTTCGTTTCTTCGAGGTGTTTGCTCAAATATGGCATGAAGGGCGTGCCGCCGGTGCCGACAGCGGTGGGATTGCTGGCGTGCGACTGGTGTTGCTGAAAGATATACCGCTCGGCGTACCCGATGTGAATGTCTCGAAACTGCGCGAGTAAATCCACACAGGTACAAAAGGCCTTCCATAGATCAGGATGCGTCGCTTTGCGATCGCGCGCATAGCCGTAGAGCAACGGGCGATGCTGCTCATCCGTGCGTGCTTCGAGCGCCGCCAGAAACGTCCGGTGGCGCGGCGGCATATAGTCACGCATCTCCACGAGGTACTGCGTCAGCGGATCGTCCGCATGAGTGATTCCAAGGCCGGCATCCAGCGCCGGCACAATCGAGCTTTGCGAGCCGGTTTCCCCGCGGAATTGTTGAGGTCGCTGCGCGTAGTCCGCGACCCCTTCGTAGACGACTCCCTGAGGCAATGACGGGCTGTTCTTCCAGCCATGGATATAGGGCCGCACGCGGCTGTAATAGATATACGGATCACAACGCTCGGGCATGCGAAGCAGCGTCTCCCGCATCGCTTCCTGCGCGGCTGCCAGCGCATGGAGTCCTTGCAGCACATCGTCCGGCATATTGTCTCGCGCGGCGTTGTGAGCTTGAACCAATCCCACCAACCCCGGTCCTGCCTTCGCCTCAATATCGATATGGATCAGGACAAACCATTCTTCATCCAGGCCCCCAAGAAAGTTCTGCAGGAGCACCACGTTGCCCAACTCGATGGGCTTCTGCGGATCGAGGCGCCGCCAGTTGTGCAGGGCATAGGAGGCATAGGACAGCACGGGCGGCCGGCCGAGCTGTTGCGCAACGGCACACCACGGCAGGGCCAGACTGGCCGGGATGAGTGACGCGGGGTGGTCGGGATCTTCCCAGACAAAGGCATGACCGGCAAAGGAGAGGGTGCGCATCGCACAACGAAAGACATCGAGACCCCAGTCATCTGCCACCGGCCCCATGACCTCTTGATGGTCTTGGACGAAAGATCGAAATTGTCGCGCCGTCAGGAATTTCGGAAGCTCCGCGCCGATCTGATTCAAGATCGGCTCATCCGGGAGCTGCGCCAACGGGTCTGTCGCCGGAAGGAACCCGCGGTCAGGTGAAAGATCGAACTGCGCAAGTGAGAGAGACTGGTGGCTAGACGTCGTCATGGTCGCTTCCACGGGAGACGCACACAATTCACTCTACCACAGTGCGGCCATTTCCAGCGCAGCACCGCACTGCACCCGGCTCGCGTGAATCCACCGGGGGACTGAAAGGCAGTTCTTGACAAGAGCTCTAACTCGGGCGCTCGCCACCCTCGGCTTTTTCCCGCACGTTGAATTGATTCATCGCCGTGGCGACATCGCGGTTGAGGAGCAATTCGAGGGCATCGACGGCTCGCTCCAGGCAGGGGGCATAGATCGCCCGCTCTTCAGGTGAAACCTGTTCCAGCACGTAGTCGGCCGTATCCTGCCTCGGTGCTGGACGGCCGACGCCGATCTTCAGCCGCACGAACTGCGGCGTTCCCAATGCTTCAATGACAGACTTGATGCCATTGTGGCCGCCGCTGCCGCCGTCTTGCCTGATCCGCACACGACCCGGTTCTAAATCCAGATCGTCGTGCACGACCACCAGGGCTTCCGGGGTCAGACCAAGCTCGCGGAGGAGCCCCTTGAGGGGAGGGCCACTGAGATTCATCCAGTCGAGGGTACTGGCGAGTTCGACGAGTTTGGAACCGGCGCGACCCGAGCCTCGCTGGGCCGCGCCTTTCCTGGTGAGACGTATCGACCACCGCGCTGCGGCCCGTTCGATCACCCAACAACCGATATTATGCCGTGTGTCGGCATAGTCGGCTCCGGGATTGCCCAATCCAACGAGCAGGCGCAACGCAACTACTTCTTCTTTTCCGCTTCCTTCTTCGCAGGCGCTGCTCCGGCCTTGGGCGCGGCAGCCCCAGCCTTCGCGTCTCCCGCCTTGCCGGCCTCCGCACCGGCCGCCCCTTCAGCCACCGCCTTGCCCTTCGCCGCCACTTCAGGCTCCTTGGCCCCTTCAGCACCAGGCGCCCCGGCCGTGAGCAATGCTTCGAGCTTGGCATCGGTCATCGGCGCGGCCACACTCACGACCATGTGCTCAAGGTCGTCCAAAAACCGCAACCCCTCGGTCTTCGGAATGTCCTTCAGATGGATGCCCTGGTTGATTTGGAGCTGCGATGCGTCGACTTCGATAAAATCGGGCAGGACAGACGGGAGACATTCGATGTGCAGCTGACGCAACACATGATGCAACACCCCGCCTTCTTTCAGCCCAAGCGGCTGACCGCCGGTCAAGTGCACCGGAACTTTGACGCGAATCGGCTTATCCATCGCCACTTCAAAGAAATCCGCGTGCAGGACGCTGCCCGTAATCGGATCGACCTGGAATTCCCGCAGCAACGCGGTACGCTTGGCCTTGCTCTTCGCGCCGTTGATGGCGAGGGAAATGAGCGCGGTGGATCCGGCTTGAGAGCGCAGAATTTTCACCAACTCATCGGGCTTGACTGAGAGCAGGAGGCATTCCCCCTGCCCGTACAACACGGCCGGGACCCGACCTGCACGACGAAGTTGACGCGCGGGCCCCTTGCCCCCACCCTCTCTGCTTTCAACGGTTAAATCGAATTTCATGATACTCCTCCTCGACCAGTCGCTCGACGCGGACGGCCTACACGAATAACGAACTTACTGATTCATCTTCATGGATACGTCGAATAGCTTCCCCGAAGAGAGGCGCCACCGACAACACCTTGAGTTTCGGACACTTCTGTTCCTTGCCACGCAGGGGAATCGAATCGGTCACCAGCACTTCCGTCAGACCGGACTGTTGGAGCCGCTCCAATGCGGGCCCCGATAACACGCCATGTGAACAACCGGCCCACACCTCACGCGCGCCTTTATCCAGGCAGGCCTGAGCGCCCTGGACGATCGTTCCTGCGGTATCGATCATATCGTCGAGGAGCAACGCGCTCTTGCCCTGCACGTCACCGATGATATTCATGACCTGCGCCTGGTTGGGTCCCTCGCGCCGCTTGTCGATAATGGCCAGATTGGCCTGCAAGCGCTTCGCGAAGGCTCTGGCGCGCTCCACGCCGCCGGCATCCGGCGACACAACAACCAGATCCGACACCTTCCGTTTCGTGATGTAGTCCATCAGCACCGGCAAAGCGTAGAGGTTATCGACTGGAATATTGAAAAACCCCTGAATCTGGCTCGCATGGAGATCCATGGTCAGCACACGGTCCGCACCGGCCGTGGTAATGATGTCGGCGACCAGTTTCGCTGAGATCGGCACACGCGGCTGATCCTTGCGGTCCTGCCGGGCATACCCGAAATAGGGAATCACCGCCGTGATACGGTTGGCCGACGAGCGCTTTAAGGCATCGATCATGATGAGCATTTCCATGATCGAATCGTTGACCGGGGAACAGCAGGATTGGGTGACGAAGACGTCGGCGCCACGCACGTTCTCTTCCACGCGAATCCGGATTTCCCCGTCGCTGAAGGAAGACACCGTCGCCGCGCCAAGGGGCAGGTCGAGATACGAGCAAATCGCCCGCGCAAGCGCAGGATTGGCGCTGCCCGAAAAGAGCTTGAGTTCCCTGTTCATCCGACCCCTTCGATGCCGTACGAGGCGATGCCTATGCTGTAACGGTGCTTGTCGAGTTCGTAAAAAACGGTGGGCACGGACAGGACCCGCTGTGAGTCCCGCTGACCTCGCGCACTTGTCAGGACAAGAGGACGCCTACCGAAGCACAGCACAATAGCGAAAACGCCGGGAAGTTGTCAACCAATCTGCGGCAGGCGCAGCGTCCACCCTGCGATGCGGGTGAGGCGCTCAGCCACCTTTTGATAGATCGTGGCCTTGCCCCCTCTGGCCTTGCCCTTGAGGACTACGGTCTCAAGACTCAGACCATGCTCGTGACCGGAGTACCCGCCGCCGGTACGGCATAGGCCTTCATCTTCGGGTCAAGGGCAAACACAGAGGCAGCCCGCTCCGCATCGGCCTGCCCGGGAAATACCCCGAACATCGTAGCACCGCTCCCGGACAACAGGGCCACTTCAGCTCCCTGACTCAGCAATTGGCTCTTAATCTGGGCCAATACCGGATGCTGCGAAAAAACCGGCGCCTCAAAATCATTCTCTACCAGGGGAATGATCTCGGACCAATCCACTGCAGCACGGCTGCCCAGTTGCTGCAATGCCGGAGAGAGAGGACGCACCCCCACCCTGGTGGCAGACAGCTGCTGATAGGCCCACTTTGTTTCGACAGGAAAGCCGGGATTCACCAGCACGATCCAGCGAGTGCCCGTCATCTGCATTGATCGCACCTGTTCACCTCGACCGGTGACGCAGGCGGCGGGCCCCATAAAAAAGAACGGCACGTCACTTCCCAGCTGTTGTCCCAACTCCGCCATCTGCTCAATCGGCCAGTTCAATCCCAACAGGCGGGTGAGACCGAGGATGGTCGCTGCCGCGTCGCTGCTGCCGCCCCCCAAGCCGGCCCCCAGCGGGATGCGTTTGGTCAGGCTGATCGACAGATCGACGGGTCGATCGATTCGCGCCAACACGAGCTGCGCGGCTCGATAGACAAGATTGCTCTGATCGGCCGCCAGTGCGACATGGTCGCAGCGCAAGGCGATACGGGAGGTCGTGCCGGGCTGGACGGTAAGAGTCAGTTCGTCTTGGAGTCCGACCGTGTGCATCAGCGACCAGATGGCGTGAAAGCCGTCAGGACGCCGTTCAAGCACGCGGAGGATCAGATTCACTTTCGCAGGGGTCAGAACACGCAGGCTGGTAGAGTTCACTCGCAGATTACTGGGCGGCGCTAATCCCGGCCTCCTTTGATTTCGTATTTTTCGAGACGGTACCGGAACGACCGGGTATTCAACCGCAACAACCGCGCGGCTCGCTTCTTGACCCACTGACTCCGTTCGAGCGCTTTCAACAGTAGATCCTTCTCGATCGTGTTGATGAGCCCTTCCAGGTCCAGGCCATCCTCAGGCAACTCAGAGGGCAGGGCCTGCTGGTTGCTCACCGGCTTGTGGAGCCATCCGCGAATATCCGCATCCGTCACCGACGATCCCGTTGTGAAAGCCACGACACGTTCGACGACGTTCTCCAATTCCCGAACGTTGCCTCGCCACTCATGCGCCAACAGCACGCGCATGGCCTCCTGGCTCATCGTCGGCACTGGTTTACCACTTTCCTTGGCAAATTTCTCCAGGAAATGTTGGCTTAATAACGGAATGTCGCCGGTCCGCATGCGCAGCGGGGGAAGCTTGATCGGGATTACATCCAGCCGGTAGTACAGATCTTCCCGGAAGGCGCCCTCTGCGACGGCTTTCTCCAAATCACGGTTCGTGGCCGCGACGATGCGGACATCCACCTTCACATCCTGGGTTCCGCCCACCCGCCGGAACTCACGCTCCTGAATCACCCGCAGCAGCTTCACCTGGATGGCCGGTGTCGTATCGCCGATCTCATCGAGGAAGATCGTCCCGCCGTTCGCCACCTCGAACAGACCGGCTTTATTGGAGATCGCCCCGGTGAACGAACCCTTCATGTGGCCGAACAGTTCACTTTCAAGCAGCGTTTCCGGCACCGCGCTGCAGTTCACCGTCACGAACGGCATGGAGGCGCGCGCACTGTTGAAGTGGATCGCCCGAGCGACCAACTCTTTGCCGGTCCCGCTTTCCCCGCCGATCAACACATTGCTTTTCGAATCGGCCACCTTCTTGATGACGTCATAGACCTTCTGCATCGCCTCGCTCTGACCGATGATCCGAGAGAACGACGACTGGCTGGCCAGCTCCCGCTTCAGGAGCATATTCTCCGTCGATAATCGGCGCCGCTCGATCGCGTTGCGGATAATCAGTTGCACTTCATCGACCTGGAACGGCTTGGTGAGATAGTCGTAGGCGCCGTGCTTCATCGCCTCGACCGCCGAGTCGGCGGACGCAAAGGCCGTGATCATCAGCACCACGGTGTCCGGAGACGCAGCCTTGACGGCCTTCAGCACCTCGAGCCCGCCCACTCTGGGCATCTTGAGGTCGGTGATCACGAGATCGAAAATTTCCTTCTGCACTTGCGCGATCGCTTCATCCCCGTCCGAGGCCACGGTCACGGCATATCCGGCGCGCTTGAGCATGATGCTCAACACATCGCGCAAGCCCTGCTCATCATCGACGACTAAAATCTTTTCCACGGTTCCCTTCCTTCATGCCGGAGCCGGACACCCGTCTCTGCGGACTGCGGGAGACACACGACGAACCGTGCCCCGTGCCCGACCTCGCTCTCGACCTTGATCCACCCCTCGTGCAACTCCACAATGCGATGAACCTGGGCCAGCCCCAACCCGGAGCCTTCTTTTTTCGTCGTAAAAAACGGCAAAAAGATCTTGTCGAAATTCTGTTTGGGAATGCCTTCCCCGTTATCCTGGAATGCGATTTCGATGACGTCGGATCGGCGGCCACCGACCTCCACCCGCCGCACTCCGGTGGCGATCGTCAGCGTCCCTCCGGCGGACATCGCATCGAAGGCGTTGGTGGCTAAATTCCAGAAGACCTGCTTCAGCTGGTCTTGATCGACCTGTGCCATGAGTTGGTTCGGCGCCATGCGGGAGACGATGGTGATGCCGCTTCGAGACCGCGCTTCATGTTGGATCAGATCCAATGTATCGGCAAGGACTTTGTTCAAATCGTGCTCGGCCAAATTCAACGCGGGGGGGCGGGCATATTGCAGAAACTCGGTGATGATATTGTCGAGCCGCCTGGCTTCCCGAATCGCGATATCCATCAAGCGCTGACTGGTGTCGTCTGACCCGACATCCTGCCGCAGCATCTGCATCGCCCCCGCAAGCGCGCCGAGCGGATTGCGGATTTCATGCGCCATGCCCGCCGACATTTCACCGAGATTGGCCAGCCATTCCCGCCGGCGCATCTCCTGCTCCAAGTAGCGGAGTTGCGTTAGATCCTTGAATACACAGACCAGGCCGCGCTGTGTGCCCTGTTCATGTAGCGGAGATACCGTCATTCCAAGTACCAAGCGGCTGCCGTCCGCATGCGAACATTCCACTTCAAATCGCAAGGGAGAGAGGGACGTCAAGGCGGCTTCCTCGGAGGGGGTACCGGGGTGCCAATTGAAGACATCCCGCCAGAGGCGCCCCTGCACGTCAGCAAAGGCATAGCCGGTGACTTCATGCGCCGCGGGGTTGAAGGACGTGATCCGCCCCTCCTCATCGGTCGTGAACACCCCGCTGCTGATACTTCGCACGATACTCTCGTGAAACACCTGCAGCCGGTTGAGCCCCTGTTCCTTCTCGCGCAACGACTGATCCGCATGACGAAGCTGGTCCGCCAACACTCCGCTTAAAAATCCCACCACCAGAAATGCCAACCCGTAGACCCCGAAGGTTTGCAGTGTCTCGGCGCCTTCCAGCCGGCTCGCAGGCAGCCAGCCGGAGGCATGCAGCAGACCGAAATATTGGACCGCCGTGACCAGACCGAAGAGGAGCGTACAACCGGCGCCGGTGACCAGCCCCACGCGTCGATGCGGGACGAGACTGGCGACGGTCACCGTAATGACATAGAGCACCGCAAAGGGACTTTCGATCCCCCCGGTCCTCGCGACCAGGACAGTCTCCAGGACAAAATCCAGCCCCACCTGCACCCATGTAAACGCCGTGAGCGCAGCAGGGGCGCTCAGCCGTCTCAGTAAGAGCGCGTAGACGATGGTGGTGGCATAGGTGAGGATGATCAGGGCGGAGAAGGTCGGCACCAGTTCGCCGCGAGTGGACTGAAACGCCAGGGACAGCCCCAGCATCAGCGTCACCACGACCACACGAAGCCCCATGAGCCAATGGAGTCTGGTCTTCAGCTCAGGCATCGAGCGCTCGCCCGGCGACGTCCGGTACGGATCTGCCAGTGGCGTTGTCTGGGAGGTCGAGCTGGAGGACGGCTCAGCACCGGTGGTTCGAACTGGAAGGGTCGAGGACAGCATGGGGGGCGCGTTGCCCTGATGGATGTGCAGCGCATGGCCCGTTTCGAAGATCGGACCATGCGCCGGAGAACGGACGCGACGGTGCAGCGTCGCTATTGGATGGCCTGCGCCATCGTGAAGATCGGAAGATACATCGCAATGACGATAAATCCGATGATGGTACCCAACACCACCATCATGATCGGTTCGAGCAGCGAGGTCAGCGTCTCGACCGCCTGATCGACTTCGTCCTCATAAAAGTCGGCGATCTTGCCCAGCATGGCATCGAGCGCGCCGGTGGACTCGCCGACCGCGATCATGTGCGTGACCATCTTGGGAAACACGTTACACTTGGCCAACGGTTCGGAGATCGTTTTTCCGCCGCTGATGCTCACCCGCGCATTCATCAGCGCTTCCTCGATCACCTTGTTGCCGGAGGTCTTGGCGCAAATGCTCAACCCCTCGAGCAACGGCACACCGCTGGTGATCAAGGTTCCCAGGGTGCGGGTAAACTTCGCGACGGAGGCTTTTCTGATCAGATCTCCGACAATCGGAACCTTGAGCAACAGCCGGTCGATCACCACACGCCCGTTCACGGTGGCATAGTACCGCTTGATCGCAATGGCCGCGGCCACCATGGCCCCGCCCATGGCATACCAGTAGCTCTGGAAAAAATTACTCACGTTGATCACGATCTGGGTCGGACCAGGCAATCCGACTTTTCCGCCGGACATTTCCAGAAACATCTGGGCAAACACGGGAATGACCCACACCATCAAGACACTGATGATGATGACGGCCACCCCGACGATCGCGGTGGGATAGACCATGGCCGACTTGATCTGCCCCTTCAGCTTCATCGCCTTTTCGATGTGCTTGGCCAGACGAGTCAGAATCGTATCGAGCAGACCGCCGACCTCACCGGCATGGATCATATTCACATAGAGGTCGTCGAACACTTTCGGGTGTCGCTTCAACGCATCGGAGAATGTGGATCCTGCTTCCACGCTGTTTTTCACATCGCCGACCGTTTCTCGCAGCACTTTATTTTCGGACTGGGTGGAGAGAATATCGAGACATTGGATCAGGGGCAATCCGGCATTGATCATTGTGCCGAATTGACGGGTGAAGACCACGAGATCCTTGTCGGTCAGGCCGCTCCCCAGGCTAAACTTGAACTTTCCGCCCATGCCCGACTTTTCTTCCAGGCTGGTCACGACGACCTGCTGCTTGCGAAGCTGGTCCACCGCCTCATCTCGGGTCTTGGCGGTGAGCTCCCCCTTCTTCACAGCACCCTGGCGGTTCCGTCCGACATAGGCGAATGTACTCATAACGCGGTTTCCACTCCTTTGAACACCAGGCAGGATACGTACGGATGCAGCGGAAAACTATGATCGAAGTCTATAAGACGACCTAAAAACTGTCAAACGAATGCACGAAAGCGGACCCGCAGAAGAACATGAAAGAAGCGGCACCCAAAGCGGCGGCGCGCTATACCTGGCTGGACGTGATGCGGCAATAGCCGCGGGAGAGATAGTGCAGGCCGGACATCAGGGTCACCCCGCCCATGAGATACAGGAGCGGGTCAAGCGTGGCAAGATCAAGACGGCGAGAGGCAAAAAAGATAATGGCCACCAGCGTCGCGAGCTGAACCAAGGTGGTGCCCTTCCCCAGTACAGTCGGCGAAATATCGACCTGGGTATGGGTGAAATGGGCAACGGCCGCCCCCAGCATCAACATCAAATCACGGCTGACCACCAGAATCGTGAGCCAAAGCGGGACGAGATGCATCACGGAGAGCGTAATAAACCCCGTGGTCAGCATGAGTTTATCCGCCAGGGGATCCAGGACTTCTCCGAGTCTGGTCCGCTGATCGGCCACACGCGCGATGATTCCATCAAGCGCATCCGTCAATCCGGCAATGAAGAGCGTCGCCAGCGCATAGTCGAATTGCTCATAGTTGAGCAACCCCACATACACCGGGATCAACAGGATGCGCAGCATCGTCAGACTGTTGGGAACGTTCATGTTCATCGAAACAGCTGGTGTTTGAATCGGCCCCTCGACTGGCGAACGATGTCACGCGAATCGCGCATCATAGAAACCCCTGGAGAACCTTGTCAACGACGGTTGCACTCCGGAAGGGAGGTCCCTATAATCGAGACGCGTAAGACGCTCCCAGCAGATGATAGACGGAGGTTTGTATGAGTGGACTCCCCCTCCTCTTTAAGAAAGAGGGCTTAATCGAACGGCATCAAGTCGAGGGGATCGACCCGAGCGACCGATATTTTAATCGAGCGGTCCTCGTCAGTCGTGTGGCGGCTGGCTATACGGGGAAAGTCACCTATGAGGCCTATGCTGTCGAAGGCTCCGCTCACTCCACCACGGGTGCTGCCGTCAAGGCCGTCGTCGAGAAGTTGATGGGAGTCGGGTTCACCCGATTGCGCACTCGCCTGAACTTCAAGGGCAACCGCTACCTGGCCGAAAAAGAAACCTGGACCGACTATCCGGACCTGCCAGCCTAATCCCCTAGAAACTCGCGGCAAATCAGATCGTGAATGAGCGGACGGAATGTTTTGATCCGTTCATTTTTCCTCGTCGGATGTACCCGGTTGGACAGCAGCACTACCTCCAATTCCTTAACCGGATCAATCCATAGCGAAGTCCCGGTATAGCCGAGATGCCCGAATGATTCGGGCGTGAAGCGCGTTCCGGAAGAAGACGGGGCTGACGGCGTATCCCACCCCAAAGCCCAGCTGGCATTCGGTATTCCCTGCTGACGGGTCGTAAACAGGGTGACGAGGTCAGGCTGTAGCAATCCCGTCTTCCCGCGCCGGCCATCCATCCACGCCTTCGCCACCGCAAGTACCGCGCGCGCCGTGCCGAACAACCCGGCATGGCCGGCCACACCGCCCAGAGCAAAGGCATTCTCGTCGTGCACTTCGCCGCACAACATGCGTCCCCTCCAAGGATCGTCTTCAGTCGGAGCGATCGCATGTGATTCCAATGAGGCGGCAGGCATGGCCTGCGACTCGCGCGGGACGTACGCAAGCGGCTGTGCCTCCAGCGGGCGATAGATCTGGTTGTTGCAAAATTGGTCCAGCGACTCACCTGCCAGCCGCTCCACCGCCCATCCCAGCAACATGAACCCCAGGTCGCTATACAGACTGCGAGAGCCTCGTTCATAGACCAACGCTTCTTGTGCGATATACCCCAGCACTGCCTCGCGCGCCGCCGTACGTCCCGGAAATCCGGACTGTCCTGCCTCAAGCGAAGCCAGCCGCTCGTAATAAGGTCGCCACCCGGGAAGCCCTGAGCTATGCGTGAGCAATTGATGAATAGAGGCCGCACCCGCTGCACTGCCCTGCAGCGCAATCAAGATGCGATCGATCCGATCATCCAGCGTCAGCTTGCCGCGCTGCATCAGCAACAGCAACGCCGTGGTGGTCGCCAGCACCTTGGTCAAAGAGGCCAAGTCGTAGCAGGTGTGGATCGTCACCCCCTCGCCCGGAATCTGCGGGGACAGGCGGCCGACAGCACCTTCATAGATCAACGTTCCTCGCAATCGGACAGCCAACACCGCGCCGGGAAAGGCGCCGTCGTCGACGGCTGCCTGTAGGGCAGCCTGAAGGGGATTTGTTGTGGCCATGAATGCGCGCCTACGTGTGATGCACAGAGAGATGGAGGGAGAACGGAAGGGCGGAGCCCCCTTGGTAGCCCCCGCTCGCAGGCGGAGATGGAGGCCCAAGGGAGTGCAGAATGCTCAACGCGCCGTGCTTGATTCGCCGGTTAACTTCCCTTCGACCGAAGCCGCATCCGACTGATACGCGTCGCTTTCTTCCACTTCCAACATACGTTCGAACGATCGCAGGGTTGAACGGAATCGCTCCACCATCATCAGACGCTGTTTCTGGAGATCCGCGAGACCACGTTGCATGTCGGAGAGACTCACCCGGGCCTGCCGGATGATCTCACTCGCCTTCAGCTCCGCTTCCTTCACAATCAGGTCGGACTCGCGCTGCGCAGACCGTTTCACATCCTCGGCCAACGTCTGGGCTGAGACCAAGGTATTCGAGAGCGTCGTCTCCGTGCGTCGCAAGTCGGTGACCTGCTGCTCGGTCGCGGTCAGCTTTTCACGAAGCGCACTGTTCTCTCGATTCAAGTTCTCGACGGTCAATGCCAGCTCCTCGAGGAACCGGTTCACTTCGTCCCGGTCATAACCCCGGAACTTGACCTGAAAGACCATCTGCTGAATGTCGATGGGAGTGATTTTCATACGACACCTCTTCCCCGACGGTTAATGCATCCGCACGGCGATATCCCGTAACGATTGAACCACGGCATATTGCAAAAAGACAAGAATCAGAATCGCGATCATCGGCGACAGATCCATGCCCATGCGCCATCCTACCAGCCGACGGATCGGCGTGAGCACGGGCTCCGTCGCGCGCTCCAAAAACTGCACGATCGGGTTCCACGGATCCGGATTGACCCACGAAATCAACGCGCGGGCGATGATGACCCACATATACAGCCACAACACCGTATCCAGCACCGTGGCAGTCCCCTGCAGCACATTGCTCATCACAAACATCAGCGTCCCAACTCCTGTGAACGTTTTGTGGCCGCCTCGACGGCCGCCATCAGACAGCTCCGCAGCCCACCGGCCTCCAATTGATACAACCCGGCGATCGTGGTGCCGCCCGGCGACGCCACTTGGTCTTTCAACTTGGCCGGATGTTCGCCCCGCTCCAAAACCATCCGCGCAGCTCCCAGGACCGTCTGCGCGGCCAGGAGTTCCGCGGTCGCTCGCGGCAAGCCCATCCGGACGCCGCCGTCGGCCAATGCTTCAATCGCGACGAATACATAGGCGGGTCCGCTTCCGCTCAGACCGGTCACCGCATCCATGAGTCGTTCCTCGACCGACACGACCGACCCGACCGCCTCAAATAATGTCCGCACCGCAGCCAGATCGTCAGATTGGAGATCAGGCTGACAGGTCAACGCCGTCACTCCTTCTCGCACGAGGGCCGGCGTGTTGGGCATCGCCCGTACGATTCCTCTGGGCGTCACGATCCGCTCGCGAATCCACGCGGTCGTCACACCGGCGGCGATGGAGACGATGAATTTTCCGGCGCAGGCCTGCCCCGCATCACTGAGCACCGCCGGCATCGCCTGTGGTTTCACCGCGAGAACCACCAGATCGGCCTCCCGGACAGCCTTCGCATTCTCATCGCCGACACGAATGCCGAAGCGCGATTTCAACGCATCGCGACGCGCGGCGACCGGATCCGTCGCGCAAATGGACGCAGGCTCACAAGCCCCCGCGGCCAGCAGCCCGCCGATCAGGGCCTCCGCCATTTGCCCGCCTCCGAGGAATGCAATCGGTTTTGTCAGCATCGAACTACTCACCTCGCGCTCCGAAAATCGCCGTTCCGACTCGCACGTACGTCGCCCCCTCCTCAATCGCAACGGGATAGTCGTGCGACATGCCCATCGAGAGTTCCTGCATATTAATGTTCCTGTGCCCACGCGCTGTCAATGTCTGAGCGAGGGTCCGGAGTTGTCGAAAGTAGGGACGCGCGTCTTCCGCCGTCGGAGTGGGTGGGGGAATGGCCATGAGGCCGCGAATATCCAGATGCTCAAGCCCGTTCAGGGATTCCAGGGCCGCCCCCAGTGTCGTCGGCTCAAATCCTCCCTTGCTGGCTTCTCCAGCAAGATTCACTTCCAGCAGGACACGTTGCCGCAGCCCCGCGGTCTTCGCCTGCCGGTCGATCTCTTCCGCCAGGGCGAGACTATCGACGGAATGAATCGTCTCAAATCGCCCGACGACCGATTTCACCTTGCGCCGTTGGAGGGTCCCGATAAAGTGCCAGACGACCCCTTCACGCCCTAACGTGTCGATTTTCGGCAAGGCCTCCTGGAGACGGTTTTCTCCAAGATGTCGGATGCCGGCGTCCACTGCCTGACGCAGTCGTTCAACTGACACGGTCTTGGACGCGGCGATGAGACGAACAGACTCCGGCGGGCGCCCCGCACGGGCGGCCGCACGCTGCATTTCGTCGAGCACCGTTCGAACCCGGTCCGCAATCGTTCCCAGCGCTGCATCCATCCTGCCGCCTTGCGGATTGCTCCACGTGTACTATCACCCGATGCCGCCGTGAGGACGCAATAGGACAGGCTCCGGGAATGAAGTCCCTAACGAGTCGATCTCAACCCGGCCGGCGAGGCAGGAGAGCAATGCCACTCACCATCGTCGCCTTGACCACGCCTTCGCGACGATAACTATAAAATCGCTCGGGCTGACAGATGGTACAGGCATCAACCGTGGCGACCCGCTCTGCGGCCAACCCGTCAGCCAACGCTTGCCGGCGCACAAAGGCGCGCAGATCCAGATGCGCCTTCTGGCTACTCACCGGTTTCACGACAGATCGCCACTCGGGAAAGACCTCCCGCAGTCGCGCAAGGACCGGCTCATCCACTTCGTAACAGCAGGGACCAGCGGAAGGACCGATCGCCATCTGCAGCCGATCCACGGTCGCCCCGAACCGGCTCACCATCAAGGCCACCGTCTTCGGCACAATACCGGCCACCGCACCCCGCCAGCCTGCATGGATCGCCGCAACCACCCGTCGCTCCGGATCGTGCAGGAGCACAGGCACGCAATCCGCGGTCCGCACGGTCACCATCAGCCCCGGCTGATCGGTCACCAACGCGTCCCAGCCTCCTTCGAAAGCGTCGCCCTCCTCGACCGGCCGATCGACGATCAGCGCATCCGTCCCGTGAACCTGTTTGACGGACAGAATGACGCTCGCGCCCCGCTCGCGATGCAGGGCCCCTGGCACAGCGGCACGACCCGGTGTCACCGAGACGGACGACATCCGGGTGCCGAAAAAATGTTCCACCCCATCCGCAGGCGTCGCAAACGACGGCGCGGTGATGACCTCTGACACCATCCCCGTTCCAGACCTCCCAGTGACCGATACCGCTCCGTGCTCAGTCGGCCTGCTTCCGTAGGAAGGTCGGCACATCCCATTCGTCATCGCCGACCACCGCGATCCGCTCCACGGCTTCCCGGGTCTCGCCCATGCGGCGAAGGAAGGTCGGACGATCCAAGTCTTTATGAGGCCGATCCGATCCCGCGGCATGCACGCCGGTCAGCACCTGTTGCGCCGGGCGTCCATTGGGGGTCCGCGCCGCGGGACGTTCGGCCGTGACGGCCGGTCGCGCAGCCGGTTGTTCTTCCCGCTCGAATCCGGTCGCAATCACAGTCACGATCAGATCATCACCGATCTCGGGATTGATGACCTGTCCGACGATGATGTTCGCTTCGGCATCCGCCGCATGCTGAACGATCGACGCCGCTTCTTCCACTTCGTGCAACGACATGTTCGGACCGCCTGTGATATTCAACAGCACTCCGCGGGCGCCTTCGACGCTGCCCTCTTCCAACAACGGGCTGCAGATCGCCTTCTGCGCCGCTTCCTGCGCCCGGTTGGCGCCACGACCGATCCCCATCCCCATGACCGCGCGACCCGTGTGCGCCATGATGGTCCGCACATCGGCGAAATCGACATTGACCAGCCCGATGGTAGTAATCACATCTGCGATGCCCTGAATGGCCTGACGCAGCACATCGTCCGCCACCTTGAACGCATCCAGCAACGGGGTGGCCTTGTCCACGATTCCCAGCAACCGTTGGTTCGGGATAATCAGGAGCGTATCGACATGCCTCCCGAGATCGCGAATGCCTTCCTCGGCGTGGCTCATCCGCCGGTGTCCTTCATACTGGAAGGGTTTGGTCACGACCGCGACGGTCAGGATCCCCAATTCACGAGCAATGCTGGCCACGATCGGAGCCGCGCCTGTCCCGGTGCCGCCGCCCATGCCGGCGGTGACAAACACCATGTCGGCGCCGACCAGACTCTCGCGAATCTCATCTTTACTTTCCAACGCGGCGTCGCGTCCCACTTCAGGCTTGGCACCGGCGCCGAGGCCGCGAGTCCGTTCCGGACCGATCTGAATCTTATACGACGCCTGGGACCGCTCGAGTGCCTGCACATCCGTATTCGCGGCCACGAAATCGACCCGGCACAATCCGCCGGTGATCATCGTATTGACGGCGTTGCACCCCGCTCCTCCGACACCGATCACTTTGATGCGAACGGGCGATTGCGGCTCCTCTTGAAATGAAAACATCGTGGCACCTCCCTTGACGATGGTGCGGACGTGGTCTTAAGCCGTCCGCAAAAGTTAGAAAAACTCGAACATCCACGATCGCATGCGATCGAACACTTTCCCCAACCCTTTGCCGTGACGAATGCCGGCAGCCTCCAAGTTGTCGGCATGTTGACGTGCATGCAACAACAGCCCGACACCGGTCGCGTGCATCGGATTGCTGACGATATCGCGCAGCCCGCCGATGCCCGTCGGCATGCCGCGACGAGCGGGCAGATTCAGACCTCGCTCGGCGGCATCCGGCATCCCTTCCAATAATGAGGTTCCGCCCGTGATCACCACGCCGGCACCGAGCATGCCTTCATAGCCGGCTCGCACGATTTCGCGTTTCACCAGATCGAACATCTCCTCGACGCGCGGTTCGAGAATCTCCGCGATATCACGGCGCGTGAATTGCCGCGGCGGCCGATCGCCGACCGACGGCACTTCCACCATTTGATGACCATGCACCAGCTCGGTCCGGGCAATCCCATGTTGCACTTTGATTTTCTCGGCGTCGGTTTGCGAGGTGAGCAGACCGATAGCCAGATCCTTGGTCAAATTCTGGCCGCCGATCGGGAGCACCGCCGTGTGCCGGATGCTGCCGTCGAGGAAGATCGCTAAGTCGGTCGTGCCGCCGCCTAGATCCACCATGGCGACCCCCAACTCCCGCTCTTCGGCGCTCAGAACGGCTTCGCTTGACGCGAGGGGCTGCAGGATAATGTCCACGACATCAAGCCCGGCCCGATTGACACTCTTGATGATGTTCTGCGCCGACGTCACCGCACCGGTGATGACATGAACGTTAACCTCAAGCCGGTTGCCGGACATGCCCAACGGCTCGCGCACGCCCTCCTGATCGTCCACCATGAATTCGCGCGGCAACACGTGCAAGATGCGACGCTCGTGAGGAATCACGGCGAGCGTTCGCGCACTTTCCACCGCACGGCTGATGTCGTCGCGCGTGACTTCCTGCTTCTTGAGGGCCACGACGCCTTTGAGGTTTTCCCCCGAAATATGGCTCCCCGCGATGCCCGTATAGACCGAATTGATCTGCACGGCCGCCATGAGCTCCGCTTCCTCAACCGCCTTCTTGATCGACTCCACCGTACTCTCGATGTTGACCACCACACCCTTGCGAAGCCCGCGCGAGGGGCAGGAGCCGACGCCGATGATATTCAGCGGGCCCTCCTCCGGCACTTCGGCGACAATCGCACAGATCTTGGTGGTCCCGATGTCGAGTCCGACCAGGATATGATCCCGCTTAGACACTCGGCTCACCCCCTTCCCCGAACAATGACGCGGTCGGCAAAGCGAAGATCGATTTCATTCGCCCTGGCGCCCTCGCCGTCAAAGGCCACATCACGCAGTGCGGGCCGCATTTTGAGAAACCGGTACCATTGCTGATTCATCGACGACTCACTGAATTGAAACGTCACACCCTGGACCTCGACTACCAGATTATTGAGATTCCCCACATTGATATCCGGCCGTCCTCCGGTCGTCTGTCCGACCATGCGGGCCAGGGCCGCGCCGACCTGCACGGGGCGACGATCGTCCGGTTTTCCCTGCACCAGCCGCTTGCCGTCGACACCGGACAACATCGGTAGGGTCGGATCATCCGCCGACCCGAGATGCGCCAGCAAGAACCCGTCCGAATCGGCCAGGAGGTTCTCCGCCAACGTGCGTACCACCACCGCCGGCTCACGCTCGACGATGTCGATATGAATTTCATGCAAGGGCTTCAGCACCACCGTCGCATCCTTGATCCAGGGATGGGTCTTGATCCGGTCGGCCAGCCAGGACGGGTTAATGGAGTAGAGCGCGGTATCAGGCTTCAATGCCAATCTCCCGATGACTTCTTTCCTCGTCACATGGTGCAACCCGCTCACCGACACGGAGCGCACCAGAAACCATTCGCGCGTCAGAGGCCCCACTTCCCGTGCCAGGACGAACAGCCCAGAACACCCGCCGACCAGAACGGTCACCGTGGCAACCACCCGCAAGGTAATCAGCAGGCCCCGCCCCAGCCTGGACCAGTACCCGCCCGTCTCACCGGCCCGATGGCGGCCCAGCGCGGATTCCGAACGGGCATTCGCCCGCGGGTTCACTTTGACCGGGCGTACCTTGCGCCACCGCAGCGACATCGCTACCTCACGGCTCGAAATGATCCGACTCCGGCCCGCCCGAGCGCGGACTGGAGAATCCGCTCCGTCAAGGCGTCGTACGACAATCCGGCCTTCCCCGCCGCCATCGGCAGCAGACTCGTCTCCGTCATTCCCGGCACGGTGTTGATCTCAAGCACAAACGGCTTGCCCTTGGGCGTGATACGGAAATCGACCCGGGCTGCCCCGCTGCATCCCAAGGCCTGATAGGTCCGGATCGCCAGTTGCTTGATCTGCCGAGTGACTGCGGCCGGGAGCGGCGCCGGGCACAGGTACTGGGTTCGACCTTTCTCATACTTGGCCGAGAAGTCATAAAATCCATCCGGCGCCACGATCTCCACGGCCGGCAACCCGGTCACCACCCCGTCGGGGCCGCCCAGAAGCGACACCGTGACCTCATGTCCCGGGATAAACGCCTCGACCATCGCTTCTTCGTCATACCGGTGCGCCGTACGAAGCGCCTCTTTCCATTGCGACGGCTTCCGGACAATGGTCACTCCGATCGTGGATCCCTGGCTCGCCGGCTTGACGACCACCGGCAACTTCAACTTACAGGTGCTCAGCACTCGATTCAGACTAGGAGCCGTGCCGCGAAGCACCACCGTCCCGCGCGGGACCGGAATGCCCTGAGCGGCCAATTCCGTCTTGGTCACCACCTTATGCATCCCAATGGCACTGGCCCGGACACCGGAACCCGTATAGGGAATGCCGAGGGTCTCCAAAAATCCCTGAATCGCGCCGTCTTCGCCTCCCGGTCCGTGCAACGCCAGAAACCCGACCTCAACCGCCTGCTCCTGCAGCGTCTTGGACAGATCCGGACCGACATCGATGGCCACCGCGTCATAGCCGCTTCGCACCAGCGAGCGATACACAGCCTCCCCGGTCTTCAGCGACACTTCCCGTTCAGACGATTGACCGCCCATCAAGACCCCGATTTTTGAACGTGTCAGCGGCTTCCGTTCCGTCACATCCACTCCCTTCATCGATCCGCGTCAGGCCTCACCGACCACCTTCAGTTCCAATTCCAGCTTCACGCCGGACACTTTTTTCACGGCCGCCCGAACCTTCCTGATCAACGCCAGCACATCGGCCGCGCGCGCATGACCCACGTTCACCATGAAGTTCGCGTGTTTTTCCGAGACCTGCGCATCTCCGATGCGGGCCCCCTTCAGGCCCGCCGCGTCCACCAGGCGGCCTGCGGAGTCCTGCGGAGGGTTCTTAAACACACACCCGGCACTCGGCAACGTGAGCGGCTGAGTATTCTTGCGATACTGAAGATACTCCTTCACTGTCTTTTCAATCCGGTCGTGATCGCCGGGCCTCAACTGCACCCAGACTCCCGCCACGATGCCGCGCGGCAGATGCGCCCGTCGATAACTGAACGGAATATCCGCGGCGGGAATATCCACCACCCGGCCGCGAGGATCCACCATCCGGACGGCCTTGACGGACTCCTTCATTTCGCCCAAGCGCGTGCCTGCATTCATCACGACGCACCCCGCCACGGTCCCGGGAATCCCAGCGCCCCATTCCAAGCCGGCGAGCGACCGTCGAATGGCATATCCGATCAACGTCGGCATGCCCACGCCCCCTTCTGCATAGAGCACGTGGTCCGGTTCCTGACGGATGGCTTTGAATTGCCGCAGGCTAACCACGATCCCGCGGATGCCCCCGTCACGAACGAGCAGATTGGTCCCCCCCACCACAAAGACCGGAATGTGTTCCGCACGAGCCTGTGCCACCACCCGGCAAAGGTCCTCCACATCGGCCGGCTCCACCAGCACTTCCGCCGGGCCACCGATGTGGAATGAAGTATAGGCCTGCAGCGAGGCCTCGTACGTGATTGTTCCACGAACCTCTTCAAGAATATGCGCCCAATCTTTCCTGGTTCTTGCCGCATGATCTTTGCCCGCCACACGTGACACGGTTGTTCGCCTCGTCGCCCCCTAAGCCGGCAATCGCTCAAGAATCGCCAATCCCGTTTTCCAAATATCCCCTGCGCCGAGGGTAATCACGAGATCCCCGGATTTCAGGGTCGGCAGCACCTGCTCGGCCAGGGTGTCCTTGCGCTCCACGAAAGTGGCCGAAGGATGCCCGGCCGCCTGCACCGCCTCCACCAGCTTCGCGCCGGACACGCCAGGGATCGGCTGTTCACCCGCCGCATAAATTTCCGTCATGAAGAGTGCATCTGCCTGGTCGAACGCATGGGCGAATTCCTGCATCAAATCGCGAGAACGGCTGTAGCGATGCGGCTGGAACAGCACGACTACGCGTCGATCCCATCCCTGCTTCGCGGCCGCAATCGTGGCCCGCACCTCGGTCGGATGATGCCCATAGTCGTCCACCACCATGATGCCGGCCTTCTCTCCGCGCAGATGGAAGCGCCGCTCCACCCCGCTGAACGCCGCGAGGCCTTTCCGGATCAGATCGACCGGAATATCCAACTCCATGCCGATGGCAATCGCCACCAAGGAATTCGACACATTGTGAATGCCGGGAATGGACAACCGGAACGGACCGAGGTTGCGTCCGCGGAAGAACACCCGGAACTCAGACCCCCATTGCCGCAGGCTGATATCGGTGGCGCGAAAGTCGGGAACATGGCCGGGGTGTTCGTGCAGACCGTAGGTCTGATAGCGCTTCACTACGCGCGGCAGTAGATTTCGTAACCGTTCATCGTCGGAGCACAACACGGCCAGGCCGTAGAACGGCACCTTGTTCACGAATTCCAGAAAACTGTCGTTCAGCCTCTCCATGGTCCCGTAGTGGTCCAGGTGCTCACGGTCGATATTGGTGACGGCGGCAATGGTCGGTGCGAGGCGCAGAAACGACCCGTCACTTTCATCCGCTTCCGCAATGAGTAGATCACCGCGCCCCAGCCGTGCATGGCTCCCAAGGGCATTCACCTTTCCGCCGATCACCATGGTGGGGTCCAATCCGCCCTGTGCGAGGACATTGGCCACCATCGAGGTCGTCGTCGTCTTTCCATGAGCGCCGGCGATCGCCACGCCGAACTTGAGTCGCATCAGCTCCGCGAGCATCTCCGCACGCGGGATGACCGGGATCTGCCGCGCTTTCGCCGCCACCACTTCAGGGTTGGTCGCCGCCACCGCGGAAGAGATTACGACCACCTGCGCGTCACCGATATTGGACTCATGGTGGCCGATCGCGATGCGCCCCCCTAGTTCCTCAAGCCGGCGCGTCGTTTCCGACTGACTGAGGTCCGAGCCGCTGACCTTATACCCGAGCGTCAACAACACCTCAGCGATGCCGCTCATCCCGGATCCACCGATGCCCACTAAATGAATATGTTGTGTCTTTCTGAACATCGCCGTCCGCCTTAGCTCCTGTCCTCGAAATGATCGCTGCCCACTGCTCCTATCCTGTTGCTGTGTCTCCCGCTCTCGTTGTTCATAGGGCGCGAGCGCTGTCGCTGGCCTCATGGCGCCTCCTTATGACGTCGTAACACTCACGAACGATGGTTTCGGCTGCATCGCTGCGTCGCATATTCCAACTCTGTTCACTCATGGTCTGAAGCCGATGCGGCTCCTTCAAAATCTGTATGACGGTTTGCGCCAGTCCAGGCCCGGTCAATTCCGCTTGCGGCAGGAGCACTGCGCCGCCCGCCTTGGCCATGACCTCGGCATTCCGCAGTTGATGGTTGTAGATCGCCGTCGGCAGCGGAATCAGAATCGCCGCCTTTCCGCAGACGGTGAGCTCGGCAATCGTCATGGCTCCGGCCCTCGCGACCACAAGATCGGCGCCTCGCAGCACCGTGGGCATGTCGTAGAGAAAGGGCACGACCTGCGCGGGCATTCCAGCCTGTTCATACGCGGCCACGACTCTGGCGTGATCCGCCTCACCCGTTTGATGGGTGATGGTAAGCTGGTCCTTCATGGAGCGAAGCAACGGCAAGGCCTCGATCACCGCCGAGTTGATGGCCTTCGCACCCTGACTGCCGCCGAAGATCAACAGGTGTCGAGCGGTGCGTGCCTCCGCTTGCTCCGCATCCGGAGCGGCAGATTCCACAAACGCCTGCCGAACTGGTGTCCCCACTACGCTGGTCTTGCATCGATCGAAAAATGTCACCGTCGATTCGAAGGCCAGGAACACCCGCTGCACGAACGGCGCAACCGCCTTGTTCGCCATGCCGGGATAGGCGTTCGGCTCGAGAATCACACCGGGGATCCGCCGTAGAAACGCCGCCAAGAGCATCGCCGGACTGGTGTACCCGCCGACGCCGAACACGAGATCGGCACTCTGCTTCTTGAGTATGCCCATCGACTGCCACAGACTCTTCGGCAAGGTGATCAGGGCCTTCAGGATCTCCAGCAGACTCTTGCCCATCAAAGGATTGGCATCGATGCACTGCAAGGGAAAACCTTCGTGGGCCAGCACTTTGCGTTCGATTCCACGCGTCGTGCCGACAAACAGAATCCGGGTGGATGGATCGCGCTTCAAAAACTCGCGCGCGACGGCAATGGCCGGATACAGATGGCCCCCCGTTCCGCCTGCCGCAATCACCACATTCATTCCGTCACCACCCCGCGCTTGCGCACCACCCGCGGCCCACTGCTGTCCTGCCCGCCCTGCCGGTCGCGTGAAATGCTCAACAGAATCCCCACGCCGAACAAATTGGCCATCAATGAGGAGCCGCCGTAGCTGACAAAGGGCAGGGTCAAGCCTTTGGTCGGAAGCAGTCCGGTGACCACTCCGGCATTGACCAAGGCCTGCATGCCGACGAGGAGCGTGATGCCCATTGCCAGGTGCCGACCGAACGGGTTGCGAGCCCGCCTCGCGATCTGAAAGCCCTTGATGACGAACAGACCGAACAGCAGCACGATGGTCACGGTGCCCATCAGCCCCAATTCTTCGCCGACCAGGGCCAGCACAAAGTCGGTATGCGCTTCCGGCAAGAAAAACAACTTCTGCTTCCCTTCGCCCAGCCCCACACCGAACGGGCCGCCGCTGCCGAACGCCAGAAAGGATTGATGGATTTGATATCCGGAACCGGTCGGATCCTTGGCCCCATACAGATATTCGATCACTCGTCGACGCCGATAAGGAGACCCCAGAATCAAGGCCGCCACCGTCGGCAGCGCACAGAGCGCCAGGAGGCCCAGGTGTTTGATTCGCGCCCCTGCCAGGAACAGCATCGTCACGACCACCAGGCCCATCACCACGACCGTTCCCAGATCGGGCTCCAGCAAAACCAAGCCGCTCAGCAACCCCAACACGATCAGCGGCGGTAAGAGGCCTCGAGAAAAATTGGTGATCTGATCCTGCTTCTTGGTCAGATAGGCCGCGATGTATATGGCCACCGCGTACTTCGCCAGCTCGGCCGGCTGAATGTTGAGCGGACCGAGGTGCAGCCATCGCCGCGCCCCCTTTGCCACGCTGCCGAACGACGGAACGAGCACCAACACCAGCAGCACCGTCGTCCCGAACAGCAGCGGAATCGCCAATTTTTTCCATATGGTGTAGTCGATCTTCGAAATGAGATGCATCACCAAGAGGCCGGCGCCCAACCAGGCCAACTGGCGCTTCAGGAAGTACCAGGGGTCGTGAAACCGATTCCCCGCGACCACCGCGCTGGCACTGAACACCATGACCACTCCCACCAGGGCAAGAGTGAGCGTCACGGCCAGCAGGGCCGGATCGACCGGCACGCGTTTGGTCGCCCGCTGGGTCGAGGTCGACCAGGGCAACATCAGTGTTCCGAGCGCATGCTGTGCCATCGATCAGCTGTCGTTCCTCCCACACGGCTCCCGCTTTACGCCGGCAGCCCTTGTACCAGGGCCTTAAACTGCCGGCCCCGGTCTTGATAATCCGCGAACATGTCGAAACTGGCGCAGGCCGGCGAGAGTAAGACCACCTCGCCGGGCTGCGCCTCGCGAGCAGCAAGCTCCACGGCGTCGCGGAGGGTCGCTGCAGGACGACACCGGTCAAAATCTCCGATCGCATCCTGGATACGGCCGGCTGCCTCTCCGATCAGAATCAGCCCTTTCACCCGTTCCCGTATCGCGCCTTCGAGGCGGGAAAAGTCGCCGCCCTTGTCTCGGCCGCCGGCGATTAACCAAATCGGCTGGTCTATTCCTTCAAGCGCCTTCAACACCGCATCGACATTGGTGCCCTTGGAGTCGTTCACGAAGCGAACCCCGCGACGCTCACGCACCACCTCCAAGGCATGTTCCAGCCCGGGGAAGGATCGCAACACGGCGCGAATGGCCTCGATTGAACAACCACAGAGCAGCGCATACGTCACCGCCGCCATCACATTTTCGACGTTATGGAGGCCGATCAGCCGCATATCGCTCCGGCGGCAGATTTCCTCCCGCCGTCCGCGAACTGTCGTCACGATCAGGTCGCCGTCAAGCACCGTCGCCCCCGCCACACCCGACACCGTGGCGCCGCCACGGCTGAAGCCCAGGACGGTACCCTTGGTGCGCCCGCGCAGCGCGGCCACGCGCGCATCATCGAGATTGAACAGCGAATAGTCGCCGGCCGTTTGGTTGGCGAAGATGTTCGCCTTGGCCGCCACATAGTCCTCCACCGAGGCATAGCGATCCATGTGGTCTAAGGTCACATTCAAGATCGAGGCAATCCAGGGATGGAACTGCTCCATCGTCTCAAGTTGGAAACTGGAGACTTCCAGCACCACATACTCATAGGGTGCGACCGTCCCCGCCTTCGCCTGCACCGAGGCCAAGGCCGCCTCGCTGGCGGCTATCCCGAGATTCCCCCCGACGAAGGCGCGCTTTCCGCTCTCCTGCAGAAACTTGCCGATCAGCGTCACCGTCGTGCTCTTCCCATTGGTCCCGGTCACGGCCACCACCGGCGCCGTCAAAAAGCGGGACGCCAATTCCAGCTCCCCGATGACCCGGACCCCCCGGGCCCTCACCCGATTGAGCGCATCCAGTTGAGTCGGCACACCCGGGCTGATCACGACAAGATCAGCCCCTTCGAGTGCGGACTCGTACTGCACCCCCACCTTCACCGCGATGCTCGACCGGTCCACCTGCGACAGGATGGCGGTCAGTTCCTGCGCCTCCTTCCGGTCGGCCAGGGTGACCCGGGCGCCGAGATGGTTCAACAGGCGTGCCGCGCCCACTCCGCTTCGGGCTAGTCCGACAACCGTGACTTGGAGATCTTTCACGTTCACTGCTGTTCGCCTACCGTAATTTGAGCGTGCTCAAGCTGAGCAACGCCAGCAAAATGGCAATGATCCACAGACGCACCACGACCTTCGGCTCGTCCCACCCCTTCATCTCGAAGTGATGGTGAATGGGCGCCATATTGAAAATGCGTTTCCCCCGGAGCTTATAGGATCCCACCTGCAGGATGACCGACAACGCTTCGATGACGAATACGCCGCCGACCAGGAGCAACAGCAGTTCGTGCTTGCTGATCACGGCCACAGTACCGAGGGCTGCCCCCAACGGGAGCGAGCCCACGTCGCCCATGAAGACGGAGGCCGGATAGGTGTTGAACCACAAAAAGCCCAGACTGGATCCCAAGATGGCTCCGGTGAAGATGGCGATTTCTCCCGCGCCTTCAATGTAGGGGATAAGCAAATATTCGGCCATCACACGGTTCCCGGTCACATAGGCCACGATCGTATACGCCAGCGAGGCGATCATGACCGGACCGATCGCCAGCCCATCGAGCCCGTCCGTCAAATTGACGGCGTTGGAGCTGCCGACAATGACAAGAATGACGAACACGATGTAGAACCAGCCGAGGTCCGGCGTGAAAAATTTAAAGAACGGCACGCTGAGTTTCGTCGTATAGCTGGGCAACGTGTAGAGAAAGACGCCGATGGTCAGCGCGACCAGAATCTGGCAGGTGAATTTTTGTGCCGCCGAGAGGCCTTTCGATTGGCGCTTGATGAACTTGAGATAGTCATCCGCGAACCCGATCGCGCCGAAGCCCACCGTCGCCACCACGACCAGCCACACGTATCGGTTGGTCATGTCGGCCCACAGCAACGTGGACAACACCACCGCAAAGATAATGAGTATCCCACCCATGGTCGGCGTGCCGCTTTTGGCCAAATGCCGCTTCGGCCCATCGTCGCGAATCTGCTGACCGAGCTTAATCTCCTGCAATTTGCGGATGACCCAGGGAGCCATCACAAACGCGATCAAAAACGCCGTGACCGCCGCATAGATAATCCGGAAGCTCTGGTACCGAAAGACGTTCAGGAATGAAAACTGTGTGTGAAGGGGGTATAGCCAGTTGTATAACATCCTACGGCATCTTTGCCCGCCATGGATCAGCGGGCCCTAAAGTTCCTCTGTATGTGCCTGCCGACTAGCAGGCCTTTCGCGCGACCCGTCGCATTCCCGTCACGGCTTCCACGACCTGCTCCATGCGCATCCCGCGCGACGCCTTGACCAGCACCACGTCGCCTTGCCGGACCATCCGTGCCAGGGCAACGGCTGCCGCCGCCGCATCGGGCAACTCCGTGATGCTGTCGGACGCCATCCCGGCCTGCCGGGCTCCTTCGGCCAACTCTCGTCCCAATACACCACAGGCGAGCAGATGTCCGATGCCTTGCGCGGCCAGAAACGCCCCGACCTCCCGGTGCATCCGCTTGCTGTCCGTGCCCAGCTCCAGCATGTCGCCCAGCGCCGCGATCGACCGTTTTCCCCGACCGAGCTCCGCCAGCAGTTGAACGGCCGCTTTCATCGAGGCCGGATTGGCGTTGTAGCAATCGTTGACCACCTGCACCCCATGGGAAAAGCTGATCTGCGATCGCATCGCGGCCGGCCGAAATTTGGCCAAACCTTCGGCGATGGCCGTTCCCGATAATCCCAACGCATACCCGACCGCAGCCGCGGCGAGGGCATTGCTCACATTGTGTTGCCCCTGCGTCCGGATGCGAATTTCAGTCTGACGACTCTTTCCCGGCACCACCAGGCCGAACACCGTTCCACCCTTTTCATCGACCCGAATATTGGCGGCGCGGATTGCTGCCTTGGGAGACACCCCGAACGCCACGACCCGGCACTGCGCCCGGGCCGCGAGATAATCGAAATATTCATCATCGGCGTTCAACACCACCGCCCCGTCCTGCGGCAAATGGTCGAGCAACTCGGCCTTGGCCTGCGCAGACCCTTCCATACTGCCGAAAAACTCCAAATGGTCCGGGCCGATGTTGGTAATCACGCCAATCGTCGGTCTCGCGATTTCGCACAGCCGGGTGGTCTGCCCCTGCTGATCCACCCCCATTTCAATGACGGCGGCCTGATGGCGCGGCGCCAACTGAAACAGAGTCTGCGGGACTCCGATCCGATTATTGAGGTTGCCCTCGGTCTTGAGCGTTTTCCAGCGCTGTGCAACCACCTGGGCGACCATTTCCTTCGTCGTCGTCTTGCCGTTGCTCCCCGTGATGGCAATGACCGGAATGGGAAACCGGTTTCGATAGTGCGTGGCCAGCCGTTGATAGGCCTCGAGCGTATCTCTCACCCCGAGCAGCATGGGCACGCCGGTACGTTTCGGCGCCGGCGGCAGGCGATAGTCCTCTTGCACGATGGCACAGACCGCCCCCTGGGCCAACACCTTCGGCACGAAGGTATGCGCGTCAAACCGCTCGCCCTGGAAGGCGATGAAGAGATCGCCTTTGCGCACCAATCGCGAATCGGTCACCACACGACGAATGCGTTGTTTCAAGTCCTGAGGCGTGACGCCGGCCGGCGGTCTGACACTCAAGACCTCACAGATTTCCTCGACCGTAAACAGCGCCATCACACCGCGATTCCCATGCTCCCGCACGCGTTCCCTCGCTCAGGCTCCGGATCGGAGCGCGCCGATCGTGTCGCGCGCCACTTCCCGATCGTCGAAGTGATGTTTCGTGGTTCCCACGATCTGATAATCTTCGTGACCTTTCCCTGCGATCAGCACCATGTCCCCCGGCTTCGCCTCACGAATGGCCGCCTCGATGGCCCCCCGACGGTCTGCAACCATGCGATACCGAACATGACCCCGGTCCGCCAGCGCCTCCTTGACCCCGACCTCGACCTCGCGCAGGATCGCAGCAGGATCTTCGGTACGCGGGTTATCCGATGTCAGAATCACCACATCACTATACTGCACGGCTGCACGTCCCATTTTGGGGCGTTTGGTCCGGTCACGGTCCCCGCCACACCCAAAGACAGTGATGATGCGCCCCGTGCGAAGCGCCTGGGCTGCGGTCAACAACCGAACCAGGGCGTCTTCGGTATGCGCATAGTCCACCACCACGGAAAAGTCCTGACCGGCTTCGACCAGTTCGAACCGCCCCGGCACGTTCGTGACCGTCTCGACAGCGGACCGTACCTGCTCCAGCGTCAGCCCTTCATGCAACACCACTCCGATGGCAGCCAGGAGGTTCGACACATTATGCTCTCCGACCAGACGGCTCTTGATCGGGCAGGTCCCGACGGGACTGCGCAACGTAAAACTGGTGCCGGCCGGCGAGAGCCTCACGCCTTCGGCGTAAATATCGGCCTGCTGGTGCAGGCCGTAGGTCCAAACCGGAACGGTACAGGCCGATCGAATTCGCGCGCCCCAGGGATCATCCGCATTGATGATCGCCCGCTTCCGCGGCTTCACCGCGCCCGCCCTTCCTAACTCGACGAAGAGTTTCAGCTTTGCCTGGAAATAACGCTCCATATCGAGATGAAAGTCGAGGTGGTCCTGCGTGAGATTCGTAAAGACAGCGACGTCGAACTCGGAACCGGCAGTCCGGTCCAAGGCCAACGCATGAGACGAGACCTCCATCACCACCGTATCCAACCTCGCCTCGCGCATTCGTGCAAATAATTTCTGCAACTCCAACGCGCCCGGCGTCGTATGCGATGCTGGAATCGATTCCTTCCCGACGAGATAGGCGACCGTCCCGATGAGTCCGACCCGGCGGCGAGCGGCTTCCAGCATGGTTTTGACGACATACGTCGTCGTGGTCTTTCCATTGGTGCCCGTGACACCGATCATCCGCAACGATGATGACGGATCTCCGTAGAATCGGCTGCCGAGAATCCCGAGTGCTGCGCGCGAGTCCTGCACACGAACGCAGGAAATCGCACCGACGTCGCCGCTTCGCTGCACCACGACGGCCGCCGCCCCCGCCGCGACCACAGGGTCGAGAAACTGATGGCCATCGACCCGCTCTCCCTGCACAGCCACGAAGAGGGACCCGGGTCCCACCTTCCGCGAATCGTCAGTCAGATCGGCAATGGTCACGCGCTGGTCTCCGCTTCGTTCCAGCACTCCGAGACGCCCATGAATCGGACTGATCAATTCATCGAGTGTCATATCAGGACTCAAGGCCGGCCATGGCCAACTTGACCGGCTCATCCACTGCCACGCCCAGATAGTTGAGTACCTGCTCACCGACCCGACGGAATACCGGCGCGGCCACGACGCCACCCCAGCCTTCACCGCGCGGCTCGTCGATCACGACGATCATCGCCAGTCGAGGATCTTCCGCCGGCACATACCCGAGAAACGACCCGACCAGCAGCGTGGACGAATAGGCGCCGGTGCGGGGATCAACCTTTTGAGCCGTACCGGTCTTGCCGGCCACCCGGAAGCCCGGGATCGCCGCTTTGCCGCCGGTGCCGTTCGTGACCACTCCCTCCATTAGCGTCGTCAGCGTCCTCGCCGTATCGGCAGAAATGACTCGCCGCTTCGCTTGCGGCATGGTTTGCGCCACCAATTGTCCCTTGGCGTTACGGATCTCGGAGACCACGAAGGGCTTCATCAACACGCCCCCGTTCGCAATGGCTGAGACGGCCGTGACCATCTGCAGCGGCGTCACGCCGACCTCTTGCCCCATCGAAATCGAAGCCAGAGAACGCTTGCCCCACTGGCGCGGTCCCCGCAGCAACCCCACGGCTTCCCCGGGCAAATCGATGCCGGTTTTGTCGCCGAACCCGAAGTCTTTGAGATAATCGAATACCCGCCACTCACCCAAGGCCATGCCGACCTTCGCCGCGCCGATATTGCTCGACTTCTGAATCATCTGCGCGAAGGTCATCCAGCCGGTTTTTTCGTGATCGTGAATCACGGTGTTGGCGATCGAGAGCTGCCCGTTCTCTCCATAGATCATGCTTCCGGGCGTCATCACCTTCTCTTCGAGCGCTGCCGCCGCAATCACCGTCTTCATGGTGGACCCGGGCTCATAGGTATCCGTCAAGGCGCGGTTGCGCCATCGATCCGGAGCCAACGCCCCGACCGTGTTGGGATCGAATCGTGGACTGACCGCCATGGCCAACACGGCCCCGGTTTTCGGGTCCATGACAATGATCGTGCCGGACTTGGCATTCGATCGACTCACGGCCTCATCCAGCTCTTTCTCAGCGATGTACTGAATCACTTCGTCGACGGTGAGGGTCAGACTGTGTCCGGCTGCCGCCCCCTCCTCATTGAGTCCCTTCGGGAATACGGCGCGTCCCAACGCATCACGTTGCAGCACCACCGCCCGCTTTTCACCACGCAGATATTGCTCGTAACGCAGCTCCACGCCCTCCAACCCACGATCGTCCATGCCGGCAAAGCCCAGCACGTGCGACAGCAGCGGCCCCTTGGGATAGAAGCGGCGCCCTTCCATCACAACCCCGACTCCATCGAGAGCAAGTCGTTCAAGCCGCCGCCCCTGCTCCGGCTCAAGCTTTCGCGCCAGCCACACAAAATGCTTTTCCTGCTTCAGCTTCTTTTCGAGTTCCGTCGCCTTGACGTGCAAGATCGGCGAGAGATTGCGCGCCGTCGCACCGGGATTCCCGAGGGAAGCCGGAACTCCGAATACGGACGGCACGTCCATGTTCATCGCCAGCACCTTGCTGTTTCGATCGTAGATCGTCCCCCGCGCGCCTTCCAGCGTGACATTTTTCTGATGCTGCCGATCGGCCTTCACGGTCAGCTCCGCCGACTGCATCACCTGGAGATTCACGAGACGGACAATGACCAGCATGAACGCGACCACCAGCCCGCAGGCCACCACAATACGGCGACTGCGAAAAGGGGTCGAAGCCACTATCGCGCTCTCCGCGTTACGATGTTTTTGGCGATCCGCACCTCACCCTCCGCAACGACCGGATTGGCCGGCGCTTCCGGCTCGATGTTGATGACGACGACCTGGCCCTTCTCCGGCTGCATCATCCCCAACTTGTCGCTGGCCAGACGCGCAATCCGCTCAGGTGCCGTGAGGCCGGAGATCTTCACGCGCAATTCATCGCGCTCCCGCTCAAGGAGGACCTTCTGCGCCTTCAGCCGTTCGATGTGGTAGCCGATGCGAACGATGTCCACCCGCTCCCACACAAAGAGCAACACCAGCGACGTGACCGCGGCAAATGCGACGGCTTTCATTTCACATACTCCTTGGAGATCCGCTCCACGACTCGCAACTTTGCGCTCCGTGACCGCGGGTTTCGGCTACGCTCGCTTTCCGAGGCGGTGACCGGTTTTTTCGTCAACACCCTGACCGACGCTTCGGAGCCGTTCGCCAGCGACCGAAACGTATGCTTCACGATCCTGTCTTCGAGCGAATGAAACGAGACGGCACAGACACGCCCGCCCGGCGCCAGAATGTCCACGGCATCCCGGAGCGCCGGCTCCAACACGTCCAACTCACGATTCACGGCAATCCGCAACGCCTGAAAGGTGCGCGTGGCGCAATGAATTCGTCCGTGCCGATACGAAGCCGGCACCGAGCGTTCCACCACTGCCGCCAACTGCCAGGTTGTTCCGATCACCCCCTGCATCCGGGCCTGCACGATCGCGCGGGCAATTCTGCGCGAGTACCGTTCCTCACCGAGCTGATAGATCAGATCGGCCAACTCGGTCTCGGGCAGATCGCGAACCAGGTCTGCAGCCGTGCGTCCTTCGCGCTGATCCATGCGCATATCCAGCGGGCCGTCTTCCCGAAAACTGAAACCGCGCTCCGCACGATCGAGCTGAGGCGAGGACACGCCCAGATCGAAAATCACGCCATCCACCTGCGACACCCCGCTCCCCATACTCAACGCTTTCAGGTCGCAGAAATTTCCATGTCGGAAATGCACCCGATGCGCAACCTCTCGCAGACGCATTTGCGACTCCGCGAGTGCCGCGGCATCGCGATCAATCCCCACAAGGATGCCATCTGGAGCGGTGCGATCGAGGAGACGAGCAGCGAGCCCTGCATATCCAAGAGTGCAGTCCACGTAAACACCACCTGGTTTACACTGCAACCAGAACAAGATCTCTTCGACTAAAACCGGCTCATGGGAATCGCGAGCAGAACCTATTTCCATTTCCACCCACTTCACCCCACTCATTGGGTGGAGTATACACCCAACCAAATGACTGTCAACAGAATTAACCCCTATTTATCAAGAATATTGTTCAGTTTAGACACATGTCTAATTTGGCCGGAATTTGCGGGAAAGTTATCCACATTTGTGGACAAGTCTGTGGGAAACTCGCCCACCTGACAATTATCTTCGGGCAAATTTCTGTCAGGGAAAATGGGGATCATCAAAAAATCAGATGGATGAAATACCTGCATTTCGGTGGTCGCTCGCGCAGAAATGCAGGCAGAAACGGAAGGACTCGCCGCTATGGATAAAGTCGATACAACATCCGGGGAAAGGGAATCGTTTCCCGCACGTGATCGAGCCCACAAATCCAAGCCACGGCACGCTCAATACCCATTCCAAACCCCGCATGCGGAACCGAGCCGAACCGGCGAAGGTCGAGATACCATTGAAACGCCTCAACCGGTAGATGGTGCTCCTGAATGCGTCCCAAAAGTTTTTCGTGAGAATGGATGCGTTGGCCACCGCCGATGATTTCTCCATAGCCTTCCGGCGCCAGCACATCCATACAGAGGGCCAGATCAGGCCGCTCCGGATCCGTCTCCATATAAAATGCTTTCAAGGCCGCAGGGTATCGATGCACGATGACCGGTCGATCGAATTCATTGGACAGAATCGTCTCGTCATCGGCACCAAAATCGTCACCGGGCTTCGCGGGATTTCCTCTCCGCTGCAGAATGTCGATGGCCTCTTCGTAGCTAATGCGCGGAAACGGCGCCGTCACATGCTCCAGCTTCGCCGGATCCCGTTCAAGCAGCAGCAGCTCGGCGCGACGACTCTTCAGCACCGCCGCCACAATATGAGACAGGAACTGTTCAGCCAGATCCATCATATCGGGCAATTGCGCAAAGGCCACCTCCGGCTCCACCATCCAAAATTCCATCAAATGCCGGCGCGTCTTGGACTTCTCCGCGCGAAAGGTCGGACCGAAGCAATACACCTTTCCAAACGCCGCGGCTGTGGCCTCACTATAGAGTTGCCCGCTCTGAGTCAAATAGGCCGTCTCATCAAAGTACCGCGTTTGAAATAAGGTGGTCGTGCCCTCACAGGCATTCGGCGTGAAAATCGGCGCATCGACCAGCGTAAAACCACGATCGTCGAAAAAGTTCCGGCAGGCTCGAATAATTTCATGGCGAATGCGCAGCACGGCATGCTGTCGGCTGGAGCGCAACCAGAGATGGCGATGCTCCATCAAGAATCCCGTGCCGTGTTCTTTCGGTTGGATGGGAAAGGGCTCCGCTACCTGCAACACTTCAAGACGCAGCACGTCGAGCTCATACCCGCCCGGCGCACGCACATCCTGTCGTAACGTGCCGGTGAGGACGAGACTGGACTCCTGGGTGAGTTCCGCCGATCGAGCAAACTGTGCATCACCCACCGTCGCCTTGCTCACGACCGCCTGAATGTCCCCGGTTCCATCCCGCACGATCAGAAAATGGAGCTTTCCCTTGTCTCGACGACTGCGGAGCCACCCCCGAATCGTCACTTCCTGTCCGGCATGGGCGGCCGCTTCATCGATATACATCACAGGCATGGGTCATCCTATTCAAATAGAGGTGCGCCGGAGAGGTCTATGGCCGGAGGGTAACGAACAGTCGCGGGCTTTTCAAGCGCATCACAAATCCCCCCTTTCGTTGACACAATGTCATGCCGGGGGCATCATCACATCATGATGCACACCACATTGCTCCACCATCCCCGATCACGTACACCGCTGCTCGCCGCGCTTCTCCTGATGGGCCTGTTGCCCTCCGCACTGGCAGGTGAATTCCGAACCGACAACCCGTTAAACCGGCCCGGAAAAATCTATTGGTGCCCGGACCGCACGGCAGACAAGCGGATCACCGCCACTCCCGATGCAGGCTGTACGGCCCTGTACGATGAGGAACGCGACGCGAAGAAACCGGAGAAGCCGGACCCGTCTGATCATGACGCCTCCACTCCGAAGGAGCCGCTCAAGATCGTTGACATCCAGAATGAAGCGTCGAAGTTTACCCGCGAATATCGAGAATTTCTGGAATGCTGCGCCGGCGAGTTCGATTCCGTCGAACGCATCGACGAACTCCTGGATCAGTCGAACCACATTCTGATGTCGGTGCAACAAAAAGGCATTTACAACAGTGCGGGCTTCGGCGTGGGAAGCGGGGCAGGAGGGCTCGGCGGCGGCCCCGGTCAATCGCCGAAACTCGGCACCTTTGCCCGCCAGTGGACACTCAGCGAGATCGTCGGAACCGTCGCCATCGCTCGGGACGACCTCATGAAAATCAAGACGCGCATCAAGGCCCTTGGAGAGCGATTCGAGAAGCTCGATTCATTGGACTATGAGCAGCGCGGGAGAGAAGCACGGCGCATCGACGAGGAACGCGAAGCCATTGCCCATGACGTTCGGGCCAAGAGGCCACCGGCCTCAGCGCCGACAGGCATGGACATCCAGGACACCACCATCCCGACCAGAATCGGCGGAGACATCGAGAACACCCATTTGAATCGATCCCTCAATCCAAGCTTCGGCGCCGACATCGGAGCCACGGTGTCGCCGTACAGCAACGTCAACGAATCCCTGCGACCCCGCAGAGGAGAAGACCTCAAAGACAGTAACTTGCCGGACCGGGTGGGCACTCACACCCAGGATACTACCCTGCCGAATGCATTCGGCTTTGACATCAATTCAGCCGAAAACGGCGAACGCTCGTCGTCAGTCCAGACGCGGGGCGTCGGCGCCGAAATCGGCGACTCCTCCCTCAATAACCAGTCCCGCCGGTAGACTCGCGCCGGCCGGATCTACACCCGGTTATTCCTTGGGAAAGACCGACGGAAGCGCCTCCCAATGCGCCCCTCCGTCCGTACTCCGGTATAATCCACTGCCGTTCGTGCCGGCGTAGAACAGCTGTGGATCCAGCGCGCTCTGCGCCAGCGACCGGATATTGGTGGTCGCCAACCCCTCGTTCAATGCCACCCAGCTCTTTCCGCCATCGTCGCTCCGGTGGATGCCATCCCGCGCAGCCACATACATCACTCCAGGCCGCGCACGATCGAGTACCATCGACACGATCATCTGATCCTGCAACGATTCGCCGATGCGTACCCAGGAAGCGGCGCCGTCGGTGGTTTTATAGAGACCGGCCAGGGTCGCCGCATAGACCGTCTCCGTCGTGAATGGGTCGACCTGCACCGACGTGACGCTCAGTGCGCGCGATGTTTTCACCATCCCCTCCGGCACCAAACCATGATTCACCTGCTGCCAATACGCCCCCTGATTCACCGACTTGTAGACACCGCCGCTGGTGCCGGCATAGAGCACGGATGATCGCGTGGGATCCATGCCCAGCGTGACCACCATCAACACTTCCTTCATTCCGTCCATCCGCTTCGTCCACCGCTCACCGGCATTCCTCGATTCGAACACCCCCATGGTCGTAGCCAGAAAGATATGAGTATCGTCTGCGGGGTCGAAGACAAATTGGTTCACGACCGAGGAAATCGTGGCGTCGTCGAGCCCGCCACGTATGGACGTCCAACGCTGCCCCCCGTCGTAGCTCTTGTATACGGCATCGCCTTTTGTCCCGGCATAAATCGTCGCAGGATAAGCGGGGTCAATCGCCATCGCAATCACGCGCGAGTGGCTCATCCCTTTCGAGAGATTGCTCCAGGTCTTGCCGCCGTCACGCGACTTGTAAATGTAGTCGTTCGTGGCGATGTAGAGAATGTCCGGGTTGGTGGGATGGAGCTGAATGACGACGATCGGATCACTGCCGGTGCATCCGCCAAGGGACCATACGAAGAATAAAAGACAGATGAGACGTTTGGCCATGCTGGAACTAGTGGCGACTGTATGGGATGGTCAAACAGGTCGCCCAGCAAGGCCGCAGCGAGAGAAGGGGCGAGGCGTACTGTGCTTGTACGTCGAGCCGCTGATCGACGCGAGAACGAAGCTGGAGGCCTGTTTCACCAACCCAGGCTAGCGGTAGTTGGTGAACTGCAGATCAATCCCAAAATCCTTCCCCTTGAGGAAGGCAATCGCCGTCTGCAGATCATCTTTACTCTTGCTGATCACGCGCACCTGCTCGCCTTGAATTTGCGCCTGTACCTTTATCTTGGACTCTTTCACGGCCTTGGTGATTTCCTTGGC
>JACCEA012030759.1_pt1 | contig 52781 bp, 48 predicted proteins | sample 7449851 | NCBI WGS metagenome assembly JACCEA01 (sample SAMN15323453, study PRJNA562643) | freshwater metagenome | isolation source: river surface water | place: USA:Blue River Watershed | collected 2017-08-18 | reverse complement strand
CTATTCATTGCCCGATCTGTCGCAAAAAAAACCCAGACACCTATTGGTTTCGGGCCATACAACGCCCGGGCTTTAGAAATATTCACATTCCTCATCATCTGCTTTTTCTTCAAACTCTTCCCGATAAGGAAACTACGTTTCCTTATGATCCTTCCTTTCTTCTCATTTCAATTTATTTTGTTTATGGTCCTTCCTTTTTTTCTCATTTCAATTTATTTTGTTTGTGATACTTCCTTTCTTCTCATTTCAATTTATTTTATTTTTATCCCTTACGGCTTCGCTTGTATGTAGATTTTTTCTTTTTTCCATTTTTCGACGACGTTTCTGTATCTGTTTCTGTTCGGCTCCTTCGCGATCCTCGTTTTGATTTTTTCTTTCCCTTTGACGATCGACGCTTTTTCGTTTTTGTACTTGGCTGTGGTGACGACGATGCGCTTGACGACGATGCGCTCGACGAACTTGAAGATGCCGAACTTGTTTTTGCGTTCTTATAATCTCTCCACTTCTTCAGTCCGTAAAGTGCTGCCGCGCCGACACCCACTCCAATCGCCGCTTTCCACCCCCAATCAGGTATTCCTGGAAGCAATCCGGCAGACGTTTGAAATCTTTCGCAGTAATTAATTCTAAACGACTTTTTAAAATCTAAATCCATTGCAGATTCCATTTCTTCTGCAATAGTTTCTTTAATCAGTTTCGAGTCAGTTTTTACAGAAGAGCCAAAAGCTCTGTTACAAATATCTATTATTTGGATTTTCATTCGAAGCATGGCTTCGTAATACGTATGCTCTTCTTCTTCACAATATTGGTTTTTATACTTTTTTAGTAAAACGTATTTCATAATTTCAAAAAAATTATATACACCGGCAACAAACATTACGTACATTCCTTTGTAATATTCATCCGCATAATATTTGGGTTGACTTGTAAATGTTCCAACACCATAAATTGGATATACGCCTCCACTGTTTTGTAAACAGTGGTTTTTGTCAGTCCCACCCAGCTTATTTATTTCTGTATTTCTTATCTTCGCTATGTTTTCAATCATTCCTTGCAAATTATTAATTTTAAATTTTGGGCGCCTATCTGTATGTTCACTCAACATATCTTCCAAAAAGTATATTTTGTCTAATTTTAAACGCTCTTCTTCATAAATAACTAACCCATACTGTTTTACATATTCACCATTCAAAACCGGCATATAATTTGAATATTCCGAAATCTCAATCGGATTTTTTTCAGTTGCTTGAGCAGCACCCATAGTTCCGACAGCAACAGCAGTAGCACCCATAGTGCCTATGAATGGTGATAATAGAGCAGCCAACACAGCAACACCACCAACGACGACAACTTTGCCACCTGTTTTCGCAATATTATAAAACCGGTGCACACTCGCTTTTTGTATATCACTCTGGTCTCTTATTTTTTTCACAACTTTTTCAAAATCGTCGGATTTATATTTTGTCGATGAAATATCCCGTGGTTCTGGACAGCGATTTACTTCAAAAGGAACACTTGGAAAATTAGTATGTGTTTTGCGTATAATTTCTGCCATGGTGTAACAAATAAATTTGTATTTTTCGTCGCACATCGTTTCTATCAATTTTTGTGCATCATCATCAGTCATTCTATATATAATAAAAATAGAATGAATGTTGCTCTCTCTCTCTTATCCTTTCATAAATAATTAATAAATTATTACAATGGACTTGGTTGAATTACCCGACGTTTACGCACCTAGTATCGACGAAAAGGGCGATTATGTTGACAAAATTCAATTTAAAAAGCCTCTCACGTGTCCATGTGGTGCAAGGAAAGACAAGACTTACGAAACGCATGCAATGTTTTCCGCCCATATCAAGACGAAAACCCATCTAAAGTGGCTATCAGACCTAAATCTAAACAAAGCGAACTATTTTGTAGAAAATCAGCAACTCAAAGAAACAATACAAAATCAACGACTCATTATCGCACGCATCGAAAAGGACATCCAGCACAAAATCATGACGATCGATTATCTCACGCTGCAGCTACACAAAAAGCATGAAGAGACGCCCGACTTACTCGAGTTTTGAGTTCCATTTGCGGATGTCGCATTTTTCTAAAGTCTTTTGGCCGAGAGAGGAGGAAGCCTCTGACGAAGGCTCTTTCTCAGAGGAAAGCGATTGGTCCGCAGATTTCTCTACATCCTCGGAGGAAGGATCTTTTTCAGCAGATCTCTCTACATCCTCGGAGGAAGGATCTTTTTCAGCAGATCTCTCTACATCCTCGGAGGAAGGATCTTTGTCTGCAGATTTCTCGGAAGAAGACTCCGGATCAGTTGCTGGCTTATCCGCTTGCGGCGAGTTCGACGAAAACCACCCAAACAAAGGCAATTTAAATAAACTATTGTTATTGCCCGACGACGATTCTTCTACTTGGGGGTTTTCTTCTTCGACTAAAGACAACCGTTTTTTCGCCTCGGCTTCTTCTTTTTGTTTTTCCATCTCTATCCGTTGTTTTTCATTCCTTACGAGAATGGCCTCTCCAAGGTAGTCCTGAATTTTTTTAGGCACACTCACAAGGCCGTTGATGATTTGTTCATAATAAATGTAAGGTTTAGTGCTCTCTGCAGGTTGCATTTTTATATAAATAACCTCTCGAAAGAAATAATCAACGAGCAACCAAAAAGGGTAAAACAAAGTGTTCAAAGTTTGTTTTACTTTTCTCCGGATGGAACTGAAACCCGATCCATCTCTCTGTGCCTGCAATATTAATGAAATCCTCGACTCTCGAAACAACCGTCCATTTGTCTCGCGGCAAATCAACCACGCGATCAAAATGATTAAAGAACATTGTATCTCTCAATCCAACAAATTTACGCCCCTCTGCCAGCTCGCCGCCCGATCTGAGAGCGAGATACTGAAACCCGAAACAAATGCCAATCACATGAATTCGCGGATTTTTCGAGAGAAAGGATTCGAGGAGTGGAAAGTCGTGCTCTCGCAAAATCCTCTTTTTCGATCCTGTAATAATAACCGTGTCATATGTTTTTTCTAAATTTATACTGTCATATTTTACAATTTCAAATTCAATATTAAATTCTCTCAAGCGCTTAATTAAGTCATTACGAAAATTATCAAAATATACAACCAACAACATTATAAAATAGAGAGTTATATAGATTCCATTTCCGAGAGAGTCAAGTCGTCAATTTCAAAATGGCTCTCCCAAAAGTATCTGCAAAATGCCCACTGAAACTTTACTTCCGAAAAGTCAAAACCGGGCGGAGGCAACACATACGCAAGTTGCGTTTTGCTGGTGAACGGATTCGTTCGCGGGTTGATGAAATATTTTTGTTTGACCGAATGAGAGGCTAAATCTGTTAAGAGAGGTGGATAATGGTAATTGTATTTCCAGCGCCAGTCAAAACATTGATCTGTATAATACCGATACACCCACTCAAGGCCCTCGTAATAATTCTTACAAACAGTGTCGATCGAAGGTTTCTCTCGAAACAATGCCTTGTAATAGCGCGATTGCCACTTGTGTTCGGTGGGATTGATGTAGTGTTCGGTCGCTCTGTAAATGAGAGGTGCGTTATTAAAAACGGCCTCCTTCTCTGCATCATTAGTGAAACTTGTGCTAAATTTTATATCACCTCTCTTGAGATATTCTGTGCGAAACCATCCCTCCTCGTGCTTAGCCAACCAGATCAGAACCTTTTTAAATTGGCGCCAATTGATCTCTCCGTTTTCAATAATAAAGCAAGCCGGATCTTTGCCCACGGTTTCTTTGTACGCATCAATGAGAGACCAAATTCCACGAGTTCTTATATTTACAGCGGGAAAATGAGGCAAAAAATCATTTCCAAGAAGAAAGCACAAGAAGGCGTAGTCGAACACTCGATGCGGATGAGCGTGTCTACAATTCATCTCTTGGATGATCGAGAGGCAAAGTTGGTTAATATCTAAAATATATCCCTCTCCCTTTTCCAAATCTGCGTTCAAACTTTTAGCAAACTCGGGCGCCTCTCTATAAACGAAAATATTTGTCTTTGTAAAATGAAAAATCGAGAGCATCAGCAAGTCCGCATCGAGGCCGTATACAACAGTATTTTGGCCAGCATGAGAGGACGCATGGTCGCGTATGTGTTGAAACAATTTATGCTCTCCCTCTCCAGGGATGTTGGATGTAGAAACAATGATCGAAGGCTTTTTGGCAAAATGGGCGGTGACAAAATCCGACAAAAAGTTCATGAAATCTGTGCCGGGGGTTATGAGAGACGAGTTGAACAATGATTTGGGAACAATGCCGTGGTATTCCAAATAGGCCGACCGAAAACGCCTGTTTTTTTGCTGATTCATTTTAGCAAAAGGCGCAACACCATCAAAGGCTATGTACACAGTATTTGATGGACGAACAATATCGATGTATTGTTGAATTTTAGCACAAACCGCCGACGAGATTGTGCGGTAGTTATCCGAGAGAACCGGTTTCAACTGAATTTCGCGGATCGAGTCGTAAATGATCGAGTTACAGTCGAGGTAAAGATTGTGGAAAGAGAGTTTTGTTTGCGAAATTTTGGAGAGGATTCGCATGTGATTTTTAATAATGTACGAAAAGTAAGAAGGAATGCCCATTGTGTATTTATTTAAGCAAAGCGGGTTGTGTTTAAATCTATTTTTTTCCATCTCTCATCTCTCGTATAAATTCTTTGTCAAATATATACGAAATGGGACTTCAGGATTTAGCATTTATAACTTATCGAATGATGCCCTTCATTATGGTTTCATTTTTAGTGATACAGTCCTTGTTTTCAAATGATTTGTCTGGGTTTTTCATTCTGGTCGGTTTACTATTATCAAGCATTTTTACGATTGCCATCTCTCGAACACAATTTGTAACAAGTGGTGGAGTGATTGAAGAAGACATGTTGCGAAAATGTAATCTATTAACTCTCGGAAATCAGGTTCTCTCTTACTTGCCTCTCAGTACACACACATTTGCATACATGTTTGCATACTTTTTGTATGTGACCATTTACAACAAAATCGCGAGCAAGAATTTTCTCTTGTTGTTTATTTTGGCATCCATACTTGGACTCGATGTTGTGTTTAATTTCCGAAACTGTGCAAAGCATTTTGTACTCATCCCCCTGTTTATAGGTGCTCTCGGTGGAATTGTTTGGGCGGCGACAATAGGACCCCAAAACCACATGGTGCCGAAGAAGGACATTCCAAGCTCTTGCAGTGTGAATAAAAATGTATATAATTGCAGAATCAAACGAAGCATAGTCTCTTAAGGTTTATCTTAAGGTTCAAAGTATTGAATGTTGCTGTTAATCCAAAATTTCAGTCTCTCTGCAATTCTCATTCTGGCCATGTCATCTGCCATAAGCTTCATGGCTCTCGACTTGTCTTCGAATGCTGCAATAAATTGTTTGATTGTAAAAACAGTATTCATCTGGTCATATGCTGGCATATTGTTTTTCTGAAGCACCGGGTAACCTTTTCTTATATTTACAACATTATGAAATGTGAAAAATAAATTGATTAAATCGTCTTTGGTTCTAATATTATTAAAGTTGATTGCTCTCAAATATTCGGATGCATGTTGAGAGCAAATTGGACAAGGCAGTACGCCGCATATCATTACAATGTTTTGCAAATATTCTTTAATCACGATATTGAAATATTCGGGTTTTATTTTTTCGGCCATGACATGGAAAAAAGTCCAAATAGGTCTCCCCCACTTCATTTTGGGGAGAGAGGTGTCGGCAGATTTTTGTTGAGGCTGAGGCGAGACGGTTGGCGGCGGTCTAATATACAAGGGTGCTTTAAATTCAAAAAACATGGATGTTTTTCTGTTTTGCAAGTTGTTATTATTTCCATGTGTTGTCTTTTTATGAACTAAACTAAACATCGTTGTATTATATATTTTCAAAAGAAAAGAGGCATCTTGTGTTTACCGCTAAAATAAAGGGAACTCGCCGTTCCCTTTTAATCCCATGCTATGTTTTGAGTGAGCAAACTTATTTTAACAGTTTTGAGCAAACACCTTTTAATAGTAATCTTAATAAAAACATAGCATGGGATTAAAAGGGAACGGCGAGTTCCCTTTGTTCCCTTTAAAGGGTTTAAAGGTGTCCTCTTTATAAAAATAAAGTACACCTACATAATATAAAAAAAAATGGCCACAGCATCAACTAAAGCCGAGCTTGTTCAATTAATTCGTGACTGGATCTCTTCCGACACCGAGATCCGCGCCATGAACAAAGAACTCCGCACAAGAAAAGATAATTTAAAAAAAATTTCAGACAATTTAATGAAAACAATGAAAGAAAATGAAATTGACGAGTTTGACATTAAAGGTGGCAAGTTAATGTACACAAAAACAAAAGTAAAAAAGCCCATCACAAAAAAGAATTTGGCTTCTATTCTCTCCAAGTATTACAATGGCGACATATCGCAAGCTCTGGAAATGAACAATTTCATCATGAATAATCGCGAAGAGGTTGTCAAGGAGAGTCTCAAGAGGTCGCAGCTAAAAATTGATTAGACCAAGCCAAACTCAGGGATGCAATGTTTCCCATTTATGATACTGCATTTAGCAATGATTTCGGGATTCAACTTGTTCTCCAGGATGTCTTCGGTCTTGTAAACATTATTGAACTTGTCGATATAATAAACGATTCCCATTATATCGATTGCGGTCACGCTGATATTTTTTGTACAGGTTGTGCAACTGTCGGTGGCAATTCCGTGTGGCGCCCCCTTCGAATGAGTTCCGCAAAATTCGCACCCGTCTTTTCGTTTCCTCGTGCACTGTTTGTTGTCGGCCCGCTTCGCATTGCACCGGTTTTGAGTTGGAATCGAGTTCTGAATACGTTTGCGTTTGGACAAGTCGTCTTTGCTAAATGTGAGTCGTTCATATTCGTAGACAAACTCTAGCAACTCATTCAGTTTCCGTTTGATAGGCGGCTGTTCTAAATCTAATTCGATCACTTTTGATCGGATTTGATCCTTAAATGTTGTAACATAGGCTTCGCACCTTGAATTTAATTTTTTTTCCATTTTTTTTATGATGTTAGTCCTTCCTTTTTTCATTTAAAAAGTTGTATAATAAATTGTCTGGATTGTGATTATTCACGTCACCGCCAATCATCTGGATGGACTCATACATCTTGCGCAACACGTCGTTTGGAGCACTCGATCCAATTTTAATAAATCCCTGTTTCAAAAGTGTCTTGCGAATTTCTTCCATCGGTGTCTGTTTCAACAGGTATGATTTTGTTGTAACATTTCGGCGAATGATCTTGTTCGGCAATAGTACAGACACCTTGGGGCGATATTTGTCCTTCCCTGTGCGATATGTTCGTCTCATTATTTTTTTTATTTTCTTATTAATCGGTTTCGGTTTTGTCGATTCGGCTTTTTGTTTTACCTTTTCAATCAATAAAAGCTCGGCGGGGCTTTTGATTCGTTCGGCGCGAGAGCCACCGCCAAGAATGAGAGGTTTTGGTGCTTCTTCTGGTTTCGCGCTTGGAGCAAGCGGTGTTGCGATTGCTTGCATTTGAGGAGTTGTTTGTTGCACGAGAGGAGGTGTTTGTTGCACGAGAGGAGGTGTTTGTTGCACGAGAGGAGGTGTTTGTTGCACGAGAGGAGGTGCAGTCGGAACAATCTTTGCAGTCCGATTGCAATAATTCCTATAAGTCGGCAAACTCCCGTTCTTCAAACATCCATAAGTCGGCGCGGCAAACTTTTGTGGCGAGCTATAAATTTCACTAAATGCACCACCAACATGTTGTTTTTCGGCTTGAGGCGATGCACTCTTGAGAGTTTTGTTTAGTTTTGTTTCTTCTTGGTGCTTATCAACAAATGTTTGCATGTACTCGACAGACTTTTGAAAATCATTGTCAAACAGTCCTTTGTCAGAGAGGCCTCCTTTGATTTCAGTTTTCGGCATCTCCTCCAGTAATGTCTTGGATTGCTTCTCTTGGTTTTTTCGAATTTCATCTAAAATTTTATGCTTAATCGTCTTGTTTGTTACCGGTTTTTTTATTTTTATTGGTTGTTTATTGTTGCCCCCTTTTTTTCGTTTTTGTGTTCCTGTTGGGATTTTAAATAAATCTTCATTGTATTTTACAGATTTTATTTCACTCATAATACAATAACCTATATTTTTTTTACAGCCAAGTGTCCTCACACATTTTTCATAAAATTATTATTTTTTACAAAATGGATTTAGAGGAAATCAATCTTGGAGGTGGCGAAAGCCTTTGTGTCGGCGAAAGCCTTTGTGTCGGCGAAAGCCTTGGAGGAGGATTACCCAAAAAACCACGAGCAAAAAAAGTTTCAACAAAAGCCTTGGACTCGGCCAAAGCCTTAGACTCGTCGACAAAAGCCTTAGACTCGTCGACAAAAGCCTTGGACTCGTCGACAAAAGCCTTGGACGAAGAACAACCAAAAAAAAGCAGAAAAAGAAAAACAAAAAACGACACCACCGCCATGCTCGAAGAACTCATAAAGTTGGAAAAACTCAGCCAAGAAAGTATTCAACAAATGGTCGGAGAAAACATGAAAAACCCGGACATGGCTGTGTTGTCTCATCTCGGTGACTACATCGAGCAACCGTTCAAAATAATAGAGTCCTATTTTAATGGTCGCCATTCGTCGTGCCTTGTGCGTCACCAGCTCGAATCTTACAATGACTGTATTCACCGCCAAATCCCTCAAACCATCCAAATGTTTAATCCTGTCATGATCCGTTCTGATAAAGACATTTTGCCAGATTCCGATAAATATTCGCTCGAAATTGAAATTGTGTTTTCCAATTTGAAGCTCTATCCTCCCCAAATCTACGAAAACAATGGCGCAACAAAGCTCATGATGCCAGTCGAGGCCCGTTTGCGCAATGTTACATATGCGTCCAACATGACAATCGATGTCAACATCACCTACCACGTGCGTGATGCTGTCAACATGGAAAAGCCACGAATGATTAAAAACGTCATTCCGAAAGTCAGTATCGGAAAATTTCCCATCATGGTTAAATCATCCATCTGTGTTCTGACCCAAAACAACCACATCAATCCTGTTTCTGTCGGTGAGTGCGAGTTTGACCACGGTGGCTATTTTATTATCAAAGGGTCCGAGAAAACCGTCTTGCAACAAGAGAGAGCCGCTCAAAATATCGTTTACTGCTATGACGGCAAAAATACCTCCAAATGCAGTTGGTACGCCGAGATCAAGTCCGTCCCTGATAACAAATGCATCTCCCCCAAACAAATCGAAATCGAAGTCGCGAGCAAAAATAACGGCTACGGGTTCCCCATGAAAGTGGTGATTCCCCGTGTCAAGGAGTCGATCGATCTCTTTGTTTTGTTCCGCGCCCTCGGCGTCATATCGGACAAAGAAATCTGCGAATACATTCTCTTGAATATCGAGACCGAAAAACACGCCGAAATGGTGGACTTTTTGTTCGCATCTGTGATTGAAGCAAATAAGTGCATGACCAAGGAGGAAGCGCTGAAACATATCACCACCTATGTCGCTTTTACGCCGATGAATATGGACAAAGAGCAAGGTTCGCGAAAAAAACGCGATTTCACAATGGACGTTTTGAACAACGACTTGTTTCCCCATTGCAAAACCCCTCAGCAAAAAATCTATTTCCTCGGACATATGGTAAACCGCTTGATTCAGACTGCACTCGGGTGGATCAAACCCAACGATCGCGACTCTTATGTAAATAAGCGCATCGACATGACTGGAACCCTTTTGAACAATCTGTTCCGCAACTATTTCAACAAATTGGTGAAAGAAATGCAAAAACACATTTTGAAAGAAGTGAATGGCGGTTCCTGGAGATCGACCGAGTCGTATGAAAACATCATCAACATGGCGAACATTTGCAAAATCATCAAGTCCACCACGATCGAAACCGGCATTAATCGCGCATTGGCAACCGGCGATTTCAGCATCAAACAGAGCAACAGTAGTAAAGTCGGCGTGGCGCAGGTTGTCAATCGTCTCACTACCGCCGCCACGCTCAGTCATATGCGCCGCATCAACACTCCCATCGACAAAACCGGCGAACTGATTGACCCGCGAAAATTGCACGGAACCACATGGGGGTTCCTTTGTTTGACTGGCGATGCAAACGTTTTGTTGTCAAACCGTGTGGATTCAAAACCGATCAAGGACATCAAAGATGGTGACTGGGTGACTACTGTGAATCGCGAAACTTTGATGGAAGAACCGTCTGATATGCACAACTACTTTTGCAAGATGCCCGACAAGTTGTTTCAGGTGAAAACCATCAGTGGCCGTTCCATCAAAGCCACTGCTGACCATCCATTCTTGGTTCGAACTGTTCATGGCAAGTACGAAATGAAACCTTTGGATCAACTCGATGTTGCAAGTGACAAGTTGGTTATCCGCCATATGGTTGATCCTATACTTGAAAATACGGAAAAAAATCATCGCGAATACTTGTCCAGACTTCATGGAACCGCTGGGTCGTTGACACATGAAAACGGAATCAGTGTTATCTCAAAAAGTGTCGAAGATATTGACTACATGCACCGGGTAAAAAATATGTTTGAAGACTTTGGCATAGTATGTGATCTAAGCGTCGATGATGCAACTGCAAATATCGTTTTCGACAATTCTCTTGACAATATTATTCGATACATATCCAATGTTGATATGGTTTATTGCGAATCGAAAAGAATTGATTCTGCCCTTGTTATTGAATATTTCAAAACAAAACATTACAGCAACAGTGCTATTCTTAAATACGAAGATTTCAACAGTTATTGCGTTGCCGACAATGGCTCTGTTTGTGTCCCTATCGAATCAATTGTTGAGATCGAACCTGAGCTTGTCTACGATTTTACCACGCGGTCTGAAAACCATTCGTTTATCGCTTCTTCATTTGTCGTTTCGAACTGTCCCGCAGAAACTCCAGAGGGCCAGTCTATCGGCATCGTCAAGAGCATCAGTGCACTCACTCATCTCACCATCACCACCAACAGTTCGTCCCTCTACACTTATGTAGAACCCTTCATCAAGTCGCTGAATTCCGCACGGCCAATCGAGGTCTTTGACAAGGTCAAGGTTTTCGTAAACGGCTGCTGGGTCGGCGTAACCGACTACCCCATGGAGCTCTATAAGGACATGAAAAACAAGAAGTACCGCGGCATCATCAATGTTTATACTTCGGTGGTGTTTGACTACAAGATGATGGAAATCCGAATTTGCAACGACAGCGGACGTATGACAAGACCCTTGTTGCGCGTTAGTGACGGGAGAGCACTCATCACTCAGGATATTATCAATCGCCTCGATTCCGGTGAACTGGCGTGGAACGACCTTTTGACGAATTGCAAACTCGACAGTTCTGTCATCGAATACATCGACCCTGACGAACAAAACTTTGCCATGATTGCGCTGAAAACCAAAAATGCCTATGTACTTGACGACACCAAGATCGAATACACCCACTGCGAAATCCATCCCAGCACCATTTTCGGCGTCCTCGCGTCCTGCATCCCTTTCCCCGAGCACAACCAAGCCCCGAGAAACACTTACCAGTGCGCCCAGGGGAAACAAGCGATGGGCATTTATGCGACCAACTACGATAAACGTTTCGACAAGACGGCGTATGTCTTGACCTATCCATCCAGGCCTTTGGTCGACACCCGTATCATGAACTGGCTCGATCTCGTGAAAATTCCTTCGGGACAGGTCATCCACGTAGCAATCATGTCGTATACCGGCTACAACCAAGAAGATAGTGTCCTCATCAACAAGGGTTCTATTGATCGCGGCATGTTTTCTACCACCATTTATCATACGGAAAAGGACGAAGACAAGAACATCACGCGGTTCGTAAGCCGTTGCAAACCAGACCCCACGAAAACCAAGGGCATCAAGTACGGCAACTACGACAAGATCGATTCGACCGGATTTATTCCCAAGAATACCAAGCTCGACGACCGCGACATTATTGTCTCGAAAGTTGTTCACATCAAGGAGAATCGCAACGACCCTACCAAACCCATCAAGTTCGAAGACCAGAGCAAGAGCGTTCGTACAGCGGGAGAGGAAATTTACGTCGATGAAAATGTCACATGTAGGAACGGCGACGGATACCCCTGTGCCAAGGTTCGGATGCGCACGTTCAGGAAACCTTGTATCGGCGATAAATTTAGCTCGAGACATGGTAAGGAAACTATTTACGATTAATAAATATTTATATACGGTGCCGAAAAAATATAACTTTTTTTTTATATTTTTTAAATAGGTCAAAAAGGAACCGTCGGACTAATAATTCCCGAGTGCGACATGCCATATAGCCGCAACGGCCTGAGACCCGACATTATCATCAACCCCCACGCCATCCCAAGTCGAATGACCATCGGCCAATTGAAAGAGACCCTTCTCGGAAAGGTCTTGGTGCATCTCGGGTTATTCGGCGACGGAACCAGTTTCGGCGACCTCGACGTGAAAACCATCGCCCAGCAACTCCAAAACCTAGGGTACGAAAGTTACGGAAACGACGTTTTGTACGACGGACTTTCTGGCGAACAGCTTGACGCCAATATTTTCATCGGCCCCGTTTTCTACCAGCGACTTAAACACATGGTGAATGATAAGCAACACAGTCGCTCGATCGGCCCCATGGTCAACTTGACCAGGCAACCGGCGGAAGGAAGGAGTCGCGACGGCGGTTTCCGCATTGGTGAGATGGAGCGCGACGTCATGCTCGCCCACGGCATCAGCCGATTCTGTCGCGAAAGGTTGTACGATGTATCTGATAAATATAGCGTACATGTGTGTAAAAAGTGCGGCATGATTGCGCAGTACAATGATTCCAACAACAGTATGTTTACGAAGTTTAATTTTACTGTTCATAAATGCAGTGTGTGTGACAATATGACCGACTTTTCATATGTGGAGGTGCCGTATGCATTCAAGCTTTTGGCACACGAATTACAAACGATTAATTGTGTTCCTCGTCTTATGACGGAGTGATTTTTTGTTTAATTTAATTCTTAATTTATGCGTTTTTTTACCGCCGCTTGTTTTTTTGTTTTCTGCTGCTGCACTTTCAAATAATTGTTCAAAATTATTGTTTTTCTTTGCCTGATCAAATGCAAACTGACTTAACATGCTAAAACAATTATCAAATGTAATTTCATATTTTCTTACTTCCCTTGTAACTGGATTAATATAAACATTTTCTTTCAATTTATTTGGATTTGCTTTATTCAAATCAACAAGTTTCTTAAATCTCTGTAGCGCGAGCGACGGATTTTCTGGCAAAATTGGGGTTTCAATAAATTTTTTAAAATTATCAAAATTTTCGGAAAAATGTTTTTTTATAGCACTAGTATCTTCCTCTATTAAAGTGTATGGGTTACACCAAAAATCTGGATCGCGATTGACATTGCATTCATAACAAAATTGATAAATAGAACGAAGTCCATGTTTAGATAATTTCGAAAAAACAGTTGAGATATCTTTGCTATATAATTGTATGCATTTCATAAAAGGTTCAAATTTTTTGTTTTCTTGTTTGCTTTTCTGTATTTTTTCAAGGAATTCAAAGTAATTATTAATTTTAAGAAATCCTTCTAACTCGCTTGCAACAATATTATTGGGTTCTAATCTTAAACTTTCGTCTGAATCAATAATGCTGTCAATTAAATCGGATTCAAATTTGTTATTTATCAAAAGTGCATTCCATATTAAGTTACGTAAATCGGAATCCGACAAGACCGAATGTTTTAAGAGGGTTTCAAGATCTTTCTCGTAATTCATGTTTTTCCCAAAAAGCCTTCTAGACTCTGCCAGAACACCTGGTAAAGAATCTTGAATTGCTTCAAGAGCTTCATATTTTTTATTATACTCTGTCAAATTAAGCAGATTGAATGTCGGCGTTTTTGCCGATTTAGCTGTGCCATACACGAACAAAAAATTTGAAAAATTGCGCGCTTGTAAAAAACTCAACATTTTTTCGTCGTCTTCAAATTCAGTCAAACTATGTGTTTTCATGGAATCAATCCATGTATATTTTTGTTTGCCAGGAATAAATTTAACAATGGCAACATAGTGGCCACCTGTATTTACAATTATTCCAATTAACATTTGTTTCTGCAGTTCTTTCGAGAATTTTTCTTTTTTCAAGATGGCTCCCATATTTTTAACTCGATACCCACTCATGATGAGTATTCTTTGGACGGCATCAATATTTAAATTGTCTCCTCTCGAGCTTTCACAATGAAAATAATTTTTAAGCTCTTCGTCTACTTTATCATCTCCTCCTGATTTCAAAGTTCTATTGATATCTTCATCGATCGATCCATGCTCGTTTTTATCTGGGTCACCACAAAACTCTTGCATTTTTTTATCGTCCAAAAATTTAGTTTGCAACAAGTGGTTTATGGCGTGTCTCCCACATAATGCCATCTGTTGTGTTTCCAAATAAATTTCTCCACTCGGTAAAGGCGACGAAGATTCGGTCGATTTTTTTTCGGCTGAAACCTGTGATGTAAATTTTTGTTTAAGCAGCGTGTAAATATTCTCTCGATTAGTTGAATCAATTATCGCCGTTTCGTCTAGCAGACTTAACAAAAATATTTCGTACTCAAAACATTCATCGCCAACTTTTTCTTTGTTAAAAAGTATTTTTTCGAAAGGCATTAATTTACTACATGTTTGAAGAGGCAGATCTAAAGAAATCTCAATTTCGGTAATGAGTTCTTGTGCTTTTTCAGCTGACATTTTAAATGTTTCTTCAAATTTTTGCTCAGTTTTATATTTAAGCTGTTCGAAAATATTAAACACTTGTTTCACAAAAACACCATTAACGTGAGTAAACATGCTAATGAGCTTTTTGCTTGAATCATTTTCGTCTTCATATAATTGCATTAAATCACGAGAAAATTTATTGTAAAACGTTTCGATTTCATTGCTTGTTTTTAGTTCCGGAAACATTAGAGTGGCTTTATTTCGGATTATATCAAGATTTTCCTCGTATACAACAACATAGTATGGGTCCAAGTAATCTTCTAAGGATTTATAAATATTTTTTTTTTCCAACGTCGGATCTGAAACAATATTTCGAACATCTTCCAAAAATGCATCTTGGTTAATCAAAAGATCAATTGGTAACAGTGATTCGAAATTGTCCAATTTTAAATTTAAATTGACACCTTGTTGTTCTTTACGAACTTTTATAGCATCTCTAATAAGCCGTTTAAAAGTATTCACACTATGTTCTAAACCAAATGTTTCGTGAATTTTTTTAAAAATGTGATCTCTGATAGAATAAAAATTGTCGAGATCGGTTTCGCCCAATATTTGTTTTGTTTTGTTGTACATTTCTTGGATAGAACTTGCTTTTCCATCATAGCGATTAAATTCCTTTATTTTTTGAGGCACGTCTTTTTCCGAGATTTTGAAATAACCTAATATCGTCTCTCCTGGCTTCACATCAGTTGTTGCAACCGGTGTTATTTCAGTCGGCTTTATATTTGAACTTGCACTTGGATTTGGACCATTCGTTTGAGTTGTATTCTTATTTGGATTTTGATTTTGAGTATCATTTCCAGACTTTACTTCATCCGCAGCTTTAGATGTTGCGAATATCATTGAAATACTCGGCATAGAATCTGAAAATGTAAAAGGTTTCACGCCCTGAGGATTAGCTACAAGATTCGTAGCAGAGCTTGCAACAGACTTTTTTATATCGAGATTATTCAGAAACTTTTCCGGAGGGTTTTCCACATGCGTTGATCCAAGTATTGCTTCGGGCTTTATTGCAGACGCACCTTCAGGCTCTGTCTCCGTGGTCACTTGTGGTTTCGATCCGAGCTTAATAGTCCGCGTTTGTTTCTCAACATAATTACCAGACGTACCTTCGAATAAATTGATTCCAAAAGGATTCGGCAAAATGTATTCATCAGCTTTCAAGTTGTTCTTTTTCAAAAAAGTGTACTTGTCCTTATTCTCTGTCCTTTTCATATTTATTTGAAACGCCTCTCGCGTTTTATTTTCAAACGTTTTTTTAAATGTTTCGTTTGTAAACTTGGACTTGTCTGTAATTATCACATATTTTTTATCGTTAACGAGTGGGGCGGGGGTATATTTTGTCAATTTATCATCAACAATCGACAAAGTTACTGGAACCAATTCGAGCGGATACGGTTTGTATTCAAAAAATCCAATAATCTCTCTGTCTTTATATTTTTTCAAAAATTCTTTTTCCAAATCTCTAAATGAAGATTTGTTGTCTAGATCTTCCCTCCTTACAAAGTCGACATAAACAAGACTCATATTTATGTTATATCTTATGCTCATAAATTTATAACTATGTCAATTCCCGCCGAAAATATAAATATCTGATTCTAAAGATAAATTTTGGCGAATTCTCATGTATTACATTACCCGCCTCTAAACAAAAAAACAAAGTACTAAAGTTCTCCGAATTATTCATGTAAATGCTTTTTGTAAAACTCTGTCGCCTTTCATAAAAGAAACCATGAACGACATGGCTTCATCCTCAGTCCTCCTTCTGGACAAAATAAAGTCCAGCGAAAACGGCTCTTCCATTTTTAGCATGATTTTTTTCACAATTATGTTGTCGCTTGCAAATTATTTATCGCGACAATTTTCCTATTTTATGGAAGACGTCGATTTAAAAAAAATATTAAACTACGAATTAATTCTCCACAATTTTTACAAAAAGAATTCTGTCATATATGAAGGCAAAATCTCAAACTCACACCAAATGTATGTCGGCGAACTGATGCAATCGTGTATTTTCAGCGACCGGTTTAAAGCATTGTGGGAACATTTTGCGAAAAACACGAGCGCCGCTTCAATCCACTCACTCAAAGAATATACTTTGGAAAAGTCCGACAATCCGGTTTATATGGTCAACCAGAAAGAAAAATTTCTGTTGTCGAGCGAACATGAAATCTATGCATACACACGAACTTTTCAAGAAGCGGCACCCGATTCACCGCCAAGAGGTTCCGTCAGCAAACCTGCGATGAAACTGTTGTTTATTGAGATCGAATTGTATTCATACAAAAGCGATGTTGAAACGATTAAAAGTGTGGTTGACAAAATCACAAACACTTATTTATCGAGCTTGGAAAAATCAAGGAAAATGAAAAAGTTCATTTACACACTTTCTAAAGTGAAATATGAAGAGTTTACGTACGAGAGGTGGGACGAAACTGTTTTTGAAAGCACGCGGACATTCGACAATATGTTTTTCGAAAACAAGAAAGAGACACTCACTAAAATCAATTTCTTCCTCAATAACCGGCTCTGGTATTTTACCAAAGGAATCCCTTACTCGCTCGGAATCGGACTCTATGGTCCACCCGGGACAGGCAAAACATCGTTTATCAAGGCGCTCTCGAACTTGACCGATCGTCATATCGTCACAATTTCATTAAAGTTAATCAAAACGAAGAAACAGCTCGACAGTATTTTTTTCGAACAGAGATACAATTACTGCAATGAAAAAAATAGTATCGGGTTTGATAAAAAAATTATTGTTTTTGAAGACATCGACTGCATCGGAGACATCGTTTTGGCGAGAGACTTTAAGAAACCGCAACCAGAAGTTAAAGTTACCGAAATCAAAGCATCAGATCTTGTAAAATTGGAACTCGAAGACGAGCCACTGACACTCGATGATCTGCTAAATTTGTGGGACGGTATTCGCGAAACTCCTGGTCGAATCATGGTAATGTCGTCGAACCATTTTGACAAATTAGATCCGGCGATAAAGCGACCGGGGAGAATCGATATTGCGCTCGAATTGTCGTATGCGTCCCGCCAAATGATCAATGAAATGTACAGTCATCTTTTTGGCAACGAATGGATCGACGAAGAGATTTTGAATAAAATCCCAGACAGAACATTTTCTCCAGCGGAGATTATTAACATCTACATGTCTGAAGAGAGAAGTTCGACCAAATTTTTATCACACTTGATGAACAGTAAGCATGTTGCTTCTGTTTAGATATATATTTTTTTTAAAAAATAAACAAATATTGTATATAAATGAACAACCCTTTTTTATTTTTATTCGGATGTATCGGCGCAAGATTGTTGCTGACATATTTTGCAAAACTCCAAATGAGTGTGATGCCTTACGCGGCGATTCTGATTTCGCTCGGTTTCTTGTATATATACTTTACAGGAAGTCGCAAAACAGGTATCGAAACGGGAGGCAAACTGATTTGGTGGAACTATTTAAGACCCTTCCATGCTTTTATGTATGGTTCGTACGCGTACATGGCACTAATCGGTCGAACTGACGCTTGGCAAATACTTTTTGCGGACACGGTTGTTGGCCTCCTCGTATTTTTACAACACCATTATATGTAAAAAGTCCTGGAAGGATGTCATAAAACAAAAAAATGAGTAGTAGCGCTTACAAAGAATCACTCCGCAAACTGCAAGAAATTGCCGAAAACTTTTTCTGCAGTGTATGCGAGTTCAAAAACGACATCCAAAATTTAAAACAAGACGGCCAGGACTCCCCGATCCACCAAGAATTATACAAAACATTTAACGACGAATTTTTAGACGAAATGATCGGATCCTTAATCAGCATCGTCTACAAAAAAACCAAAGAAGAATTATGCGACCACGAGTTCGTTTGCGACCGTGTCGAGACCGGGGTCGAACAAGACATGATGGATGTACAATATTGTAAACACTGCAATATTGTAGAAAAAATTTAAAAAAATTTACTTGTAAGTCCGCTTGATCGCATAAGGGTTCTGCTGTAAAACATTGTACAAATCTGGAGTATTGCGCTCCATATTTATGTTAGAATTACTGAGCTGGCCTCGCTGCTGATACTCACCAATTGTCGCCGCACCATGCGTCGAATAAGGCATTTTAGGAGTAGCCTCTCTATTATTAATCATGTCCATATCCTTGGGCTTCCCTTGGTAATTGACAGAATTATTAAAAAGATTGGTATTGGAATTGCCGAATCGTCCTTTGGCCGTGTCAGCCTTCAAGTTACTTGGTTGGTAACTCAGTTCGGAATCGTAGTTTCGGGCAGAAGGTGTGCGGAAACCGGCGCCGCCTGTGTGAGGAAGGTGTGTGGTGTCTCTCTCTTGCGCAACCGCTTGATGTTCGGTTGACAAGTATGCGTTGTTGGTCTGTCCACGGTTTACATTCCAATGATTAATCGAATTCTCAGTGGTTTCACGCATGGTGTGTGCAGGAGCATCGTTCGGATTGTATAGATACGACTGCGACACAGCGGGTTTCGCATCGCCATACACACGCAGATTGCCGACAGCATTTTCCTTGCGAGAAGGGCGCATCATTTCAAGCAAGGGCGCAACCACGGCGCCGAGACTGCTTCCGACAGCACCGAAATAATCTTCCTGCACATTGGAACTACGGTTGTTGGCATACACCTGCTTTGACTTGATCCCATAATCGCCTTCGTTACCAAAACCGCGCCCAACCGCATTGGCAGCGCCTATCTGAGTAGGACCGTTCTCAATACGGTGACTGGGCAAAATCTCGCCCGGCATCGCCTGTTGGGCGTGAATACTCTGGGCAACACCGTTGTAATCAACCGTGGTCTCCGGTCTTACCACATGTCTTTCCACAGGGATTGCATGAAGCGTCTCGCCCTTGGCAGCACCGGTCGTGGTAAACCATCGGTCCTGTCCCCACTCGAATGCGGTTTCCGGGCGGTTCTTCTGAAAAGCACCCAAAATACCAACATTGGTGATACGGCTCTTTGCCGGACCTTCATACCCTACTTGCATCATTTCCGACGCCTTCTGCTTGTTTGCCGTGCGCAATTCGTCTACACCCTTGGGGAGCCAGGATTCGCGCATCATGGTACCCGAATTGTATCCACCAGCACCTTCGGTGCCGTATCCGAGACCCAAACCAGGGCCGACTTTGATTTCTTCGAACGGCTTCACATTCGCCATGCGCATGCTGGGATTTACACGGGATTGATAAAAATCGTTCATATTGGGAGCTCCATGCGGCATGTGAAAATTCGCATTCGGAGCGAATAAGGGCGCCTGTTCAGTCTTAACAATTGTCTGCGACCCAGTCCCTAAATAGTTGTCCATAATGGCTTCGTTCGACTTGGGGTCAATCTTTGAGCGAATTTTACCGCCAAAGTAGGGCATCATATTGTTATGCTGAAAGTAGGCCGAATCAACCTTGTCGCCGGTTAATGATTTGTACTGATTCTGATCGTCATTTATATTTTTGCTGACCAAGCTATTTTTCGAATATTGGTTAAAATATTTGTCTGTGTATGCAGATGTGCCGTCGTACTTGTTGACAGTCGACAACTTGGAAGTTGCATCGACTTCGGAAACAGAAGTCGGAACAAGTTCGGGGTAATTTTTGTCCGGCACATCGGTATTCGGAAGACTTCTAAAACCTTCGTTTGACGGTTTGGGTTCTTTCTTTTGATTCGATACAATGTATAAACTTCCTAATGCGACTAAAGGGATTGCAAGTTCCATAATTTATAATATATAATACGTGACCTTTTTTTTTCTTTTTCTTTACTTCAAATTTGGAAAGTTAGGCGCCAGTTGCAAATTCGCAGACACCGGTTTAAAATAATCCTTTTCCAAAATTCGGGTATTCAGATTGTTGTGGAAAGGCTTTTCAATTTTGTCCAACGGGTTGAGGAAAGGAGTCTCCCAGCGGTTCATTTCGATATCGCGATAAGTCCATGCAGGATGGGTCGCACGCGAATCGTCCGTCACGTAGTCTACTTCTTCATACGAGTTTGCAGAAGAACTCGCCGCATGTTTCTTGTAATCGTTCATGTCTGGCAAATCCCGGTTCAATCGGCGGGTAAGTCCACGTAAATCACTATTGATGTCCATCATATTATCACGAAAGTTGGCACCCCAATGACTGATTCGCAAATGCGGATCGGCATTGAATGGCATGTTAGCACCCGGTCCAGGAACATCTAAAGCATATCTCCCCGCAAAAGTACTGATTGCGTTTCTTTTTTCTATTCTGTTTTGATCATTATTGTAACGACTGTAAGCCATTTTTTTTATTTATATATATACCTTAAACATTTAAACATAATTTGCTTAGTTCATTTACATAAATAAAAATAATGCCTAAACTGTGTTTGAATATGATTGTGAAAAACGAGTCGAAGATTATTACACGATTATTCGACTCGGTAATTGACATTATCGACTCATATTGCATATGCGATACTGGAAGCACAGACAATACGGTCGAGTTGATTGAAACCTATTTCCAGAACAAGGGAAAACCCGGCAAGGTCGTTGTAGAACCCTTCAAAAATTTCGAGTACAATCGCACCTTTGCTCTCGAGGCGTGTGCAAACGATCCGAATATTGATTTTATGCTACTCATGGACGCTGACATGATTCTCGTAAAAGGACCCGATTTCGATTTAAAACGCTTCAAGCGCGATTTGGACAAAGCCGATGTGTTTCATTTGTTCCAAGGAAGCGACCGATTCTCTTATAAAAATGTTCGAATCGTTAAAAATAACATGGGTATCAAATATTGGGGAGTTACACACGAGGTGATCAACACTCCCGACGGCACCAAGTATGACCAATTTCAACGAAATATTTTATTCATTGACGATATCGGCGACGGCGGTGCCAAGGCAGACAAATTCGAGCGCGACATTCGCCTCTTGACTCAAGGACTCGTGGATAAACCCAATAACGACCGCTACACATTCTATTTGGCCAATAGTTACAGAGACCACGGCGACAAAGAGAAAGCTATCGAAATGTACAAGAAACGTATCGAGATCGGCGGCTGGTTCGACGAAGTGTGGCACAGTTATTACAGTATCGGGCGCTGCTACAAGTCGCTTGGAAATGTAGATTCTGCGATTGCTTACTGGATGCTCGCCTATGACTATTTCCCCAAGCGTCTTGAGAATATTTACGAAATTATCAACCATTACAGGTGCGAGTCAAAACACAAGTTGGCCTACGAATTTTACAAGATTGCGCTAAAGCAATTGGAGGGAGTCGACAAGTCCAAAATCGACTACTTGTTCTTGCAAAACGACGTCTATGACTACAAGATCGATTACGAGTGCAGCATTGTGGGATACTATTATAACCCCGACAACATTGATTTAGCCGCACTCAGTATGCGCGTCATGTGTGCGAAAAATATTGAGGACAGCATTTTGAAAAATGTTTTATCAAATTACAAGTTTTACTGTAACCAAATATGTAGAGCGACTACCGAACTTAAAGACGATATACCCAGTGGTTTTAGAGTCAGCACACCAACGTTTGCAATCCACGACGGGAAAATGGTGACAATTCGAAGACATGTCAACTATTTTATTGACGAAAATGGCGGATATGTAAACGAAGAGCACATTATCACCAAAAATATGGTAAGCTACATGGACAACACATTCGAGCTCGGATACAATCGAGATTTTGACTGCCGGTATGTCGGCCTCGAGGACATCCGATTGCTCGAACACGACGGCGAAACTCATTTTACCGCAAATCGTGGACTAAGTGACGGGACCATGACTGTCGAGTATGGCACCATCGATTACGAAAACCGCTGTGTAAAGTCGTCTTTCTTGGTAAAAACCGACGGCTACTCGAACATTGAAAAGAACTGGGTCTTGTATGCCGGGGCCGACAATCGTCTTCGCGTTATTTACAAATGGTGGCCGATGACTTCTTATGAGATCGGACATTCAAACACCTTGATTAATAAAATCGAGATTGGAGGGGTGCCACGATTTTTTGAACTGCTGCGAGGATCGACCAATGGCATTCGTGTCGGCGACGAGACGTGGTTCATTGCCCACGCTGTTTCATACGAGGAGCGCCGATACTATTACCATATTTTAGTTGTATTCGATGCCAAAACAAACCGGGTAAAGAGATGGTCCAAATTTTTCACATTTGCGGGTGAAAAAGTCGAGTACGCCCTTGGTTTTATTCAAACCAGTTACGACAGTTTCTTAATCGGATACTCGACCATGGACAAAACGTCCGTTGTTCGTAAAATTCCCAAAGCAACTTTAGACGGACTTTTTTAAGAATCCAAAGTTTTCTTTCGATGTTGTCAACTCTTCTTCGAGCTCGGCTTCCTCAATCTTTTCACGAATTTTGCTAATTTTATCTAATAAATCTTTCCTCTGCAACCTGTCGAAAAAAATAAAATCAACATTATTCAATTGTCTTTTCAAATCATAATATTTCGCTCTTGCATCATGTATATTTCCAACATTTATTTTGGATAAACTATTATAAAAAATATTAATTTCGTTTTTAACAAAATAATTATAGAACAAACGATTTGTCATGTATTTATATTACACCCTTAAAAGATTTCCGATGCCATTCGGTGATTCCATGATTACGAATGCCTTCGAAATGTGCCTTGGTCCCGTATCCCATGTTGGTGTGAAGCGAGTAGTGCTCTTTTAGCTCTGGATTTTTCTCACACAATTCTTCCATATAAGTGTCTCTCTCATTCTTCGCAAGGATTGATGCGGCTGCAATTGATGAGTATGTCCCATCGCCTTTTTCCACAGTTTCGTGTGTAGCTGTTTCTAATGTTTCAGTCTCCTCATTAAACTTGATGTAAGGTCGAAAGTAGTTGCCGTCCACCAACAATAAAACGCTCGGAATCTGGATTTTTGTCTTTTTCAAGATTTCCGTGATACAATTATGCATCCCGCGAATCACACAATTTAAAATTCCCATCGAGTCTATTTCAGATGCTTCTGCGTAGAAAATATGCCACGCGATGGCATTGTTTTTAATATAGTCAGCGAGTTCCACCATTTTCTTCCGCGATTTTATTTTTTTACTGTCTTTCATTAAATCATGGCGAAACGATTCCTGATCTTTAGGTAAAATCACAGCTGCCACGTAAACTCGTCCAAATAAAGGCCCTCGCCCCGCTTCATCAATCCCGATCTCGAATTTAAAGTCCGGATTGTGAAAAGGTCTCAGCATTTTTCTTTGAATAGAGTATATATATATAGATTTTTTTATGATGTTCAGCCAAATCAAACTCAGTCCGTTAATTTTATTTATCATACTTTTGGTAGTATTGGTGATTGCGACAGCCGTTAAAAATTTAGGCCTCGTTTCGGAAGGGTTCAATAGTTATTTAAACAGTGCTGACAGCTTCACTAACCAAAAGGTCTATGCCTACGACAAGACGCGCAACATTACCAAAATTTACGACGACACCTTCTACGATCCGCGAAATGGTAACGTCGTCATCGTTTATGGAACACAGTACACCAATGCCGACGATAACACCGGCGCAACCGTTTCACAAATTGATATAGTACCTCGCGTGGGAACAAATATCGTAAGTTACAACAAGGGCTCGGACAATGCAATTATGTCAACTACAGTAGACGAGAGCAAGAAATCCACAGTCGACGCCGTGGATACAATGTGGTCAAAAAAATTCACCAACAACCAAGTATGCTACGTAACTTGGGGCACAAAAACATTCTTGTACGTCATGAATTTATCGAATGCAAAAACCGCCGGAAATACTTTTGTCGGAAACACAAGTGTCACTTATTCAGGTTCTTATAATCCCGTCGCCATAGCTTACTACAAGGACAAGACCCTCATCAATTCAAGCAAGTATTTTACCGGCACTCAGGATCTTGATAGCAACCGAACCGTTTACCTACAAAGCACTTACACCTACTCAAGCGACGGCAATGACGACAAAAATGTGATTGATACCTTTTACGATCCTAACAAGGGCGTATACCAACTTGTCAACAATGTAAAGTACGACGTAGCCAACGGTAATTTATTAATCCAATCCAAAGTCGGGGCAAACAAACAAGTCGATGTTTATTACAGAGATTCGAAACATTTAGACGTTTTGACTCCCGATGTTTCATTGACAAGTTCGTCGTCGACTTCCACCGATGCCTCCAAGAAGGCATTCGCGACAACCGGTAATTACCCATACTTCCTGCAAGACAAACTTGGAAACCACACGATCATGTATTGGCCGAATGACGACAACACAATCATCATGGTTTTTGCCAACTCTCTCGACTCGGATGGTTCTCTCAAACTTGTAAAGACCCGCCGATTTTTGAAGGGCAGTGTTTACAATGGTTCCACGTCAAATTATGAGACTGATAATGACAAAAAATCCGACGACACTCCTTCCGATTTGGGCGGTAATTCTGAACTGCTGGATGCATTCGCTCGTTGGTACATTTACTTTAATGCGAACGCGGTGGGTTCGCAGACGATTACAAATCCCAATGACTACTTGCTGAAAACCCAAATCGTGCCTCCTGTTTGTCCGGCTTGTCCAGGCTGTTCAGGCGGCGGCGTTTGCACCGATTGTGGCGGTTCAGGCGGCTCTGGTTCTAAAACCGCAAACGGCACATCTCTCGCATTCGACAATAAGACTCTCGTCGGCGCTACGGGAAGTTTGGTCGCCAACACTGTCGGAACTGCCGGCAATATTGTGAATGCGTCGGTGGATACCGCCGGAAATGTTGTGAACAAAACTGTCGATGTTGCTGGAAATGTCGTGGGCAAGACTCTCGATACTGCCGGAAATGTAGTTGGAAAGACATTCGACGCTGCAGGTAACATTGTTGGCAAGACGTTTGATGCCGCTGGCAATTTGCTGGGATCCACCGCAGATCGCCTTGGTCTCGACCGCGTTGGTTACAACCAATCTTACAGAGGACCTGTCAACAACAGTAGCAGCGCAAATGCTGCCGGATACTCTGCCGGTGGAAATACGGCAACTGAGTACAGGCCTGGTAGTAATAATACCGGTGTCTCAACTTTGCCAAATGCTTCTCCAAAAGATCCCTATTCGTACAATGGTGCTCTCCAGTCAAAGGGAGGCAACTTCATCCCTGTAACCACAGATTTCAGCCGATTTGGACGTTAGATAAGGGAACTAAGGGGACTCGTCGTATTCAGCCGCGAAGCGGCCTACGCCTTATGATCCCATACTAAAATACTTTTTATAAAAATATTTTTTTTATAAAAAATGTTAAAAAATAAGAGTATGGGATCATAAGGGAAAAATGTTAAAAAATAAGAGTATGGGATTATAAGGCGTAGGCCGCTTCGCGGCTGAATACGACGAGTTCCCTTAAGTGCGTTCGCACCCAGACAAAAACAATACTTTTTTATTATAATTAAAGGCTTTCTCTCTACTTATGATAACCATGAACCAAATATTCAACCGAGAGCATATCGAAAAAGAGATCTGCGAAATACTTGGCAACTTTGAAAAAAACCATAAAAACACAAATTTCAAAAAAGGGTTTTACATCTACGGTTCTTCAGGTGTTGGGAAAACAACATTCGTCATTGATATTTTGAAAAAACTCGGCTACGATGTGATTCACTACGACGCCGGCGATGTCCGCAATAAAGCTCTCATCGACAATATTGCCAGCAACAATATTTCTTCATGCAATGTCCTGGACATGATGCACAAACGCATGAAAAAAATCGTGATTGTCATGGACGAAATCGACGGCATGAACAGCGGCGATAAAGGCGGACTGACTGCTCTCATCAAGCTGATTCGCCAAAAAAAGACCAAGAAACAAAAACTCGAAAACATGACACTCAATCCGATCATTTGCATCGGCAACTACAACGTCGACAAGAAAATTAAGGAACTGATGAAGGTATGCAACGTGTTTGAGATCAAAACGCCAACTGAGCAACAAATGAAAACTCTCATTCGACTAAAGTTTCCAAAAATTGACGAAACCCAAGTTGACGTTATCGAAAAGTATGCAATCGGCGATTTGCGCAAACTGGGGTTTATACAGAAGCTCTACGACAATAAACCTGAGCTTATCAATCCCTCGATTTTGCAAAATATTTTGAACGTAAAAACTTTCAACGAAGACACCACAAAAATCACCAAATCTCTCATCACCCAGCCTTTTCGAATGGACGATCACAATGTGCTCATGAACGAGACCGATCGGACCACGGTGGCTCTCTTATGGCACGAAAATATTGTCGATGTTATACCGTCTCAACCACAGCAATCACTCCCGTTTTATCTCCGATTCTTGGACAACATCTGTTATTCCGACTACATCGACCGAATCACTTTTCAAAACCAGATTTGGCATTTTAATGAGATGAGCAGTTTAATGAAGACATTCAACAACAATCGTATTTACCATTTATGCAAAAAAGCGCGACAAAAAACGCCCGACGACATTCGGTTCACCAAGGTTTTGACCAAATACTCGACCGAGTACAACAATATTGAGTTTATTTACGAACTTTGCCAGAAATTGGACATGGACAAGAAAGACTTGATTTCCTTTTTCCATGAAATGCGGATCTTCTATGCCGACAAGAATTTAGATATAATTAACGACGCAAACGTGCTCAATGCTCTCGAGAAAATGTTTGAGACCTACGAAATCAATAAATTAGATATTAAACGAATGTATCGATATTTAGACCGCAATGTAAAGAAGGAGGCGGCGGCCGACGGGGATATTGATGACGATTAATTTAAGGGAACCAAGGTTCCCTTATGATCCCTCCTTTTTCTTTTTTTTGATTTTTTTATAAAAACATTTTTATAATTTTTTTATAAATTCATAATAATTTCGTATCGGCCGATGCCCATAATCTCTTTAAAAAAAGAAAAAGGAGGGATCATAAGGGAACCATCGGTTCCCTTATATTTTGAACAAGGGTTCTGACTTTGACGCCTCACCAATTACAATCGGATTGGGTGTAAACTTTGGCGGCAAGGCTGGGCCGAAAATCGGATTAGGCAAAGTTTGTGGTGCTTGCGCAAGGGGGGCTTGCGCAAAAGGGCCTTGTGCAAGAGGGGCTTGTTTCGCACTCAGCAACCGCTGCAACTGCGCATTTATATTTTCAAGCTCTTGAATACGTCTCTCATATATCTGCAACTGCTCTCCTTGTTTTTGCAACATCTCTGCGACCTGCGGCATCGTGAGCGCGATCGGCGGCTTCCCCGGCTGATTCAACATGATCTGCCCGTTCTTCGCCATTTCTTCTTGAATCATTTTCTCACGGTCTGCCTCAATCTGCGCAATCTGCTTCAAAACATCCGGCTTCATCTCCGGCTTCCCTGGTTCATACTTTTCCAACAGCGGGTCAATCTCTTCCATAAAAAACTTTTTGATTGGGGCCTCTTTGTCCAATTTGATAAAATCGCTCACTTTCTTTTTCGACTCTTTTACATAGTCCGGGTGTGGATTTGCAAGCAATTTGCGCTTGTCAAATGTGTTTTGCTCATGAGAGAAGCAAAGAATGGTTTTCATCGGGTCCAACTGAACAAACGGCACAGTGTAACCCTTTAAAAACTCCCTCTCTTCTGCGACAGCCGCATGGTCTTGGTATTTGGTTTGCTTGAGAAGCTCCGCGCGAAACGCAAACGTCCCCGCTGTTGCATGATTCGGACCATAAGGCCCAAACTGAATCATCTGTTTAATGTGCTTGAAATAAATGTAAATCTCGCTCGACCCAGCACAGAGAGCATGTTTATTCTCCATGAGAGTATCTACTGCGTGCGAGACGCGGTCGGGTGGGTAATAATCGTCGTCGTCCATATAAACAATAATGGAACCCGTCGCTTTGCTGTGCATATAGTTGCGCTTTTCTCCGAGAGATACCTTTTTCGGCAACTCGAAATATTTGATTTGCGGAATCCCCGAACTCTCCACCAAGTCTCGGATACGATCTGTGCCGTCATCCACAATAATCCACTCGATGCGATCCTTCGGGTACGTTTGATTGCGAAAACACTGGAACATGGTCTCGATGAAAGGACGTCGATTGAATGTCGGCGTGCAAACACTCACGAGAGGATAATACTTTTTATTAAGTTTTACCGCATGCGATTTCGCTTTGACCATTTTTTTTTAATTATATTAAGATGCATTGGCCTTTTTATATTGTTTTGCGAGAGATGGTATTGAATAGTCCAGAAACTCCGTAAACTTTAAATGCCCCGCAAAGAGCCATGAGAGCACCCACCGTAACAAAAAAGTATGTTTGCATCACACTCGACTTCATTCGCAGTAAAAAAGGTATCGCCCCCGCCAAGATTCCGAAAAAATATAAATAATGGATGTCATTGAAGACAAACGCGAGAGCCTTTTCTATCGCGTTATTTTGATTTTCAAAAAGTACCGGTCCAAAATTCATGTGATGATTCATCGCACTAAAAAGTTCGAAGAACGAGGATACATTTGCATAAGGCGACTTTGCATCGAAGCTCTCTGTGTTATAAAAGTAAATCATACTGAAGAACCCATAAAATATAAACAAACACGTCACTGCAAATGTAGAGAGAGGAACTGTGATTGGATAGAGGACAACCACATATACAAACAAACCGATTAAAAACAGGATCGGATTGGCCACGATGAATGACACAATAGGCCCTGCACTCTCTTCTAAAAACATTGTGTACAAGGATTTTGTCAGGAAGAAGAAAAAGAGGACCGAGATTATTTTGTTGTTGTTTTGGTAATTAAAAATGTATTTCAACACATTTTTCGACTTTTGTTTCGAGAGCCCTTCAAAAAATTGGATTATACTGTTGACAGCGGGTTTCAAGATGAAATTCGCCAAGACAACAAAGAGCACAAAAACGGTTCTATATTTGAAATAAGGGTTTCCGTCGATGACGCTTTTCAACCGCGTTGGTATCGACGTTGTTATAAAACTGTTGATGTTTTTCACAATTTCAACAAACCAATTTGTCGCAGGTTTCATCGGTATACTGTCGAGAGTCTTTTCGATTTCAACAATTTTCTTGTCGCCCGCAGTCAGATTAAAATACAAATTGTATGCTAAATAGAGTGAGAGCAATGATGTCGCTGCCGTCGTAAACATGTCGCCAATCACTTCCTTGTCGTTTTGAATTGCCGCTTTGTCTTCGGCCTTTTCCTCTTTTCTCTTTTCTCTCTGCTCCCTCTTTTTCTCTGCTTCCTCCTCTTGCAAACCCTTGACATTGTCGAATCCCGACCCTCCGATTGTCTCGAGAGGTTCCACATTCCGAGTGTCTGACGGCGGTTCGGTGTAAACCGATTTGAGAGGATTCGATTTTAAAAAGGTTGTCAAGAAATCGTTTGTGCTGCTTTCCTTTTTGTTATTATTATTATTATTATTATTATTTTCAAAAGACTCTGTTGTATCACTAAATTGTTTTAACCATGCTGTTTCCATTATTATACTATATACTGAGAGGCTATCTCTCTCAGAATATTGTGCGCGTTTTACTTGGCATACAAAAGTCCGCAATATCCACCGACAAACGAGAGCACATTGTATCTCTCTTCAAACAGCCGCAAATTATAGCTGTACTCGTACAATCGCCAGGTCGGTGCGCTTGTCGCAATTACTTGTCCATCTTCATTGCAAGTGATTTGGTAGTTATAGTTTTGCAAATCAAAGAGAGGCACATAGGTGCTCAATTCGAGCTCGACTGTCTTGAATTTCGACATATTAATCGCCCCCGTTGGCTGGTATTCATGAAAATCCGAGTTCAAACAAAAGTTGTAACAGTAAATGCCATTTTGGGCAAAACCCTTCGTCCTCGTATACTTCTCCACATACTCATACACCTCTCTCGGCATCAAATTCTCTCGATACTCTCCATTAAACAAGATTCCCATCGTTTCCAAAATCGATTTTTGATTCTCCACCGTGTAAACATTGGTGACAAACAAACCCGTGTTTTTGCCATCAGGGTTGACCCAAGGCCCTATATATTTGGTGGGATCTTGATCGAGAGAAAAGTTCGGATCGGTCCCGTCCACCGGCGCAGGGACAATATCGCTCGGAATTGTTCGATACGGCCAGTTTGTATAATTGCTCCACTCATTCCTCAAATACACATCGTTTCGCTGCAGATACCACATCCAACTACTTACCATCCCAGTCGACTGCACCTTGACTTTCTTTGCCCCCGCCATATTTTCGAAATTGTACTCGATAATGTCTTTCACCAAGTAAACCTGGTTTTCGGCTGTGAATGTCTTTGTCTCTTCTTTTGAGAGGAAACAGTAGGTCGCCAACATGTGAATATCCGCATTCCACCCGTTCATTTTGGTTGCATAATTTTCTTTGCTTATATCGATTGTTGGTGGGGTCTGTAAAAAGCGATATAACTGGAAACGGTCTTCTCTCAAGTCGGGTCTTACGTAAGGATAGGAATTGACAACATCAAACACGTCTCTGACCTGAATTAATTCTTCCATCGGTCGCATAGTTACTGTAATCACGAGCTCATTGTACTGGAGAGACGCCATCGGGAAGGCGCATTTACTGTCGAGAGTAAACCACGCGTTGATCGGTATGTACAGAGTGCGCCCACGAATCGACGGTTCCGATCCTAAAGTATTATCGGTATAAAATGCCGACGGGTAAGTGTTTGCACGGCCATATGCATTCGCCGGATCATACAATTCGTCAATATTTCCGGTCATCTCGTAAAAAAGCTTTTTCTTGGACTCGTCGAAATCCCGTTCAACCATTGCCGCTAAATATTCCCCCGAGTACTTCTGCAAGGTGAAATTCCCACATTTGATCTCAATCTCCTTAAGCAAGTGAGAGCCAATGTCGCGAATCCAACGAAAATCATATGCCGCCCATTTGTTATTGGTTTCTTCACACGGGTGGTAAATTGGACTCCAAATGTGGGGCAGTGTAATAACCACATAAGTATCGAGCAAGAGTTCCGCATAGCGTGGCATTTTGAAGGTAAATGTCGACGCCTCTCCAGTTCGCAAATCTCTCGTTCCATCATAATCGATGCGAAACTTTTGAAGTCCAAAATTTGTTATTTTGTGGTATGTGGTTCGAAATAGTGTTTTTTGATAATCGCCTCCCTGTATAATTGTATTATTCGCTCCTTCAGCAACAAGATTTAGTAATCCGCCTGCCATGTCGTTTGTGTGTAATATATACAACCGCTCGATTTAAATATTTTTTGTAAGACCATACTATATACACCAAAACAAAAAAAATGCATATACTGAAAAAAATCTTCGTTTTAGTCATTGTATTTGCCACCATTTTTATAATCCATCATTTACTTAAAACACGCAGAGCGATTCAACAAAAAATCGAAGAAGGGTTCGGAGAGGAAGAAATCAACAAAATCAAGGGAGCCAAAACCCCCATTTCCATCGCCCCGATTCAAGACAAATATCTGGATCTTCCTCTCCGCGAATTCATCGTTAAATCTTCTTACAACAGCGCCATCAGTGGCGACTACGCGAGTAAAGAGATGATTCGTTTCATCTTGGAGAGAGGCTGCCGTTTGCTCGACTTTGAGATCTACACCGACTCGAACAAAATCGATTATGTCTCTCTCTCGAGAGAACAAGATTACGTCATGGACACTTTGAACGAAGACGCTGACCGCCTCTCTTTCGCCGACGCCATGGGAACCGTCAATGCTTATTCGTTTGTGAATCCATCCCCGTCCCCGGACGACCCCTTGTTTTTGTCTCTTCGTTTGAAAAATAATTTGAAGAAAGACGAAAAGAGAGCAGCATACAAACGCATCGCCGATATTTTGAAGGTTAGTTTTCCCAATCGTTTATATCAAGATGTCGCGGGGAAAGCTCTCGAGGTTAATGGTTCGACTCCCTTACGAGAGATTATGGGCAAAGTCGTTGTGATATTTGACACAGAAAATAAGTTCTCGAATTTCGACAAATATTGTTCAGACTCTAAAAACGAATGTTCTGAGATTTATTCTGTCATTAATATTCCTGCAAACGTTGCAGGCGGTTTGCCAATTTATACATATGAAGATGTTACAACGAAATCTCGAGAGCCTGTTTTGCAACAGAGAGATGGTCTCGGAACAACGATCGACACTTTTTATATGGTGATTCCGCCGGTTGACGATGTGATCCAGGTTCCCTCACCTCGAGAGGTTGTCCTCTCTGCTTTTCCACAATTCATGTTGTACAAGTTTCACATAAACAACACCAATTTAGAAGAATACGAAAAAATTTTCAACACTGCTCAAACCGCATTCGTTCCCATTTCTTCTCTCTTGTCGACCAAAAACGAAGAGGATAGTGGAGAGGATGAAGATGTTGTCCGACCGAGTCTTCCCAAGAAATCGGCAGGTCCTCTCAGTTTCAAACTCTTTTAATGTTGTGTAATTATATATATGGAACAAAAATACGAGCCGTCGATATGCAACAACACAATGACATTCGAAGAATGCGAGCTCGCGATTCTCCGTCAAGCGGTTGACGAGAGCGAAGAAATCAAGGGCAAGAAAACCGCCATGAACGAAGATGTGAAAAAAATCATCGACATTCTCGAGAGATTCTTGCAAGAAAAACCTCTCATCTGTTACGGAGGCACCGCAATTAACAACATTCTTCCTAAACAAAGCCAATTTTACAATCGAGAGCTTGAAATCCCCGACTACGACTTTTATTCGAAAAATGCTCTCAATGACGCGATCGAACTCGCAAATATTTACGCCGACGCCGGATATTTAGAAGTCGAGGCCAAAGCTGGCGTCCACCACGGAACCTTTAAAGTTTACGTCAATTTTATTCCAATCGCCGACATCACCTTTTTGCACGAAGACATTTTCGACGCCTTGTTGGCCGACTCCATTAAAGTGGCCGGCATCAAATATTGTCCCGCCAACTTTTTGAGAATGAACATGTATTTAGAGCTCTCGCGCCCCCAAGGCGACGTTAGTCGCTGGGAAAAAGTGTTTAAACGCCTTGTTCTTCTCAACAACCATTACCCTGTCAATCCCTCCGTCAACTGCGACATGGTCGAGTTTCAGAAAAACATGGAAGAAAAAACTCTCACCAAGATTCTCTCGAGTTCGGGTGCAGAGAGCTCATCAAGTGAGAATAAACAAAGTGCCTATGAAAATTTGGAGAAAGGCATCCACGAAATTATTCGCGACACCTTGATTTCCATGGACGCCATCTTTATCGGCGGGTATGCGTGCACTTTGTATTCCGAATACATGAGCGACAAGGATAAACGCAAGGTGAAAAAGACCGCCGATTTCGACGTCATCATCGAAGATATTGAGAAAGCCGCCGTCATCGTAAAAGAACGCCTCGAGGATAAAATTAAAAAAAAAATTGTTATGATTCAGCACGCCGAAATCAGCGAAATCATTCCTCGACACATCGAGATTAAAATTGACGATGATTCGGTGGCGTTTTTGTATGAACCCATTGCCTGCCACAATTATAACAAAATCACAATTGAAAATGGTGTCGTTGTCAATGTGGCTACTATCGACACCTTGTTGTCTTTCTATCTCGCATTCATGTACGCCAAAAAGAAGTACTACAACAAAGACAAAATCTTGTGCATGGCAATGTTCCTCTTTGATGTCCAGCAAAAGAATCGCTTGAAACAAAAAGGTTTACTGAAACGCTTCTCTCTTCTTTGCATCGGCAAACAAACATCTCTCGAACAAATCCGTTCCGCAAAGGCCGAGAAATACAAAGAGCTCAAAGACAAGCGGAATACACCCGAATACGACGAGTGGTTTTTGAAATACAATCCGCACCAAGGCCGCAGACATGTATTGAAGAAAAACAGAATCAAGAAACAACCCGATTTTGTTTTTTCACCAGCAATTAAGGAAACGAAGTTCCCTCAGCCCGAGAGCAAGTTTCAAACTCAACCCAAAAATGTTACTCGAAAGAAAAAGAGAGGAAAAGGAAAAGGTAAGGGTAAGGGAAAAGGAAAGGGTCTCTTTTTTAAAAAGACTAAGAAGCAATTCCTTTTTTAACCATAAATTTTCTTGTATATTTTCCTCATGTAATACACCGTTTTTTGGTGATGCTCATCCGAGTGGCACCGATAATGATATATCTCTTTGTAATCGTTCTCCAACAAGTCCAGAATTTCCGGGTCTTCGGTGTATGAGAATGTTACTCTCGGGATATACGACATTTTTACATACTTTTGCATGATTTTTCCGGTTGCTACATCATCGAATAAATCATGTTGGCTCTCCATCTCTCCATAATGTTCCAAAAATATATCGCACGCGCGTCTCGACAAGACGTATCCCGAACCGGATGCAAATTCGTATTCATCGAATGCATTCTCCAACTTTCCTGCATAATCCACCGGATTGTTTTCTAAATACTCGAGCATCGAATCGAAATCAAAGACGGATGAGAGATTCGTTCGATAGAAATAATCAAATTCAGTGTTTCTGCAGAAATACTCGATCGCTCCTTTTGTCTTTTCGAGCACTCCTGGAATCAATGTCTCTTTGCCATACTGATAGAGAGTTGCGTTTGATTTGTCCAAAAAGGGGGCACCTTCTTGATCTGTAAATTTGAGAAAATAAACGGAAACCCTCGGCTCTCTTGTCTCTCTGTACAAGTCCCATATTTTTCGCATTTCTGTGTAGGCTGGATTTGATCCGCCATCGAGTACGCACATAATGACTCTCATTTATTACTATCTGTGCTTGTTGTTTTTATTATGTTTTTTTACAGGTTTTACAAAAGGTTTCTCCTCTTCTATGTAATCGTCTCCTGAAATTCCAACGAGTTCTTGTTCATCATCCTCTCGAGTATAAGGCGGTGCTTCGTCTGAAACCCATTGCGAGACCGCCAAGTCTTGACTGCTTTGTATCACCGTATCCTTCTCAGTGATCGAAATATTGTCCCAAGGCGTTTCGTGAAAAGAAATCTCCTCGTCAATTTCGTCTTTAAGCGTTTTAATTTTCGAATACAATTTTGTGAAATACTTTTGCTGACTGTTTTGGAAAAAATCGCAGTAACCAGTGTAAAGGTGAATCTTGTCCTTTAAAACACTATTTTCATACTCGAGAGTGTTGATGAAATTCGCAATCCGAATGCCACTCTGCGACTTTGAAATGTATTTTTGCACCAGGCTCTCTTTCTCTCGAAGTTTTAAAATCAAGATCGACAATAACTCGATGGCGTTCGCATGAACCAAGCTAATCTCTTCCAACTTGTACTCGAAAAAGGGTTCCAGATCTTTGTACACTGGATGGTGCTGCGCTGTCGGCACTTCCATCTCGTACTCTCCAAAGACACTGTGGAGCATTGAATACAAATTGAAATAATCGCAATAGGTGCGATTCGACAATAGCATAAAACTTCGGTGAATATTGTCCGTGTCCACATTCATCACTTTGTATTGAAAATGAAACGACTCTAGACAAATCAAGAAGATTTTTTTCGTATTATTGTCCTTTATAAAATCGCCGTGGATTTCTTTCAAACGCGCCAGTTTTTGCTGGATTATTAATTTCGTCTCTATAATTTTTCCAATAATGTCTTTAATGTTTATAAAATCTGCTGCTAATCTTTGCACTTCAATTTCCATTTTTACATTATGCTTATATTTTTATCCAATCTCTCGGAAACATGCGAGAGACATCTTGTTGAATGAGAGGCCCGAACCATACGGACGGATAACAAACGATTTTGTCGCGTCTTGGATTCAAATATGCACCCCACCAACTGAAACTACTGTTGGCAATAATGTGGTGTTTGCAACAACTCATCGAAATCATTTCTTGCCAGTCTGATTCGGCGACCTCTCTTTCAAACGAAACCTCTCTAAACTCTCGTTTTAGTGTCGCTACATTTGCGCAAATGGTTTCGAGGTCTTCGTCTTCGCAATAATATTTTACGGTTTCAATGCTTGGGTCCATCAACAATATGTACTCGAGAGCATTCCTGTAATAATCAATGTCGAGAATTGGATGACAGTCCTGGATATATTTGTAGTCACCCAATCTGAAATGCAGAGAGACCGAGGTCGGCAGAAAAAAGTTTCTAAACCTCTCGATCTGCAAGATGTTTGCAATTTTTTCAAAGTGGTCTTCGAAAAAGGTGTGGCTCTGAAAATATCCGTTCAATACAATATTTGTAAGTGGCGGCGGCGGATTGTCGAATCTCTCTTCTCCTTCATTGATCTGAACAAAGGGTGTGAGAGGCTCGGTTGTGGTATGTTCAATGATTGGTAATAACAAATTATGCCAATAAGTGGGTCTCTTTCCGAGATTGGGTGTGTAATTGAAAATAAAATTTAAATTATGTTTAATTGAAAATGCAATCGTTGTAAAAATTTGGAACAATTGGTTCCCTAAACCGCCATACAATATACATGTGACGCTCATATTTATTTAGTATGCATTTTTATTTTTTTTTCACATTCTTTCCCAATAGGGGGTCGCTAACCATTTGCATAACGACTTGATTTCTTCAATTTGTTTTCGGTGCGCTTCCTCATCTGGTGTCACGAGCCAATTATAAATTTTTTCGTATTCTTTCAGTTCGTCGTCTTTTTCTTCTTCTAGCTCGATACTAATGGAATCGTCATCATCGTCATTGGCGGAAACTTCGTTGTCGGAAGATTCTTTGTCAGAAGATTCTTTGTCAGACTCCTCTTCATCAAATACATTTCCAACAATTTCGTCGCGCTCCTCTGGATCATGCTTTAAAAACCCTAAATCGTGTTTTCGATGTTCTTTGTGTACAAACTCGTAGATTTTCCATTCATCGTTATTGATCACCAAGAATTTATTGACAGAGTTTCGAATACTTCCAAAATAATCATAACACTCTTGCGCCGACTTAAATACTAAAGTTAAAAATGCATGATACCTTGTGCCTTGGGTTTGTCGAATATCAAGATTCTTGACACCAATGCCCTGTTTGTTAAAATAAATTTCAATCTGGTTCCTGAACATCTTTTTTAAGAAAAAAACATTACCAGACCGATTTCCTAAAAAAATGTAAAACTTGTTCATTTTGCGTGTAATCACTTGGGGGGGGGATAATTTTTTATGATTTAGCCAAAAAAATGTCCGAGTCTCTTTTATACCAAATGTCAGAAAAAGCTGAAGACAATGAATCTTTAAAATCCGGGGATCCTAATGATTCCACCGCCCAAGAATCAAACACTCTCTTGGTTGAATGGTCGCCAGAGAACGAAAAAATAGTTGTAGAATGGTGCGACATCGCACAATGCTACAAGTGGCTTCACACAAGGGCTCACCAGAAATTCTCTGTCGCCCACGCTTGGTTCACAATCCCCGCCATTATTCTCTCTACCATTTCCGGAACAGCCTCTTTCGCCCAGGGCAGTCTTCCGGCCTCTATGCAAACTATGGCGCCCATGGTTATCGGATCGGTCAATATTTTCATCGGCATTCTCACAACCATCCAACAATATTTGAAGATTTCCGAGTACAACGAGTCTCACCGCGTCTCTGCCATCTCTTGGGACAAGTTCGCCCGTAATATTCAGATCGAGCTCGCTAAACACCCCGACGAGCGCTCCACCGATGCAGGCCACTTCCTGAAAACCAACCGCGACGAGTTCGATCGCCTCATGGAAACCAGTCCTTCGATTCCTTTAAACGTTGTTGACGAATTCTTGGAGACTTTCTCCGGCCAACCGAAAAAGGCATGGTACGACTGCTGCTCCGAGAAAAAGAAGGCCGAGAGAAAACTTCGTAAAGAAGAAGAAATGAAGAAGAAGGCTCAAATGTTTGAAAAACTTAAAAAACCCGATGTCTGCAACATTATTGTCAGCGCCGACGACAATCGACATCCCTGGTACAAAGAGGCGTCGAAACCACCCTCTGTCAAGAGCGACGAAGTCATTTACTCTGTCGTCTCTCAAAAGATCAACAAGATTCAACAAGATTATGAGAAGAAGATTTCTCTCGAACGAGAGAGGGCCCAACTCCAATTAGAACTCCAAAAACACGAGGAGCTCGAGAGGAAGCGCAAGCAAGATCTCCAACTCAAATTTATCAACAATACTGTCGCAGTCGCCAATAAAGTCCGAGAGCAGCATCGTATCATCAACAGTTATGTAAAACTGTTTTCCGACAACCACGGACGCCGCCCTTTGAAGGACGAACTTCGCACTGCTCTCGGCGACCAAACTGACGAAGACATTTTAGATAAGTTCTTGGAAACTTATAAGCCGAGTGATGCATTTTCTGAAGAAGAAGAGGTCAACTTTGACATCGAGGGCGGTGTTGCATAATTTGCTAAAAATATGAGAGCCAAACAAACAAACCATACGCTGCAACAATAGAGTGTAAAATTGATTTGTAGACTCCCGATTGCATACGTGAGTCCGTAAACGCCTCCTGCGACGGCAATCAAAATTGTCACCAAAAAATATTTGTTTGTAAAAATCGAGCTCTCTTCGTCTAATTTTATTTCGTCTATATCCATGTATAAAATTAGACCATATTAGATTTGCGCGAAATTGGACGGCGTTCTCACACACATAAATTCGATACCATTTCTTTTGGTTTCGAGAGCCTCTCCTTTGAAATAAATTGTCTTTTCCTCTGCGAACGACATTTTATTTGCTTTATATTGCGCCATCTGGCTCTCGTCTAAAATACAAACATATTCATTCGGAAAGATTGCGAATTTCTTGTAAAGTGTTTCGGTGTCGAGAGGCTGGAAACTGAAATAGTAAAAGTCTCCGATCGTTTCGATGTTTGTCATATCCTCTTCCTCGTCCTCTTTTATGTTTATAAGTTGCCCTGCTTCATCCATTTTGCACATGTAACCACTGTATGGCTCGCTCTCATTGAGTAGCCAACGATTATTATCAAACATGTCTTTGACGGTTTTATCTACGTCCAGATTGTCTACTTTGAATAAGTAAAAGAGTTCGTTCAAAACTGCCTCTCTGTATTGTTGGGCGAGTTTTCCTGGGGAAACATTTACAAATACATAAGGCTCTCCGTTCACCATGATATAACCAATGTATGTGCTTGCAAGTTGTGTTTCTGCCATCTCGTCCATGTTTTGTTCAAGGCCTTGTTGAGAGTTGGTTTCGTCAAGGGTTTGTTCAAGACCTTGTTGAGAGTTGGTTTTGTCAAGGGTTTGTTCGAGACCTGGTTGTGAGTTGTTTTCTTCGACACCTTGTTGAGAGTTAATTTGTTCGAGGGTTTGTTCGAGACCTGGTTGAGAGTTAATTTGTTCGAGGGTTTGTTCAAGGCCTTGTTGAGAGATGTTTTCGTCGAGGGTTTGTTCAAGGCCTTGTTGAGAGATGTTTTCGTCGAGGGTTTGTTCAAGGCCTTGTTGAGAGATGTTTTCGTCGAGGGTTTGTTCAAGACTTTGTTGAGAGTTGATTTGTTTGGGGTTTTGCTGCGATTGATGAGATGTTTGCAAAGTTTCGCCGCCTGTTTTTAAAAAAAAGGTTTTCACAAATTCCTCCACTTTTTGTTTAAACAGATTGTCTAAATCGGTGGGTTCACTATCACCATCCAAAAACCCTCCTCTCTGTGTGTTTTCAAATACAAATGACGGAAAAACGGCACGTCCGTCTTCTTCTTGAACAATATATTTAATAAAGTCTCCTTTGTTAAATGCACACACGTTTATTTTGCTTATGTTTTTGTTTGATGTGATATTTTTGTACAAGTATTTTGTGTCAGGATAGTCGGCAGATGGTGGCATATCAGTCGGATTCGTTTCTGGGGAAGGACTTTTCTCTTCGGGCGACAAATCCGGAGTGAATGGAAGCGTTTTCACAACCGATGGTTTTTCGGAAAATGCTCCTCCTCTCAGTAATTTTTTTAGTAAATGGTTGTTTCTGTTGGCGAACATAATCTCTATATACATGATATAGAGAGATTATGAATTCTTTGGAGAACGTAAAAAATCAAATCAATAATATGATTACAAATCCTACATCCATCACTTACAGTTGTCTTGGCATTTCGACTGCTCTCTTAGGATATTATACTTTTTTTAAATCAAGTGCAGATGAACCGGAAGCATTTAGCGAAAAAGCTGTAGAGCCCGAGCCCGAGCCAGAGCCTGAACCGGAGCCCGAACCTGAACCCGAACCTGAACCGCAATCTGAGCCTGAACCTGTTCCCGAACAAACTGGCGGCAAGAAGAATAAGAAGAACAAGAAGAAATCAACTCGCAGACAAAAGCGCAAGAACGGAAACAAAAAAACCTCATCTCTTCGAAGGTGATTTCATGAGCATTCGTTGAATAACCCATCCGCCTATAAGCAACCACATCCCCGTAATCATGTTGCCGCCCGTGTAAATAATCCATCGAAATGCGGAACAGTGGGGCGTGGGTGCGATGAACGGTGACAATATAAATCCATATGCAGTCGGCGACGTACAAAAGTATGTGTATAAATGAGGTGTTATAAAATGTAAAACAATCCATGCAAAATAAATACCGAGAGGGGTTGATAAATATCGAGCTGTTTGTTGTATCATATTTTTTTTTAAATTTATTTTTTCGTTGGCTTGCGTAACTCTATAAAAATGCGTTTATATAGTTACCATTAAATAATTTTCGCGAGCTCGTCTTTTTGCTCTTGGGTAAGGCTCTCGGGGAAGGCGACATTAAACTCGAGCACAAAATCGCCAGCCTTGCCGTCCTTCGTCATACCGAAGTTTTTGATTACTTGTTTGGCTCCCGGATATATAATTGCATTGACATTCAATGAAATCTGGTTCCCATTGAGGTGGTCGATCTTGAATTTGAATCCACACAGCGCCTCTTTCAGTGTGATTGTTTTTTTAAAGTGCAGATCAATTCCTTGGCGCGTAAACTCGGTGTTATTTGACACGTGAATATTCAACCGGATGTCGCCACATACCGACATGATATTGTGCCCGCGATTTTGCAAAAGAATTGCCTCTCCAGTGTCAACGCCTTGGGGGACTTGGATTGTCATTTTTTCGATTTCTCGGGTCTGTTGCATATTTTCTTGCTGTATGATCCTCTCCACTTCGAATTCGTATGGCATTCCTTCATATGCTTGTTTAAGTGTCAGATGAATATCCTTCTCGATCGGTTCGGGTTTTTGTACTCGCCGCTGGAAAATTATGTTGGGCCCTCCCTGACCGAATAACATTTCAAAAATGTCTTGTGGGCCGCCGCCACTTGTCGAAAAGTGCATGCCTTGACCGAATGGTCCTGTGGCAAAATGCATTCCTCCGTGACCAAAGGGTCCCCCTGGGCCGAAAGGGAAACCGGGGGGAAAGCCCGGGGGAAATCCTTGGGGGTGTCTTATTCCATCAAGTTCGTTGTTATAAGCTTCTCTCTGCTGCGGATCACTGAGTATATCGTTTGCCGCATTGATGTTTTGCATTTTTTGATTCGCTTCGGATCTTTCCTCTTCACTCACGTTTTGTAGTCGGTCAGGGTGGAATTTCATCGAAAGTGCGCGATATGCTTGCTTGATTTCCTTTTCGGACGCGTCTCTCGAAACGCCAAGTGTCTCGTAATGGTTCGGCATTTTTTTTATATATTTTAAATATTGTTTTCGTTTTTGTATATATTTTTTTTGTTCAAATATTATTTAGAGTCTTGGGTTTTCTTAAATGTAATAATGCAACAACAACAAACATTTATACTTAAATATCGCCCCTATTTCATCAATGACTTTTATTTGGAAAAATCACACACAACCGTATTGAAAACCTTGGAGGAAATGAATGACCTCAATCTTCTTATTGTGGGCAACCCCTGCTCCGGAAAAACGTCTCTTGTGTATGCCATCATACGCGAATACTACGGGATGAACGAGCTCTCCACTTTTCCGGAATACAATATTGCATTTATCAACAATCTCAAAGAACAGGGTATCCAATATTTCCGGACCGAGATGAAAACGTTTTGCCAATCTGCGTCAAACATTCCGAATAAAAAAAAATTATTGTGGTCGACGACATCGACACCATCAATGAACAGAGCCAACAAGTGTTTCGCAACTATATCGACAAATATTCAAAGAACATCATGTTTATTTCTGTCTGCACAAATATACAAAAGGTAAACGAGAGTTTGCAGTCGCGACTCCACATTTTGAAAATGAATCAGGTTGTCCGCGACAATTTGGTGACCACCATGAACAAAATTGTCGAGAAAGAGAATTTGTCGATCGAGCCCGCCGCCAAAGAGTTTCTGCTGAATATCAGCAACAACTCGATCCGTGTTCTTATTAACCACCTCGAGAAAATATGCATTCTCGATGAACCCGCTGATCTCGCCCTTGTGCAAAAATTGTGCTCCAACATTTCTTATGTCCAATTCGAGAGGTTTATTGAAAAGTTAAAAACAAAAAATCTACAGGGGGCGATTGGAATTTTGTACGAGATCCATGACTACGGGTACTCTGTTATTGATATCCTCGACTACTTTTTTAGTTTCATCAAGTATACACCGTCTCTCACCGAAGTCCAGAAGTATAATATGCTCCCCTTCTTGTGCAAATATATCACCATTTTTCACAAAATGCACGAAGACGTAATTGAGCTTGCTTTTTTTACCAATAATTTGATGCAACTTGTAAAGGAAACCTAAGGTGTTCAGCCCGCAAAGCGGGCCTATGCCTTTTGATCCTTCCTCTTTAAAGGAAACCTTAGGTTTCCTTTTGATCCTTCCTCTTCAGAAGAAGGGAAGGATTTAAAGGAAAAAAAGGGAAGGATTTAAAGGAAAAAAAGGGAAGGATTCAAAGGAAAAAAGGGAAGGATTCAAAGGAAAAAAGGGAAGGATTTAAAGGAAAAAAAGGGAAGGATTTAAAGGAAACCGTAGGTTTCCTTTATTAGTAGTAAACAAAGAAGTTTATAAAATATTTCGAGTGATTGTATTTGACCTCGGACTCGATTCGGATATTCCCATGTTTGCAAATTTGTCGAATAATGTTTGAAAAAGATGAATACGTAAACTCTCGGTCTAAATAAAATCGTTTTGACAAATGATAATATTCCCTGAATGTTTCAATAAACGTTTTATGCTGATCCAGAAATATCAATTTTTTGTATGCCGTCACATCGATGAAATAATATTTGTCCGTTTTCAGACAAATTTTTTCCAACATGTCGAACAAAATATTGTTTGGAATTTCTGTTTTAAAAATTTGATCAAGCATTGTTTATAAAAAATGATAAGATAAAGTTTCTTTTTTTTATATTATCATCGATTTTTTTTGAGACATTGAATTATGACGGGTACCTCGCGTTTACAGGGTAGCAACACTCTGCACCACCGTCGTCTCTGCATTCACTGCCGACGACTTCAAATACTTGACGATCACCGCATTTGTCTTCAACACATCTTCCGACGACAAGTGCGCAAACCATTGGTACTTTGGTCGCGCCAAGACTTCGTCAGCCGGTATGTAAATTCCATAAGCGTCTTGGTCCAGATCCAAGTAGTCCTCGCTCATTAAATCCTCGAGCAAGATCTGTTTGCCCTTCGTGGTCTTCGCGCCGACTAATCGCCCGTTCACCACGTTTATTTTGGTGCCTCTGGTTACCTCTCGATATAACCATTGCTGCATATTTCCTAAAAACTTCGGCTCCGCTGTGAAATGCCCGGCTGGGTCCATCTTGTTCTCAGCCAGCATCCGCTTGATTACCGGGCAACCCTTCTCGGCACCCATGACTCGCATTGACGGCATAAAATTCAAATTGTCCCGCTTCGACGCCACATGACTCGTGCGGTTCACCTCTTCCGACACAAATGGCATCTCCGATATTAATGGCTTCAAATTTTTCAAACATACGAATGAATTTGGCACCACAATCCCTCCATAAATGTAGAGGAGTTGCAGCATCCCGATCTCTCTATACAGCGACTTGTGCGGCTCCGAGAGCATCGCCATGTTCACATCCCACGTAGGAATGAGTTTACTAAATGTTTGGTCATCAATCAAGCAAATGTTAAAGTCTTGGCCGCAGTGGTCAATCACCGATTTGATTGTCAGGTGAATGTAGGGCTGGTTTAAATCGGTCGAGTTTCGACTATAGAAATCCTTCCATTGTCGTGCGTTTTTTTCGTAAATGCTGTGGATCCAGATCTTTGGGCGATTCATGCCATACAGGGGAGACTCGTTCAACAAATATTTTCGGATCAGTTCGTTCTCGGCATCAGAGCTCGTCAGTCCCTGTTTGATTCGGTCGCCGAAATAACTCGCGGCCCATACAATTCCTACTGCAACTAAATAATGATATGCGTATTTTCGGTCGAACATTTATTATAATATAACACGAACTTTTTTAGACATTTTCTTTATTTACATATTTGGATATGATGTATATTTTTCTTTTGTACTGGAACCAGTAACACGCGAATTTTGAAAGCATGGGATTATAAGGGTTAAGCCTCCGGAGCATCGCAGATGCGACGCACCTTTTGGCATCGCCTTAACGGTGATGCATGTTTTTCTTTAGTACTGGAACCAGTAACACGCGAAATTTGAAAGCATGGGATTATAAGGGAACGGCGAGTTCCCTTAATGGAGTTGCAGAAACGCCGATCTCACTGCATTCTGCTTCGCCTCGTACTCCTTCTGCAACATATAGTCCCGATACTGCTTGTTCATAATCTGCTGCTCCTTCTCTTTTTGCTGTCTCTCGAGCATGCTGGCTGCCTCCATTTTCGATAAGGGCGCATTCCCGCCACTGTCGCGATCTCGGATAAATTGATCCACCGTTTTGTACTGCGGCCGTTTGTTGAAATCCGCCTCCGACACCGCGAACACTGTCTGGTCTTTATGCACTTTCCGCAAATCGTCGAACTTGAGTCGGCCAAATATATCTGAGGCCACATACTCGTCTCCGTCTTCTTCGTCGAAATAACTCGTGCCCCCGCCGCTCCTCATCTCTTGCACTCCTTTGTAAACCATGAGCGATGCCTGTTTTTGCTTCAGTGCCTCCAACTCGGAACCCATATTCTTTGGATTCACTTGTCTCTTGCTAAAATCTTCGAATACCGCCGGCTGATCATTCTTGAACCACTCGAAGCGGGATGTGTCGACCGTCTTTGTCATGTTTTGCTCATACAGTTCATTGAATTTCGCTTTAGACACCTTCGATACATCAATCGATGGGGTTGTTGACGAATTGTTTCCGATCGACGACGACGACGACGTTTCTACATCTGGCGTATAGGTCGTCGACTGTTTTCCCTTGTTTTTTTGTTTATAAATGTTCAAAACGATTTCGTACGCCTGTTTGTAAAAATGAAAATATGTCGCCGGCAGTCGCGATTTGTCTGGGTGGATCATCAAAACCTTCATTTTCGCTTTGCGCATCTTCTCCTCCGTCAAGCCATAATCCAAGTCAAATAATCCGAATATTTCTTCTAAAGAGTAAGTGTTGATGTCGAGATTGTGGGTTGTCGTCATTTAATATACAGACAGCCATTTTTTGCGTCGTTTTAGACGATTTTAAGGGAACTCGTCGTTCCCTTATGATCCCATACTTTATCTTTATAAAGCTCTCGGGGGAGTGTGGGAAATGCCTTCGCGACAAATTCATCAAAACAATATCTGATAATTTACAAAAGGAAAACTGGAAGGAATCAATCGACATAATCGAGAGAATATAATTTTGTACACAATAATGTATACAAAATGACAACAAACATCAGTCGGATTTCGGGTCCTGTTTCGTTTTATTATTTAAAACCAAAAGACAGTAGTGGTAATTTGCCATTAATTTTGTTATTTGGTGATGTACATTTTTCGTATGATAACATGTGTACAGATTGTACTTGTGAAGATGAAAAAAACTGTTGTCACGCGATTTATGACGACAACTTTTTAAAAAAACTTGAAAAACTGGCCCGGCCAAATAGACCGATTGACTTTTATGTCGAGTATTTCGACAATATCTACACACGCGGTTTTTTCGAAAGTCCGCTCGAAAAATTCATCGAACCTAGATTCACGTTTTGCTACAGACACACTGTAAAAAACAAATACAATTGTCCTGCACCGGGTATTCGATGGCATTATAGCGATATTCGAATGTCGCAAAGAAAAAACAACATTGAAAATGTGTTTGCGAATGTGCAGAATTTTACCAGTTTCTGTTCTGCATTGAAAAAAAGAAACATCTTATTTGGTATTACACAAGACGAGTGGTTGTCATTTGACAAGTCAACATTATTAGACAAAATAAACCGCGAGACTTTCTTAAAAATTGATGTTTCAAAAACAGAAGAGATGCATAAAATTATCGATTTGATTGGAGATCTACAACATTTAACCATCGACAAGTGCGCCGAACGCATCATTGATTTTATATTCGTAAATAAGTATCCAAGTTTGATATATAAACAATTTAAAAAACAGGCAAAAACTAGTGTGTTTGCAGAAAAAAGTTCTATTGTGAAAATGATGAGTGACAGTTTGTTTCGTAATATTGACTTTATACAGTATAAATTTGACATTAAATTACTTGACCAACTAAAGAATTTTGACTTGACCGGGGACTATGATGTGATAAATAATTATCTTATGATCATCAACGCTGTATTTGTCGATTTGTATACAATTTTGCGAATCACGAAGAAGGTCGAGAGTCCGCCATCTCTTTGCATTGCTTATCTTGGCAATGCACATATTACAAGCATTGCTAATAGTTTCTTAAGTACCGGTAAATACGAAAAAAAAGCTTTTGAGGAAAAAGATCGTAAAAATGAAAAACGATGTTTAAATTTTAGTAATGTGTTTGACGACTTGCGGACATCTTTAAAAAATCGCAGTCCAAGCAGTTCAAGCAGTTCAAAAAACCATCACAAACTCCTTGTGAACGCAATTCCTAAAAATCAGAAAACCTCCCCAAAACCCAAGTCATCAAGTAGTTCAAGCAATAAAAATAGCACAAAACACCATCACAAACTCCTTGTGAAAGCAATTCCTAAAAATCGGAAAACCTCGTCAAGCAGTTCAAGTAGTTCAAGCAATAAAAATAGCACAAAATACCATTACAAACTCCTTGTGAAAGCAACTCGTAAAAATCGGAAAACCTCCCCAAAACCCAAGTCATAAAGGCTTTATTTAGATAATTGTACTGAAAACCCCCAAGTCAAATACCATTGTCGCCACGATGTGTGTGTGTGTGTCCAACAGTATAATCGTTTGTTTCCTCATTTTATATTTCTTTTCCTGTCTTATAACAATGCAGTTCACTCCAAGATTTCCCCCCGTCGCAAAAGTTGCGCCAACTCAAATCAGTACTGACGAACTCTCCCGTGCCGGTTTTGAACAACTCCTCCGAGAAAATCCCGGAAAAGTTGTGATTAAGTTCGGCGCCACTTGGTGTGGGCCTTGCCAGCGCATCGAGTCGCACGTTCATCAATGGTTCGACAAAATGCCGCACGACACTGTAAAGTGCTTGATGATCGATGTTGACGAATCTTTCGACCTCTACGCTGCCTTCAAATCCAAGCGACAAGTTACCGGCATCCCCGCGATCCTCTGTTTCAATAAGGGCAATGTTAGCTATATTCCGGACTCGATGGTCGTCGGCGCCGACTTGGAACAGGTCAATCTTTTCTTTCGAGCCGTGCTTTCTCAGTGAAATAAGCAATAGTTTTCTGCAGTCCTTCTCTCAACACGACTTTCGGACTCCATCCCAGCAGGGTTTGCGCTTTCGTTATGTCCGGGCATCTCCTCGTCGGATCGTCGCTCGGCAACTCGCACCTAACTATTTGCGATTTCGTTCCCGGAACCATCGAGACAATTGTGGTCGCCAACTCGCTCACTGTTATCTCGTGCGGGTTTCCGATATTGATGGGTCCCGTGGTCGTGCCGTTCATCAATCGGATCAGTCCCTCCACCGTGTCGTCCACATAACAAAAACTGCGCGTCTGCAGACCCGTCCCGTAAATCGTAATGTCCTTGTTTTCTAAACATTGCATAATGAAATTGCTGACCACACGCCCATCATCTTTGTCCATATTTGGCCCATACGTGTTAAATATGCGCGCAACACACACTTGCAAATCGTCGTATTTTTTTTTATATTCCATCATGGTCGTCTCCGCCATCCGTTTGCCTTCGTCGTAGCACGAGCGGACACCCACTGGATTCACATGTCCCCAATACTCTTCGGGCTGCGGACTCACCATCGGGTCGCCATAAACCTCCGATGTCGACGTAAATAAGACCTTTGCGCCCGTTTTCAAAGCGAATTCCAACACATTGATGGTGCCAATGACACACGTGTTGATTGTGAACAGAGGGTCTCTCTGGTAAGCCTTCGGCGACGCCGGGCAAGCAAGGTGAAATATGTGGCTGACCTTTTCGTCGATGCATTTGATGGGCTCAATAATGTCGTGACGAATAAACCGGAAATTGTGGTTGCTGACCATGTCGCGAATATTGTCGGTAGAACCCGAATAATTATTGTCCACGCAAATCACGCGATAACCCGCGCTCAAAAGTTTGCGGCACAAGTGGTTTCCTATGAATCCGGTGCCACCAAATACCACAACCCATGATGGTAGTAACATACTTTTTGTGTAAAAATTGGATTCTTCAAATATGTGTTCCATTGATTTTTTAATGTGTGTGTGTGTGTGTAAAATATAAAAATAAATTTTATATATATATTTTTTTGTTTTTGTTTTACACAAGTTCTTCTTCGATTATTTCGTGTATTCTCTGATTTATAGTTGACATGTCTATATATTCTCGGATTGTCGATGCGCGTTTAAATAACATATATTCCAATTTGGCTGCACAGTTGCTCGGCCTCGTGAGCCCATTTTTTATAAGAACAACTTTCAGAATGTTAAACATCTCCCACCGTACACTTGCGTGTTCCTTCACCCTCTCGTAATCAAACAAAAAATCCGGGTCGGAATTCTTCATTTTGATCAAACTCTCCGCCGCGTTTTGTTCATTTTCGCTCCACTCTCTAAATACCATTTTTTTTTACATTTATTTGTTTTATGACGACTTACAAATATAAACTCTGGTTAGTGGTCACGTATTTCAGTATGAGACCATCGATCGCCGCCAGCTTACTCATCAGCTCCAAATGATTTATCTTTTCACACATCGACATCATTTCGCGACTCAGTGTCGAAATTTTCAAAACCGCTTTCGTAAAGTCGCCAATCGTCAACTCGTACTCCGCAATTAAATCTTTGCATTCCGCTTCGTTCTCGCATTTACACCATTTCAACATCACGTCCACAAGTCCAAAACAAAAACCGTCCAATCCGGTCTCGTGCACATACACTTTGTGCGCCTCTTGTGTATCCCATATCTGGTGCCGGATTCGATCGAACGATTTCATTTTGTCACTCAGCATCTCATGCTCTACATATTCGTCCTGGGTGCGTGCATCTGTAAACACGCTGAAAAACGCTGCCAACTCGGGCGGGGAGAAATCTTCAAAGTATTTCCATTCCGTGCAAAGGATCGCCATCAAAACTGGATTCACTTCGGCTATTGAGGACGCAATTTTACCGCGGTCTTTTGTCAATGCATACCCTTCTTCGCCTTCACATTGTTCAATGATTTGAAATTCTTCCATCACTACGAGCAAGTTTGCAATTTCGTTCCGAACACACCTTTCGTTCGACTCGATGGCCTTCATTTTATCCGAAAGCATGATTTGGACCACGGCCGTCTCGCTGTGATACTTGTAGTCATTTTTGAAATTTGGATGTGGCGCAATCAACTCTTTCATCTGTGCATCCAGCTCTTTTCTCTTTTTGTTTGCGCAGAATTCCGCCTTTTTCACCAGGCTGTCATACACTTCCATTACCGTGCGCGGCGTTTTCAGATCGGCATATCCTCTGCGTTTGTCGTCCAGATATTCCTCCATTTTTTCATATTCTTGTTTCAATCCTCGCTGCATACTATTCAGCTCGCTCTTGTACATCGATTGGTTTGCAAACTCCTCGATTTCTTGTAATAAAACTCGCGTGTTATGCTTGAACAAATTCAGCACCATCGGATAGTATATTTGAAACTTGCTCACCAACTTTTGCGGCTTTCCGCACAAAATCTCTTTATACGTATTGATATCCGGCTGATCGAAAAGGTTTGCGCAATGGATTACGTGACCAACGGTGTCGATCCCGCGTCTCCCTGCCCGCCCCGCCATCTGCGTGTACTCGTGCGCCAAAAGATACCGCGGCATGTCTGCTCCATCGTGCTTCTTCAAGCTGATGAATATCGCTGTCTTGATTGGACAATCCAGTCCGATCGCGAAACTCTCCGTGGCAAACAGGATTCGAATGTATTTCTTGGAAATCATGAACTCCACAATTTCGCGCAGTACCGGGATCATACCCGAGTGATGGATCCCAACACCCTTCTCCAACAATTTCACAAGTGTTCTATACTCGGGCAGGCCTGTATATTCTCTCCAGTTTGGCAGCCGGCGAATAATCGCCTCGCACTCGCGCTCCACTGTGTAAGGGATTTTGGAATCGTCTTCGAGCACTCGTACACTCACCTCCTCCGCGCATTGTTCCACCAGTTTGCGCGAAAACACGAAGCAAATGGCCGGTAACATATCGCTGTCTCTCAAATGCACCAGCAAATCATTGAGCACCGTTTGGCGCCGCTGTCGGACTTCGTGTTTGTCCATCAAGGCGAGCACGCGTTTTGTCTCGTTATAAGTGTCCGTGTTGAAAACTCCGTCGGCCGATTTTATTGGGAGACAACGGTTCAACGATTTGCGTACCGTCTGCTCCGTTTCTTTGTCCTTCATTTTTTTGAACAAACCCTCCGGCGAATTGATGTACACATAATGCGTTAGGGGCACGATGCGTGTATCGGTCGAACAAATCACCACTTGTTTTTCCGTATGTTTGCTCTCGATCCACTTGGCGAATTTGCGCGGGTCGTCGAGGGTTGCCGATAACATGACCATCTGCACATGCGTCGGAAGCATGAGAATGCATTGCTCCCAGACATGGCCGCGGTGCGCATCGTTGATGTAGTGAACTTCGTCGTGCACAACGCACCCCAACTCGGTTTCGATATCCATGTCAAATGTGAGTGACGACGACGACGCGGTTAACGAACTCGATTTAGGTAAAAAGAGTTTGTTCATAAGCACCTCCGTGGTCATGATTAAAACATCGGCTTGCGTGTTTATTTTGATGTCTCCTGTGAGCAGGCCGAACGTGATTTCGGGATACTTTTTTTGAAATTCGTAGAACTTTTGGTTCGACAAGGCTTTGATCGGACTCGTGTAAATTACCTTTTTCCCTTGGCTTACAAAATGCTGGATGGCAAACTCTCCAGGCAGCGTTTTGCCAGACCCGGTGGGAGCGGTGACCAAACAATGGTTCCTGTCCACAATGCTTTGTATAGCGTTTTTCTGGAATGGGCTCAACTCATATGGGAAGAGTTGGAAATATTTTTCGTACTCGGAATGCGTCGCCATTTTTAATTTATGATTAAGGGAACCCATGGTTCCCTTATGATCCCTCCTTAAAATATACCCAATCTAATAAACCTTTAATTGAAGGAGGGATCATAAGGGAACCATGGGTTCCCTTAATCATAAATTAAAAAATATGGAAAATATTGTTTATGAAATTGAAACACACGACGGTAACGTCAAAAAGTTCGACAAACGGTCATTGAAAGACTCGATCGATGATTTATTAAGCGATATCGCTGTTATCAAGAAAATCTACAGATTCAATAAAAAAATACATTACATGACTCTCTATTCGGTTGATCACAATTTTTCAGCACAAGATTATATCGACCATTATAAGAATCTCCCTGACATTTATGGCAAAGATGTTTTCAGCCATTTTGATCAAACCATTGTTGAAAAACTCAACTAATAAAGGAAACCTACGGTTTCCTTTTGATCCTTCCCTTTTGATCCTTCCCTTTTGATCCTTCCCTTTTGATCCTTCCCTTTTGATCCTTCCCTTTTGATCCT
>JACCEA010223543.1_pt1 | contig 52842 bp, 49 predicted proteins | sample 7449851 | NCBI WGS metagenome assembly JACCEA01 (sample SAMN15323453, study PRJNA562643) | freshwater metagenome | isolation source: river surface water | place: USA:Blue River Watershed | collected 2017-08-18 | reverse complement strand
TCCCATCAGGGTTTTCAACATGTTTTAATTCAAATTTAGAAGAATTAAATTCTTTTGCTTTTTCTAAAACAACATCTTCCTTCTTTTCTTCTGCTTCCTCTTTAACAGTTTGAAACTTAGGATCATGTGTCAAAAGGTATTGAACTGCGTTATTGTACAAATATTTACGGTACTCATCAAGAACTTCTCGTAGAAAGTTCTGATTGGCCTTTAATTCTTTACTTGTCATAAAGGTTACCCAACGTGTTCCGTCATAATTAATATATAATTCCCAAAATTTAAAAAAGCGTTCTTTAACAGTATCTTTTTGTAAATATTGTTTTACAAACGAACGACCAACTTTAAAAAGTTTATTAAATAATTCTTGTTCATCGGGAGTAAAACGAAAATTTTGAATATCTTCTTTTATATCATTATCAACAACACGAACAATGTAACCAGTTGAGAGTGTTTTTGTATGATCTAAACCTTTTGTTGGCTTTATTGAATTTTCCTCATAATTTTTAAGAGTTCTATTGTATTCTTCATCTTCAAAAGTTGAAACAGTTGAGTTAATATTTGTTATATTGGAATTACTTGAAACAGTTGAAACACTTGATACATTATTAACAACTGAATTGGAATTTGAATTTGCTACATTTTCTTGAAACAAACTTGCGGACGGTTTTAAACTTGTCGAAAAGGCAAGTAAAATAGGTGTATTCGAATCAGTTCCAATAAGTTTATTGAATTTGTCATATGTTAATTCACCACCGTTCGGCGCAAAAAAGTAAATATCCTTTACAAGTTTATCCCCAATTTTTGCTCCAAATTTTACTTCTAAGCCATCTTTCAATTGAACAGGTAAGGAATATATTTCATTCTCAAGTATTGAATTTGCTAATTCATCCTTTTTCACAAAACGAAAAATAACAAAATTACGTTTCAATTCTGAAGGTAATGCTTTTACCATATCAACTGTCATCCCGCGAAACGGTCTTGGTGGATCTGATGAACCACCCCCTTTAAATTCCATCATGGGAGCTCTTGATTCAGGAAGAGGTAATAAACTATCTGGAGCTGTTCCTCCACCACCTTGAAAAACTTTCATTTCTACAGGATTATGGGGTTGCTGTAAATTATCAGTGGTATCAACCATTCTACACTACTCGGTACAATAAACAGGCCTAAGAATTCCGGGAAACATATCATAGCTACAATGGAACAACCACCCGCAACAACCCCCGACACACAAACTCGTAAGCGTAAAATTCACTGCAAACAAGAATTAATTGTTCAAAGTCTCCAACGTTTTTACAGCACACGTGAAGATATTCAAGAAATTGTTCAACATCTTCAAGGAACATCCGACATTAGTCTCCGATTAATTGATTGGTTTGTAACAAACTATTCAAAATCTCATAGTACTTCTTATATTGTAAATAATCAAGAATTTGTTGTGTATATGAATTACAAAAATCAGTTAAAGGCGTACAGCAAAAAATTGTTTGATCCATTTTGCCGTCGCGAACGAATATTGTTTCAAATTCCCGATCATGAACCCTTTTTAACAACTGTTGGAAAGCTTAACTTTTTTCGTTGGGCAATTGAAAAAGGAGTGTTGGATTACATTAAAGGACATCAACCTGAAATTGAAAAAGAAATGAATACGGCTATGCGCGAACAAGCGAAACTTCGTACAGGAACAACACCAACCAGTCGTGGCGATTCACAAAAGTCTGATGCCTCTTATGACTCTGTTGCGACCTCTGTACTTAGTACCAACAGTGGAACGAGAAAACGTACGAGTAATCGTGAAGTGTCTTCCATCAAACTTTTACAAAAACACGATTGTCCCATTGAAATGCGATTTGACTAATAAAACAAAAAATGCCTTACGCAACAGTATGAGTTCCTGGGGAGCTTCCACAAAATCACAGATGAAAAAAAAACCCGATGGGTACTTTTTTCAACCTTCTGTAACACAAGACATATGTACAATATGGAATCTGTATTTTGAAAAATGGTTATTTGCCATTCAAAAACAAAAATCCTTTTTTGTCATGGAGACTGCTTTAGAACCTGGATACAAAGTCATACAACATACGTATCGTACCGGCCATGGAGTTGAATTTGTTGATTTACCCAACCCCTATTACACATCTTCGGATTCGATTGGAAAACCAACGTTGAGCATTCAAGAGCAAAGGACATTTGCGAAAGATGTTTTTACTCTGCGAAAAGATGTTGATGAAACATTAAAGATTCTAAATTCGTCATTACCTAGTACATTTGATGTTGGAATATACATTGACCCAGTCAAACATTTACCCACGGATCACTACATATCCCTTTTACACAAACTTACAAAAGGCGCAGAACTTCATATCTTTCTAATGTCGTCATATCCAACAGCAGTCAAAGAATTTCAAAAAGCGGTAGAGGACTATCAACTTCCTTGGACGCTCTATCACAGCGAACTCGATATGCCAAAATCAAAATCAAAAAAAGTAAATACGATCGAATTCTTATCCGAAATCGAGAATATGAAACATGCGCGTATTCTTATATGTGGAGCTTCTACACCACTAGGACAGTTCTTGTATCGTACGTGTGATCATATTGATAATTTTATTGGAATTGAGCCATAGTTACTTTTTATACCAAACTTGATTATCATTAATTTTGGGTTTCATTAAATCGTATGCAGCTAAACTATCAATCATATTGTCTTGGGCAAAGTTAGGAGGAAGCCAACGGCTTTCAACTTCGCGTTGTAAAAGTTTTTTTGATTCACGTATTCCACGATCGACAACATCTTCTGACACAGCCGAACGGAGCTCACGAACCACATTGCGAGAATCTCCTGCTACATCAAATTTTTCAAAAAATGGATTTTGACTCAAGGAATCTGTTTGGAGTTGTTTTTGTTCCCCTAAAAGAGTTTGGTAAAACTGTTTTTGTGTAGCTAATTCATTTCGTATGCTATTGTACGAACGTTGGTCTGGCGCTACAGACAATTGTTGATTGAGTTTTTGAATTAACGCAAGCGTATTCACTATTTTTTTCTGAACATCTTCAGCTTTTTTCATATTCCCTTTTTGCTGACCCTGTGAGTTATATGTTGGAGCTCTTTGTAATGGCTCGCGATAGAGTCGGGATGGTGTTGGATTCATATCTTGGACACGGTCTGATTGTTCAATATCCCGTAATGCATTTGTTAAAGAAGGGGCATCCGTTTGCCAATGTTCTACCAAACGAGCATTGGTTGTATCAAACACGTTCATTTCGCGACGACTGCGAATTGTAAGCTGTGGAACTAAATTAGTTGGTTCAAATGGAATTGGAAACGGTTGCATTTTGTTAAAGGGTGTGGAAATAAGTCTAAACACAATTACGAACAAGAACGTAGATGTTTCTTGTTCCATATTATTTGGAAAGAACACAGAGTCATTCTGAATTCAAATTAACAACCCTTTGGCTCTTTTTAATGAAAAACGGAACAACTATTTGGGAAACTGATGAAAAAAAACCTACAAGAGATTTTGTTATAAATGAATATTTTATACCAAACGGGCTTTATGGAAAAGTAAAATGTATAAAAGACAATACGCTTTACTTTGAAGTTGATATAACAAAAACAAAAGTTCAAAATTTTTATAATTGGATTGATGAAGAAGTAAATTCAGAATCTCTTGAAGTTTGGAGACCTTTCTTTTACGTATCGGATGATGATTATACAAAGCAATCTTGGGGGTGGAAAGAAATGACTGAAACAATTTCATTAGGTTCTTTTGGAAGCATGGAACGTATTTGGGAAACCGTGTTAGAGTAAGGTCTAAGCTCTCGACGTATAAATATCTTAGATGCAACCTCGTAACCGCACCCGTAGAGCTTCCCCTTCTCCACCAATATCAGGAGGTTCCGAATCTTCCAACTATGGAGCAAATCAAAATTTGGAAAATTTTTTAAATTTAAATGCGAGTGAAGCTTACAAACGCCCTTGGCATCGTTTGGAACGTGGCTTACGATTAAATCGTTTGCGCAAATTTATTGATTCTGAAAGCACACGAATGAATTTAGCAGAAGGTGATCGTGAAATGCTCACAAATGTTTTACATCGTGCTTTGGATTTAAAACTTTTAAATTCAAAAACCGCAGTGGTATATGACCAAGCAACAGAAGAAATTCAAGAAATCAAAGGTCTTATTTATCATAAAACGGCGGATGGCCGTATTTTATCAAAAATTGTTGAAAAAAAAGCTGGTGTCACTCTACGTCGTAAAAAAATTGACGAAACAAATTCTTCTGTATCAAATCAGACAATAAATGGAGACACACATTAAGAAGGAAAAAATGAAACATCTATTCCATACCATTTGTGATTTTCTGAATGACATGGAACAACAATGTCCCGTTCCCTCACATAGTAAGCTGTTAGAGGAATGGGAAGATGATATTCGCGAACAATGGCACCTTTTATTTGAAGAAGGACCTGGACGAAAAGCACAACAAATCTTTGAAACCGTTCTTGCGTTTCGTCGCGACGTTCATTTAGCAGCTACATTTCAAGAGCAATCCAATCATACACCAACGGAATGGTCATGGTTGCTCACGGCTGACCAAGTTGAACAACGAACTGAGAATTGGCACAAGGAAAAGGTAAATTTACTCACGGCAAGTGAAATAGGGGATATTTGGGCTGGACCACGAACACGTGCGCGTCTAATCATGTCCAAAGTTCCCAATGATAATCCCACTTTTACATCTCGTTTAGCAGTTCTTCGTTCGCAAGGACATGCTATGGATTGGGGCGTTCGGTATGAACCGGTTGTCAAAGCTCGTTTGGAAAAAGATCTTGGAGTTACCATTACCGACCTTGGACGCATTCGTCACAAAACAGTTCCACGACTCGCTGCGAGTCCTGATGGACTTATCACAGAAGGCCCAAGCGAATTGATTGGTCGTCTTGTTGAAATTAAGTGTCCTCCTTCTCGTGAAATAAATGATACTGTTCCATTTGAATATTGGGCACAAATGCAAATTCAAATGGAAGTGTGCGACCGCCCTACATGTGAATACGTAGAAGCTAAATTTGTTGAAATGGAAGCCGACAATCCTGAATGTGAAGGTTGGATTAGCTTGGAAAAGAATGAATACAATACGTATCGATACCAATACCATTCAACCCTAATCCCTTTAACAAATGATGGTTGGGAAATTTTAGAAACGTATGGATATAAATTGGTACATATGCGCCGTGTCACACAACATCGCGATTCCATTTGGTTTCAAGGAATTCAGAATGATTTACAACAATTTTGGGCTGATGTGGAAGGAGCTCGCTCTGGAATGTGGATTCCACCACCTCCCAGAGTCAAAAAAGTCAAAGATGTTGTTTGTAAAATTGTGGAAGAGTCTTCTATGTCAAACGTAGTGTAGGATTTGTATAGATCGCATCTACAAGTTCTGTACGAGGCGCTGAGCAATTGTCAGGAGTTCCGTGACGAAAATTATTGGTGCGTTGAATATAATTCCCCACTTTTTCTGTCTGTGCTAAAAAATCTTTTTGAAAACAACTTCCTGCGCTCAAGCTCCCTTCTGTTCCTTTTGTTTTCAAAACATCCGCAAGAGGAGTGTAAGAGGTGGGTGCTTTTGCTTCTGCTGGGTTACCACTTGTGATCAAATCTGTTTTTTCAACAACACCTTTTACATCAGGTTGAGGATTCGCAAAGTTTTCTTGTCCATAGTTGTGATATTGTTTTCCCCAACTATCGGGTAAAAAGTAAATGTTGCGTCGTTCTGAAAGTTGGCGCGCAATTGCCAAGACTAATGTTATTAATACGAGCCAGCCTAAATATGTAAATACTTTTTCCATCTACCGATAGTCAAGTATTTTTGCTATTCACCTGAAGCATATTTTAACGTATGAAGACGTGCTTGATTTTCATATTCCTTCTTGTTGGATTTGTATAAGTGTGCGATATCTGGTACAAGAGGGTCATTTGGATTTGGGTCACAAAGCAAAGAACAAATACTCAGTAACACTTTTGAAATTGTTAGAGCAGGTGACCATTGTGTTTTCAAAATATCCAAACAGATCACGCCAGCAGAATTAATATTCGGATGATAAATTTTTGTTGTAAAGGTTATATTTGGACTTTTAAAAGGATAATCTGATGGAAAAAGAATATTTAATTTGAATACGCCTCCGGCATATGGGCTATCACTTGGACCAAATATGACACCTTCCCAACGAAACAAATCTTCTGGTTTAATGGGTCCTGCTGAGCAATTATCCGGCGGAGTATTTTGAATTTCAACAAGTTCGCGTTGAATACGTTTGAGAGCCATTTGATATGTGTATTCCAAAAATCTTTAGCCGGATGATTAGTAGAAAATGCGTGCCTTATTTGCTGAATTTATTGGAACCTTTGCCCTCTTATCTGCCGTGCTATTCACCGGTTCTTGGCTCTGGATTGGTGCCGCCTTAGCTTTTATTGTGTATTCTATTGGCGGAATCAGTGGTGGTCATGTAAATCCCGCTATAAGTTTTGTCATGTACATGAAAGGCGCATTATCTATGAATGAATTTTTCATGTATTCTCTTGTACAATTTGCAGGCGCTTTCGCGGCTTTATATACTTATAGAGCATTAGCCTAAATTACTTCGAATGTTTAAGGTACATTAATACCCCTATAACTCCCGTGGCAAGCAAAATCTGCTTGATTTGGTTGCCTTGGCCTGTAAATCCTTCCATACGCGTACTAACTAAACGACGGTTACAATCGTTCCCTTCATGATTGCCAGGACGAAATCCATCTGGACAAAAATCTTTTGGCGCAGCGTCCCATTGTGCTTTTGTTAAACTTCGTTCAAAAACCCAACGACCCTGATGGGCAATGCCGTTGATCATTTGAACAGATTCAGGATTTTCAACATATGATTTTCCTGAAGCAGGATTGATATGACGACCATTTTGATCTCCAACCGGTTTTACTTCATAACGACATTGTGGATATCCAGAACCGAATACAGCTTCCATAACAGGTATAGGGTTTAATGCCTCTTTGGCATCTTCCACAATGCCCGGTGCCAATCCTCGTAACCCATATCCCATATTGTTCAACCCATTTTTAATACGCTCACCTAATGCGTCTCCTTTTGGAATACTATCTGTGTATTGCCACATTTTTGCCCCATTGCTACATGTAAATCCAGTTGGCATCCAAAAACGAACTCCTAACGGTTTGATATCCATTCCGCGTGTTAAAGGGGATGATGAAGAACCAAATCCAATTGTATCAACATAATAACCAACAGCTTTTACTGCGTCTGTTACACTAGCCATATCATCTCCGTCACGAACTCCGATTTCATTTGGAAGGGCAATATTATCAGCAAAACTATAATCGGGTCCTAACACTCCAGGTCCTTTGGGTATATCGGGTGTTGGTAATATACTATTTCGTGTTTCTAAACCAACCGACATCTATCTAAAGTTTGAAAAAGAGATTTCCTACAGCGAAATGGAACAATTTTTGTGTATGGCAATTCCAACCATGAAACGATGGAGCTTTTTGAAAGAAAATCTTCCCCTTTTTCTTTCTCGTCCAGAAGTCAAAGAGGTTGTGATTGTGGATGAAACAGGTGAAGATGCTAAAGCAATTCAAGCATCATCATTTTACAATCATCCAAAGTTACGCGTTTATACAAATGAATATCGTTTAGGAATTTATCTCAACAAACGAAAGGCATTAAGTTTAGCAAAATCCCCTTGGGTTGCGCTTGTGGATAGTGACAATAGTTTTCCTGATAGTTGGTTTGAAGAGTTAGCCGATTCAATTGATTTCCAAAATGAAAAAATAATGTATGGAAGCGCTTCCTTTCGCTCCGTAAATATTGTAACAGGGGATGTTCAACAACATTGTAAGCATTTTGATAATCTAAAATTAAATAATGCTAATTGGAATCAAATCGTATATAACAGACATAAATGGAATTTTTTACTCAATGATGGAAATTGGGTTGTTCATCGTTCTGCCATTCAGTATTTACCTGAAACAATACATGAAGAAGAACAACCAGCTGTTACATATTGTGACGCAATTTATAGCTTACGTTGTTTGATACAAGCAGGATTCACAATTTGGTATATTCCTGAACTTTCTTATATTCATACAGTTCATCCACAGTCGTCTTGGCTCACTCGTGAAAAACCATCCACAATTGCTTTTAATACAACAAATTGGTCACTTTAGTTTTAAAAGCTTGTTCAATAGTTTTTTGGTTGTGGAGCAACAAAAACTGTTTCGCACGACAAGTCGTGCTCAATAGTTTTTTTCTCGCAAAGCGAGAAAAAAACTGATTCACTTGCTTACGCTCGTTCATTAGTTTTTATTCCAAACATAGTTTGGAATAAAAACTGATTTGGTCTAAACCCTTTTTACTTTAAGTAACAGGAAATGGCTAGTTTATTCCCCGCTTTAAAATCAACAACAAAGTCTTTGGAAACAGAAGATTTCCAATGGGACGATGAAAAACCGTCCAAAAAAAGCACGAATAGTTCGTGTGAGTTTTGTGCCGATATTGACTGGCAAGACCAAGATGAATTAAATGTGTGTAAAGCATGTGGCGCAGTTATTGAGCGTCCTCTTGATATGGGTGCCGAATACCGTTTCTTTAGCAATGATGACCGCGGTGGAGGTGACCCTTGTCGTGTAGGCGCACCTATTGACCCTCGTTTTGCTGATTCATCTTTAGGAACTATTATTTTAGGAGTGGGAAGTGGTGGAAGTAGCACAGCAAGAGCGCAAATGATGCGTATTCGTCGTTTTCATACATGGTCTATGTTTCCTTACAAGAAACGTTCTATTCTTCAAGTGTTCGAACAAATGACATTAGCTGCTACAAATCATGGGATTGAACAACGTGTCATTGAAATCGCAAAAGACTTGTATATGCAACTTGTGGAACACTGTGAAAAAAGAGGTTTGAGTCGTGCTTCCATTATTGCCTCTTGTATTTACAGTGCTCTCAAAATGGTTGGCGCACCACGAAAACCAAAAGATGTTGCAGATATCTTTCATCTTCAAAATGCTCAATTTACAAAAGCGTTCAAAGATTTTCAATGCGTACTCGCAATGGCCAAGCAAAAGGGTATGCTTTCTGAATCAGCAGTGATTCCTTCCCAACTCAAAACAACACATGCTGCGGATTACATTGCCTTTCCTTTGAGCAAACTCCCTATTACACGAACCGATATGGATCTTATTCGTCAAACGGCTATTCAAGTTGCCGAGCTAGCAGAATCTGAAGAACTCAGCAAGGAAAATATGCCACCTTCTTTGGCATCCGCAGTTATTGCTTATGTTGTGAATCGCTTCAAATATGAAAGTATAACAACATCTGATATCGCAATTGCTTGTGATGTAAGTGAAGGTACATTGTTAAAGTGCCTCCGACGTCTGGAACAATCCGAAGATGTTTTACGTAAATGTTTTCCTTCAAACAAATAGTATGGGCGGTATCGCTTCAAAAGATTCACAAACACCAGAGGCATATGCTGAGAAGGCACGTAAAGTCCAAGAACTTCCTAACAAAATTCTTCACATTCTTTTTTCACAAACCGATTTTAAAGATATTTTATCGCTTTCCAGTCTTGAAGCATGTCCAACGTATGTTTTTACAACAGCCAATGCGTTGGAAGCCATGTTTCAAAAACTTCAAATTCAACCATCTAAAGGAAAAGAAGGTGAAATTATTTTTGCTCCTGTCTCTCGTTTAGCCCCTGGACTCATTGCTTCCAAAGAATCCACTGCGGAACAAGTGGAACGAATGAAACAACGAAATCGTCTTTGTATGGATGTCGCTTTTTTTTATGTTCGTGTCTTTCAAATCTATGCCGCACTTGCTTTAACTATAATGAATACAAATCCAACACGTCGTGTTGGATATGCGTATGTTCCCCAAAAAAGAAAAATGGCAGGACCAGCTCCCGCTCCTCTTTTTATGAGTGGTGGTGCGACGGCAGAACGTGGCTTACGAAAACAACGAAAAGAATTTCACTGGAAAGACATTTATAAACAAGTTATTCGCACAAATTTTCGAGTTCTTGAAAACTATTTTACATTTGTGGAAAAACGAACTACTAAAAAAATTTTACTTCAATTTTCTGTTGGAAGTTCTGCGAGTTCTGCATATGGTTCTTTTAATATTGAATGGGAACCCAATCAAGATGTTTTATTAGGAACATATATTGACAAAAAAACGAAAACTGAATCAAGACCTGTGCGTGTTACAGTTGAAGTTGAACGATATGCGGGACGCGAAGTGCGTGCTTCTTTACTTTTTGATAAAGATGAAATTATCTCTTTTATTCCTTCTTCAGAAAGTGGATGGGTTGTAGAAGAAGGGACAACACAGGTTGAGAAGGATCGTATTTTTACAGATTATATAGATTCTTACTTTTCTGATTTTCGTGAAGATGTTAAAGAAGGGAGACCTGTTGCGCAAGCGGTTAAACCAGGTGTTGGTGCCCAGTTTCGACCAGGTGGCATTGCCGTTTCTACTTCTGCCAAATCCCCTTTTCACAGTTTTGATGATTTGAAAAAGTTGTTTGAAAGTTATCACAAAGGTGACCAAAAAATTGGTGATTTTCCAAAAGCATATTGTATTGCTCGCGCAATGACACTTCTAAATCCTATTTTTGAACAAGAACGAATCAATCAACCTTATCGCTCACTTGTTTGTAACAAAACAAATACAGAGGAATATTTACGTCATATGCCTCGTGCTGGAACATATGCGAATGCCAATATTTATTTACGTTCTTTGGTAGCCTTGTCCTATGAAGGGTATGAATATTCAAATCAGCAAATTAATTTAGTTCAATCTGCTGAATCAAGAGCTGAATTACAAAATATTGGAAAGCGTTTTGCGCGTTTGTACAAAATTTCAGGAGATGATTCACAAACAAAAGATTTTTTAACATCCCGTGTTGCATTTCGTGATTTTCCATTATGTGGTAAAACAGACACAAATATTCAGATTTTACACGATGGTTTTCGTAAAAAAATTCAAAGAGATGTTGTGATGCCAATGTTAGCCTTTCAAGATAAACATAATCAAAACGCATTAGATTTATTAAAACAAATGTTTGAGTTTCAAGAAGGTCAATTGAAATTTTCAAAAGAAATTGTAAAAGGTGGATTAAAAGCAATTAATGAATTAGCGCATAAGGCATTTAGACTTTTGACGGTGTATTATTTAACATCTGAAGGTTATTTTATAAATGGAATCTTAGAATTTGAAAACAATCGTGGAAAAGATTATTTTACCTTTTATTCTTAATTACAATGCAAGTAAAGGAAATTCTGAAGAAACAAAATTTGAAGACACATTATAAGAAATAATTTGAAATTGTGAATCTCGTTCCCATCCAGTTGATCCATCAGGACATCCTGCGGATAATAAAATTCCAAATGGTCCTACAGAACTAAATTGGTCTATAGCAATTGCATTGCCGCTCATTAAAATTCCTATAGCAACATTATCAGGCATACTACGATGAAATGTATTCCAAACTACAACAATTCCAGCAGGAAGTTGCCACATACTTACTTCACGAAATTGACCATCTTCTGTCCATATATCTTTATTTTGAATACAAGAAAGCCATTTTTTTTTATCTGTAATTAAAGTACATGGTGTATTTTTTTTAGCCATAGATGCCGCAATTGGAAGCATAATTGGTCTTTTTTTCACCCAGTATGTATTATACACAACTGGAGGAATTTTAATTTGAAATCCTTCCCATAAAACTAAATGAGGAGGCATAGGTGGTTCAACTGTATTATGTACAGTTGCAAGTAACCACCGTCCGATACCCTTATTACGAAAAGCAGGATGAACACAAAAGAAATCAATCATACCAGCTTTTTCCCAAAAAAAATCTCGAATATGTAATTTTTTTAACCAACGACGTACAATAGTTCCAACAATTTCTTTTGTTTGTTGATGAACAACAATAAAAATTTCCCAATTGTTATCCTGAATACTTGCTTCAATATGTTCCGGTGGAACAAAACATTTACATACGGATGATTGTACAAAAAAACGAGTCCAAAATTGTGTAATAACATTTGCGTGTTCTTTTTTTGCTTTGACTAATGAAAATCCAAGTATTGGTTGAAATGGTACAACATATTGTTCTGTTTGAATTAAATGAGGAGAATCTCCATTCCACCAAGATTGAATACGATCTGTCCATCCTGGCGCACACGGATTGTTTTGCCAAAAACTCCCCGCCATCTAAAAATTGATTTCATTTACCCTTAAATAAAAAAGATAAACAAAAAGAAAATGTCACTAAGAGAAAAAATGCCTTTTGAAATCCAAAAGCTCACCATTGAAATTCCACAACCTCTATTCAATCTTGAATCAATTCTTGAAAAGAAAAACGAAAAAGAAAAAACAAGACCAACACGCTGTTGCTTTGATGGATGTAAAAAGAAACTTGCTTTAACTGATTTTCCTTGTAAATGTGGTAAAATTCATTGTTCTTCTCATCGTCCCGCAGAACTTCACAATTGTTCCTTTGACTTCAAGGCAAATCATAAAGATAATCTTTTACAATACATGAGCACCGCGGTTACGGCAGCAAAGATTGATGCTATTTAGAATGAATGGATTCAATATTCAACCGTTAATTTATGGCACCTATATGGCATTGGTCGATGTTTTCATGCTTGGATTGTTAAAGGCAATTAGTTTGGGCTGGATCAATAAAGTAGCCATTTTTTTACCCACCGTTATTTACGCAATGCAACCATGGGTCTTTTTGTCATCCCTCAAATACGAAAGTTTAACTGTTATGAACTTATTATGGGATGTCTTGAGTGATTTACTTGTTACAATTACTGGTTTGTACTTTTTTAATGAAAAACTTAAATCTTCACAAATGTTTGGAATTGCCTTTGGTATTGTAGCCGTCTTTTTCTTAACATGTGGTGACTTTTGTGGATTTTAAAAAAAATGATTACAAATAATTATTTTTTTTTGAGCAAATCAAATGTTTAAGAGAATAATGCGTACTAACAGTAAAATGCCACGTCTAGAAGATTTTCCTGGTTTTGTTGTTCGCAAAGGTCATACGCTTGCGTCATTTAATCCTTTTGAAGAAGAAGTACGGAACCAAGAAGGTGAAGAAGAAACGTCTTCTAAACCAAAAAAACAATTTCTGATTGAAAATGTTTTGGACGCTCCGAAACCCAAAGCTCGTTTAGAGCAAGAAGTCAGTGCCAAAGCTGCTTTGGATAATATTGATAATAATATTCAATCTGAATCCTTTGTATCTCTCTTTCCACAAACAAAGCCACAACCCACTGAAAGTATTGAATTTGATGCTGAACTACGACGACATGCGACAATTACTCTTATTCAACCACGTGACAAAGAAGGAAAACGATTATTGTACAAACATCCCAAACTTCCTTTGATTGGTGATGACAAGGAAAATCCGTATTTTCTATTAGTTGGCCAATCTGACCTCAGTAAAACAGCCTTCTTACTCCAATTTGATGGTGGAGCCAATCCGAATCCAGGTCCCGCAAGTTCAGGGGCAGTTCTTTGGAGTCCAATGGGTATTGATGGGAAACGCACTGTATTATTTGAACGTGGAAAATATTTGGGAAAGGCAACAAACAATATTGCGGAAGCGCAAGGGTTATTGATGGGACTTCAAATTGCGGCTATGCGAGGAGCAAGAGAGTTGTTAATTGAAGGAGATTCCGAACTCATTGTGTTTCAACAAACTGGAAAATACAAGGTTAGCAATCCGAATTTGAAACGGTGGTGGGCAGAAATACAAGCCGCCATGATGGATGAATCCTCCTTTGACTGGATCGCCATACGCCAAGTACGCCGTGAATACAATCAACGCGCAGATAGCATTACTAAGGAAGTGTTGGACAGAAAAGAAGGTTTTACAAGAGCTTAGTGTTTGCGAGTTTTACGGTTTTTTCTTGTTTTACGATTTTTGCGTTTTTTTTGTGTAGAACGGTTTTTTATTGCTTTCATAAATTGTTCTGTTAATTTTTTATTATAAAATGTAACAGGATTTCTTGGGTCTTTAATTTCAATTCCAATTGCATTTTGTGGAACTGAATAACCTTTTTCAAGAGCTGGAAATTGTCCTGTATTAAAAACTTTTGGAGCAGTAGCCATTCTACTTGAAAAAAGAATTTAAATACATAGCCACGAGCTTAGGTGACCAACGACCCATTAGCTTATGTTCTGAAGGAGAATACCAATCTAACGCATCTTTTTCTCGTTTATCGCGTCGCAAACGAGCAAAAGCCGCAGGATGAGCACGATACCAATCTAACTCTTTTGTTGCCCGTTCGTATTCATTATGATGAATTAACGCTTGAAAAATATGATATTGAAAAAAATGGTTGGGAGGATAATCTTTTTCACGACCTTCAAATATCAAACCCGTATGCCGTAATCCCTGTAAGCGATGAATACGAGATTCTTCACCAACTTCTCTTTTTACATTATCTCTCAATAAATCCATAATACTCGCAGATTTATCACGCAAACCATCTTTTCCTTCCATTTGTCCTTTCGGAGGTTCCCATGCTTTTTCGCGAGGATTTTGGCCAGTTCGTTTTACAACAACAAATTTTGAATAATCAACCTTTTCATTACATGATGGTTTTTCATGAATCATACAACAGGCGCGTAAATACACGCGCCAACCTTCCGTTGGATGTTCAACATAAAAATACTCTTTTACTGGATCAAAAGGAAGACTTGCCGCACCACGTATCAAACCACGTTGAAAGATGTCGTGCATCTAATACTTTAATGAAACATTTGTTTATGGGTGGGTAAAATGGAGCAAATAAAAATACTCTGCTGATAACTTCGTTAAATCAGTAAAACCATCGTATTTCCATCCAGCTGCTTTTGCGAAGCCAACAATTGTATCGATATCTTCCATTTTAAAACTATGTTTTTGTCGTCTTACCTTTCCGTTATTAAATCGAAAGGTTTCACGGAACTCTGCTAAAGGGTCTTGTAAATCAAATTCACCCACATATTTAAATTTATCAAATGCCACTTCGGATTTTGTTACACGTTCTTTGCTGTATTTTTGAAGTGAGAAACCCATCCAAGGCGCTGCGGATTCCAACATTGGGTCAAATTTGTGTTTATTGACAACTTGAATTGCTAAACGACCGCCTGGTTTTATCCACAAATGTAAATTGCGAAACAATGCCTCTTTATCACTAAAATAATAAATTGTAAAATATGTTAAAAAGGCGTGTGTAAATTCACCAGCAGAGCAAATACTAGGGTCAATCAAATCTCCTTCACGCCAATCAATCTTTTCCTTTTGTTCTTCTGTTAAAGTGGATTGTGGAATTACAACTGTTTTTGCTTGTTCCAACATTGCTTTTGATTTATCAATACCCACCACCTTTTTCACATCCATTTTGGCCAAGGCTGCGACTGCGATACCTGTTCCACAACCACCATCTAACACTTGGAATGTGTGAATATCCTCACCACGTTTTGTCCATTCGTGTAATATTAAACCAACTTCGGCTTGGGTTCGAACAGAACCTTGTGTAAGTTGATCATAGACTCCCGCATAAAAACTATCATATAAATGCTCATTATCCATCCATTGAATTAACCCCTTTGACTCTTCAACCGCACCATTTACATCCAAAAAGCCTTCCGATTGACCAAAGTTTGTTTTCATTTTATGTGACATAAATGACAGTGCAAGAATAACAAAAATTCCAATACAAAAATATATAAAATTCATTTTATTATATATAAATATTTTTATAGTGATAAAATTAACGATTTGATGGAGGCTTATGGTTCTTTTGTTCATCTTAAGTAAATGGACGGAAAGATAAAAAAAATTCGTGATACCTCGGACGTTTCAAATGATCGTTTGCAACCAATTTTACCAAAATATGATTTTATTCCACGATTTGATTTTTTATTGGATATGGGAAATCCTATACAACGAAAACTTACACATGCTCCTGAAGTAAAAACAGTTCCAAAATTGGTGAATATTGTAACTCCAAAATCAAAATCTGTTGAATATAAAAGTCCAAAACAAGTGACATCAATAATTCCCTTTAACAGTGTTGCTTCAAATTCACTTGAGACTCTTAATAAGCCTTTTTCTAACCAAAGGCAAACAACTTATAATGAGTTGGTTGGCAATAAGAGCGATATAAAATATCAAAAAGAACAACCTCGTAATGGTCCTATTGTAATTCGTGAAACTGGTTTGCCACCAGAGTTTGCCCGTGAAACTGTCTATAAACCTCTTGTTGAACGAGTTGAAACCCCTCTTCCTCCACCTATTTTACCACAAGCACCAAATTATGTTTCAAATTCTTCAGGGAGTCAATCAGGATTTCAACCTTTGCCACAAGGAACTGAATATGTTGATAGAACAACTCGTTCTGTAAATTATCCAACAGATGTGAAGAAACATTATATAAATATTGATACAAGATATCGTCCAAATATATTATCCACAACAAGTTCCAATTTTCGCTGGTCAATGTCACGTCCGATTAAAAACTGTACATCGATTCGTGTCGCAAGTATTGAAATTCCAAATAATTTCTACGCATTTTCAAAACAAAAAGAAAATATTACGTTTTATGTAAAACTATCGGCCAATCCCACTTACACGGAACTTACAATTTCAGAAGGTAACTATTTACCAGCAGAATTTGAAAATGAAATCAATACAAAACTTTTAACAGTCGATCCAAATTTTTCTGCGTACATGAATCTAGTGACTGGAAAGTTAGAAATTGAAAATCAAGTAAATTCCTTTGACATTAAATTTCCAACAAACAATATGCCAACATGTTGGGGAATAGGATATAATATGGGTTTTACACAAACAGAGTATTTGAATCAAACTATTTTAAAACCAGAACGTATTATTGATTTAGTTGGTGATTTATATATATTTTTACAAATTGGCGATTATGTTGGAATACAACACGAACAACCTAACCGAAACATATTATCTGCTACAGCAAAAATAGTTGTAACTGTTGAAAAATATTCTATTTTATTTGATAATGGTTCAAACTTTATTTCAAAAGAAGTAAGTTTTCCACTTCCAATCAATATTTCATCTTTTGATGTTCGTTTATTTGATACAAATGGTCGTTTTATTGATTTATTAGATACAAATTATTCCTTTACGGTAGAAATTACCGAAATTGTTAATTCACGTCTCTATTCAAGTTACAATGACCATCTCTTACAAAATAATGATACAACTCGTTAAGTTTTTAATCAGTAAAATAAATGTTTTAAAACATTCCTTTTACTTAGGATTTATGGGTTCTTAGATACCTACACCAACCATCCATTTAGGACTTTGTGTAGAATTATAAATGAACACCATTGTATCTTTAGGAGCAATGTAAGCAACTTCGATATCATTTGTACCATCGTTGTATTTTACAAGAATATCATTGTCATCTGCATTTACACCCAATGATGGAATACTTGCATCTTCATTATTTACAATACGAATAACAGTATCTTCATCTGCAGTAGCAGGAAGCATTACAAAACCATTACCAGTTTTTTGTACAAAATGAACTCTGCCATTTAATAAATCCGTATTGACAGTTTCGTAGGAAGCAGAGTTATTAGGACCATCAAATTGAATATATTTACGTCTTTGCATAACATCAAATAATCCATCGATAGCTTCTTGAACACTTGATGCTTCAGTTAAATTGAGGTCATTCGCAACATTTACTGAATTTTGAATAGTACTTGTTAAAGTAAAGTTAGCAGTTGCTTCTGCTACCCAAGCTGCGCTATTACCACTACGTTTTAACATTGTTCCAGCAGCTCCAATAGAAAGAATATTTAAACTACTGGTGGCATTACCAATCAATAAATCACCTTGAGTGTATGTATTATATCCTAAACCACCAAATTCTGTTGCAATGGTACTTGCTTCATATGTACCAGTTGTAATTGTTCCTAATGTATAAATACTGGTTTGACCAGGATAATTGGCATGAATTGTAACGTCATATGCGTTATATCCTTCACCAGTTACAGTAATACTACTAGGTGTTGAGCGAACATAAACATCTTGATCTGTAAAAATATCCCAATCAGAACCGTTATAAATAATAAAGTCACCTACTTTTACATTCTTTTCACCAGTAGTGATTGATGAAATCATACCATCAGAACCAACAATTTTGTAGGAAGAACCAGTGTGCGCAGTTGAAGTTATAGTACTCAAGTTATAGGTTGAGCCACTTGAAACTGTGAGTGTATCCACATATTCAAAAGCATTACCAATACCAGCGATACCAGAATCTACATAAGCTTTATTTGCTAAATCAGTTCCTTCAGTTGGATAGTTTGCTACATTTGTTATTTTAAATCCTGCTAAATTTAAATTCGCTGCCATTGACACTGTACCATCTTTATTAATATAGTTGTTTTCTATATATGTTAAACGGGTATCTAAACCAGATTCTGCGGCTTCAGCACGTGCGATTTCTTCCGCCAAATGACCCGCAATTGTACTTTCCGCTCCTTCAGCACGTGCTATTTCAATAGCCAAGTTACCAGAAATTGTACTTTCCACAACTTCAGCACGTGCTATTTCAATAGCCAAGTTACCAGCAATTGTACTTTCAGCAGCTAAGGCACGTTCAATTTGAGAATTTAATAAAAATGTTGTCGCAAAAGTATTTGTACTAATAGTGGCATACAACACACCACTAAGATCAGTAATAGCAGTAATACGATCACTTGTCATATTCACAGCATTTTCAGAAAGTATGGATTCCGCACCTTCAGCACGTGCAATTTCTGTAGCCAAGTTACCAGTAATTGTACTTTCAGCAGCTAAGGCTCGTTCAACTTCAGCTAAAAGAGCAACATTGATTGTACTTTCAGCCTCTTTAGCACGAGCAATTTCTGTAGCCAAATTACCAGCAATTGTACTTTCCACAGCTTTTGAATTATCACTTACACCAGTAATTGTACTGACAAGATTTCCAATTGTATCGTCATTATTTCCAAGAAATGTAGCAATTTCTCCCAATGTATCTAAGGTTTCTGGGGCACTCGCTCGTAAATCAGTAATTAGCTGATCCATCGCTGACTTTGTAATATAATTACCTCCAATAGTACTAATAGCACTATCCAAAAATTCAATTGCTTCTACAATTGTTGAAGCAGTTGAAATATAAGATGTATCTGAAGCAATAGCATAGTTACCAGAGGCATCCAAACCTACAGCACTAAATTCGTAACTTGCTTCAGATTCATGCTCAGCTAATCTTTGCTTGAAATGAACAACAGCAGTTTGTGGGGCGGACATTTTTTTCTAATCTTATGACGTAGAATTATATATGAAATCTGATTTTTTGGAAAAAATCATACATTTTACATTTTTAGGATAGGAATACCATATTTATTTTTTATTTTTTGTCGGATATGTTAAAAATTTTGTAATCTTTGAACTTACATAGAAGAAAGCTTAATTAACATACTAAGAACTTCCCAAAATATCGTTAAAACGATATTTTCGAAAACCTTAGAAAGTTGAATTGAATCGGAGTGTTTATTTTTTATATTTTAAATACAAAAAATAAAATGTTATTATACTTTTTCTATGCTTAGATACCTACAGCGAACAAATATTGTTGTTGAGATGAATTCCATACACAGGAAATAGAATCTTTAGGAGCAAGTTGGAGAATTTCATGTTCTATATTATTTGAATCAACATATGCAACTGTTAAATCACCGTCGGTATATACACCATTGTGAACAATACGGAATACGGATCCATTAATAACATTTGCTGTTGATTTAGGCAAATAGATTTTAGGATAACTTGCGTTATATGTTACAAACACAACTTTACCAGCTTGGAATGTACCTGAAAGACTTTCAGCAGCAGTTGCAGTTAATACGGAACTATCCGCAATTACGTGTTGAGCCTTTTTACGGATTTGAGTGTAGTTGTACAAATAGTCCAAAGCTTGTTGGAGATTTGTACTTGTACCAAAGTTTGTGGCACTTGTCAAGGCTACATGTTCAGTATCCGCAACCACCCAAGAGGCATCTGTGCCATCGGAGCGTAAGATTGTATTTGCATCACCAACAGCTAATTTGGAAAGTTTGTGACTACTGTTCCCCACTAACAAGTCACCTTGTGTATAAGTACTAAAGTTTGTACCACCATAAGCAGTATCAACAACATTCGCTTCCCATACACCTGTTGTTACAGTACCAACAGTGTTAATACTGGCTTGACCTACATAGGTAGTATCAATACTCACATTAAAACCATCTGCTACACTTCCTGTTACAGTAATTTTTCCAGCAGTACCATTAACTTGTACATCAGTGTTATCAATCAAGTCCCAACCGCCAGTTTTATTACTTACAAGACCATCACCAATATTCACTTGAATAGTTGTAACATCAGGGGCAACACCATATGATACAACACCTTTCGCAGTTACACGATAGTAAGAACCAGCATGAGTATTTGTTAAAGAACCAAGATCAGTTGGATTTAATGCTGTTCCACCATCAACTGTACCAATGTATTCAAACACGGAACCCAAACCAGTAATTTTACTATCTACATATGCCTTGTTAGCAGCATCTTGATTGCCGGTAGGGGTAGCAACATTAATAACTTTGTGACTGTCCATATTCAAATCACCTGTCATAGCAACACTACCATCTTTTTGAATGTAACTTGCTTCAACTGTATCTAAACGAGCATCTAATGCATTTTCAGCATCAGTAGCACGGGTTACTTCGTCAGCTAAATCAGTTGTTAAAACTCCTTCAGCGGCAGTAGCACGTTCAACTTCAGCATTTAAACTTGATATAATTGCGTTTTCAGAATTGGTAGCACGAGATACTTCTGCACTTAAACGAGTTGTTAAAACTCCTTCAACACCTGTAGCACGAGAGATTTCATCTGAAATAGCAGTGTTCAATGTAGTATATTCACTAGTAATTAATTCGGTTGTACCTGTTTCTAGAGCAGTTACTGCTCCTTGACGAGCAAGAATTTCAGCACTAATAGCATCTTGTAAATCAGCTTCTGCAGCTTCTGCACGAATAACTTCGTTCGCTAAACCAGTTGTTAAAACTCCTTCAGCAGTAGTAGCACGACTTACTTCTGCGGATAAGGCACTTGATAAATTATTTTCAGCAGTTGTTGCACGAGTAATTTCTGTTGCTAAATTTGTTGTAAGTGTTTCTTCAGCAGTAATAGCACGTTCTGATTCAGTATCAATTTGAGTTGATAAAGCGGTGAGTGCATTCGCATCATCACCCAAAGCATCCGCAATTTCTTTCAAGGTATCTAAAGTTGATGGAGCACCGCCAATTAAATCAGTAATTTTTTGATTAGCATATGTAATTGTTGCGTATGTATCAGAAACATTTTTGACTTGACCATCAAGAATCACAACAGAGTCTTTGATACTGGTAGCAGAGTTTACATAGTTTGTTCCAGTAAAAGGGTCAAATGTACCATCAGATTTTAAACCAATTGCAACTTCTGAGTTATCCAAACGCTCGATAGAATATGCAAGATTGGAGTTCAATGTTGCGATAGCAGTCTTTTTTACAGCAGAAGGGGCAGGAGCAGGGGTAGCCATTTTTTTCTATATCATATGCCGATTGTTTTTATAAAATACGAAAAAATGAAAAAAAAAGTTTTTTTTATGGACAATATACCCATGTATATCGTCCATTAACCATTTTCCAAAGAAAGCTAACTCTTTCTTGGAATAACTCTAAAATTGTTTCACCAGCCCATCTTACTTGAATAGGATGTTCGCCATAATTTGTTAAACGAACTTGTCGGTATTCTGTTTTAATAGATGTCGGGAGTGACGGAAATTCAAAAAAAACTGGTGAATCTGATGTTAATGAAAGTAAATGGGTTGGATTATTTCGCAAATAAACACCTGCTGCGACCTGTTCGTCGGGAAGCTTAAATATTGGTGATGAGCGTAAAAAGGCATGTGGATCTTCAATTTCTGGTATTTTATTAAAGGTAGTATCATATAAAATACCCGTCGATATCGTTCCTGTACTATCATATTGGTTAATTGTAATTACATTTGGATTACTTTCATTTATATCTAACATAAATCCTTTTGCCGGAACACTTTCATTTGCAATACGCACCTTTGGAGCAGTAAGCATAGAATGATTCTTGATTTCCATATTGCTCCAAACATTTATTGTACTTTGTTGCCAAGCATATAGATTTTTTACAAAAATTCGATTATAATAAATATCCGAATAAATTGATGAATTATTAGAACTTTTCTTCATTTATTTCTATCTTTTCTTTTTACTTCTGTTTTTGAAACGCCTCAATTAATTGATCGCGTGTTTTTTGGCTATTTGTTCTTTTATACATCATTGAATAGGTTCGATTGTAATGTTGTATTTTTTGTTCCTTCTTTTTAATTGTTTCTTTAATATTTTGAATTTCTTCATTTGTAAATGTGTCAAAGGAAAGATTCATAAATTTGGCAAGAAAACATAATTTTCCAAATTTCCCTTTTTCACATGCCTTGACGGATTGATCAAATAAAATTGGATTCACATTTTTGTGCTTATCTGGGTGTGCGTGTAAGGCAATTTTATGAAATAAAGCAGATATACGAATATTATTTTCCCCTTTTACTTCTTTCTTTTCTTCTTCATATATTTCTTCTTCATGTATTTCTTCATTATTATTTGGCTTGTTTTCTTTTGTTTGAGTAATAGAAGTTGTTTCTTGAGTATTTGAAGTTGCTACTTCTTCTTCATTACTCCTGTATTCTTCAGGAAAACGTTCTTGTAATACAATTAAAAACTCATCTCGTGATTCTAAATACTCTTTTTTTGTTTTAAAAAACTCTAAGTATGTATCATACAATTTTCCAAGGAGAATTTCATTTTCGTTGGAAAAAAATTCATAATGATTCATTCTGTTGAAGTTACTTTACTTTTTTTGTTTGACGCCGACACGTGCGCGCTTTTCGAGTTTTATTACAACCAGATTTGTGATTCGTTAAACGCTTACATACACTTTCAAACTTTTCACGATTTACCAATTCTAACTTTTGTTCCAAACAGCAACGAATACGCCATAACTCTTTTTTTGCTACGCTTGCCTTTTTTGCAAAACGATTCAAACGAGGAGAACAACCATTCCACGCATTACACCATTCTTCAAAGGGCAAAACATCCCCTATTACTTTCCAAAAACGTATGTAATAGGGAATTCTTTCGCTCGCTGTCATATAATTCCAACGATTTCGCTCTGAATCACCTGATACTTCTTCTTCAGGTGGTGCGTTCGGCATCGGAATACTTCCACGAACTGATGTTGGATGATTTTCAGCGATACTGAATAAAAAGTCCCAGCCTTCAAAAGCAGTTCGCACACAACCTTCTTTTATACGTTCTTCATATACTCCTTTTACACTTTGATAGGATGGATTTTTATCTTGTAATAAACCTTGTCCGCGTAACTTTTCATTCACTAAATTATGGACTCTGTACAACCAATGTGTAAATTTGGATGTACTTTCTAACGCTGGATCAATAGGTTCTGTACGCATGTATTCCGTTAAAGAGGCACGACAAAATTTACAAGGTAATACATAAGGAAGCATACAAAAAAACTCTTTTACATTTTTTGCGTTCGATGGTTTGTATGTAAAAGAGATGAGGTGGAGCAAACGCCAGCCCGATGGTCCCCAGAAACGAGTGTCCATTTTATTTTTCGTTAGAAAAATAAAATGCTCTTCACAATCTTTTTTGTCATTCTTGTAACAATTTTTATCTCAATGATTCCAAACAAATCAAACTTTTCATCTTGGTGGTTTATTCCGCTCCTCGTTTCTCTTATAACAAAATACACTTTAGGTGATTGGGATAAAGGATATCTTTACACAACTCTTGATATTGCGTATTGGGCTATCATATTAGGTATAAGTTACCTCACATTAAAGATAATGAATACAGTATAAAAAGATGGATAAAACAGTCTTTGTTACTTTAACAGATTCTTCCTATTTTCCAAAAGCAAAACGAACAATCGAAGAGCTACGTCAAAGGGGAAAATGGGAAGGAGATGTTGTACTTATGGTTGTTGATTTTGTTCCCAAACAAGAAGAACTTCCAACAAACACCCTTTTACTCTCTGTTCAACATATTGATCATACACCTTTGTGGGAGACCTGGAAAACACATCCTATTCGTAAAATGGATGATAATCGTCACTATGGTAAAATTTATCAATGGGATAAGTTGTATATTTTTTCTGAATTTTTTCAACAATGGGATCGTGCTGTTTTTTTAGACGCAGGAATACGTATTCTCGATACGGTTCAGCATTTATTAGATTTGTCCTACAAAGGAAAGTTTCTATCCCCCGATGATTCAGATCCATATGATAATGGAAACCGTATGCGTATTCAATTCGATATGGATGCCAATGCGAAGGCCAATCAAGCTTTATTTGAAGATTTTGGAACCGATTGGTTTTCAAGTAAATATTTTTTGAATTGTATTTTCCTCTTTGATACATCCCTTTTACACAAAAATACGTTTGATGAAATGAAGACCATGATATACAAATATCCTATTAGTGTTTGTAATGAAATGGGAATTATGAATTTATATTGGACAGTCAAACGTAAGGTCTGGGAACCATTCCCACAGCGTACGCTTGATAATTCGAAATACCTCTTTGGCTGGTCTGAATTAAATTATAGAGAACATCCAAATTGGCAACAATTTTGCTTTTTAAAGTACGCATATTCTACTTAATTTTTCTTCTACATAAATGCTTTGGATATCTACAGGAGCCAACACATCCCCGCAGAATACGGCATTGTCTTTGCCTTCATATTCTTTTTCTTCACAGAACTTCACTTGATTCCAAATATTTGTTTGTACAGTACAATGGGAATGATGAATACGTGCTTCAGTATTTCCTTCAACAACTGCGCAACCACTTTTTGCTTTTCGAAGTTTGTTTGTTAGCGCATTTATACCTGAATATGGAATTAGTTCTTCAGTATAATTTGCATACGAATGTAAAAGAATATGTAAATTTGGTTTTGTTTCAATACATTTTGTTATAATTTGAATACGCTGGGGATGCATAATTGATTCTGCGTCAAAAAAGGAAATATGAGTACAACATTCATATTTACATAAAGCTGCTCCAATATTTCTATTTTCTGCGAGTGAATACTCTTTACGAAATTGTAAAACTTTCAATGTAAATGAATAGTGTTCCATTTGTGGAATATCATTTTGATCACAACCACTTATTGAGACAACAACATAATCAGGTTTTTTTATTTGTGATTCGATTGAATTGAGACATTGTTGTAACAATCCAATATGACTTTTTTGACAGGGAATGACAACACCAATCTTCATCTTTTTTGCTATTTGTAAAAGGGTTTAGGTTGATATAAACAAAACTAAAATAAGTTCGTAGAATGGATCATAAGGAATTGCTTGATTTAAAACGAAAAAAATTTGAACCAATAGTTTTTCATTGGTTACGACAACAAGGTCAAGAACACTTAGATTCGTTTTGGAAAATATATAAACCTCCTTTAACTGCCTCAAAAACAATTTGTATTGTGGAACGACGAGAACATCCAAACTTTGATTATATTCTTAAAAATGTTTGTTATTTTTCTCAAGGTTGGTCAATCACAGTAATTTGTAGTAATGAAAATTATGATTTTGTAAAAGGGATGTTACAAGAAAAACCTGCTACTGTGTTACCATTATTTGAAGGATATGGAACACCTGAACAAGGCAAAGAAGAATACAATACGCTTTTACAAACAGAAACATTTTGGAAAGGAATTGACGCAGAATGGATTTTAACGGTGGAAATGGATTCGTATTTACTCCGTCCTTTGCCTGTTGAAATGTTTGAATATGATTATGTTGCCTCACATTGGGCTTGGGATAAAACGTCACAAGGTGGTGGGCTTTCGTTGCGTAAAAAAGAAGCCATGTTATTTTTATGTTCGCAAAAGTTTCCAATGTGTCTTGCGCAAGATATTTGGGTCAATGATGGTTGTAAGAAATACGGTTTGAAAACACCAACCTATGTTGCCATGCAAAATTGGTTCGTGGAATCTTGTTATTCTTTTGTTCCTATTGGAGTACATCAATGGTGGACATTTTGGGATGCTAATCATAAAAATGCGTTAGAAGAATTTGTTACTTTTACAAAACCACAGTTTTTTTAATATCCAAATGGATTCATACTCAAAGGAGCTAAATAAGGACGTACAGTACTATTGGATTCTTCTTCCGCTTTACATTTGACTTTGGTGGGTGGGCAAACAGGACGTGGGCAAGGTGCGGGTGGCGGGCATACGGTTTGTGGTGGGCATTTTACTTCGGGACAACGAGGTCTTGGGCAAGGTGGGCAAATACCTGCTTCCTTTTTACAAGAAGAGTTGTCAATAATAACAGGTTGTTGTTTTGGAATACTGCTTTTTAACACATATTTACTCAAATCAGGAACAGGTGGGCATTCCGTTTTTAACATGTAGTTACTCATATCGGGGCAGGCAGGGCAAGGAGGAATAGAACTTTTCAAAACGTATTTACTCATATCAGGTTCGCGACAAGGTGGGCAAATTAAACGAGCCATTCCTTTTGGCGTACATTTACAACCTTCTGCGGGTTTTGAGCAAGACGAGCAAATAGGAACTCCCGCAATAGAAGATTCAAACCCTTCGCGCATTCCGCTACGACCAAGAAAATATCCTATGGCAAAAATAAGAATTCCTATAACTGTACAAATTGTTGGAGTTAATTTCACTGGGATCGTTGTCGCCATCTATCTACTCGAATGAAAAAACCTATAGTCTCCACCCTTTCCAAGAAACCGGAGGACATCCAACTTGTTCTGGTACAGCGGGATCATCAGCAGTTGCTAAACGAGAACACATCATCTTCACATGGCCGCGCCAACTAAAATCTTTCGATACAGATGAGTTGTCTTTCAAGGCACCAAAATCGTAAGGATTCATTCCCATACGACGAATATTTTTAACAATCTCTTCGCTAAATGCCTTCCAGTCAAAACTTCCTATTCTTGTTGGTTCATAGGATGGAGGACGAATTCCACTAAATGTACTTTCATTACCATGGGATAATTCTTGTACATCCATTTGACGAATCTTTTCTTCAAATTCCCCTCTTGCTCCACTTATGGTTCCTGGATGGTTTGACGCGGGACCCGTTGCCTTTGCCTTTTCGACCTCCATTTCATTTTCACTAGTGTAAGAAACTTTTACAGATAACCCCTTTAATAAATCCTTTGCGTAGCGATCAAATAAATCCCCCGCTAATTCAGACCCTTGAACATCCCCTTTTTCATATGAATTAAATAAACTTCCTAATGTTGGATTGACTGATTTTGAAATCAATCCACCAATTCCTGTACCGGTTTTGTTGAGTTCTGGTAAGAACTTATCATAATCAGACACCATGATTGGAATTTGTGCGGCAGACATTTGGCCACTTTGAACCTTCATATTCAAATCATCAACAGTTTGTTTCATTTTTGTTAGGATGCCAACACGTGCTTGGGTCACAGGATCGGTTGTTCCTGTTGCTTGAAGGCGAGTTACTTCCACAGCTAGTTTTTGTGCTAACATATTCAATTGATCAGGAGAAATAGGTGTTTTTTCTTTTGAATCATTCATTTCATTTACAAATCCTTCCGTACCAACCTTTGACATTCCCGTTTCCACTTGTGGAACCATACCATTGTTCATGAATAAACGATATGTACGTTGTAAGAAACGTAAATTTGCGGCTATGCCTTGAATATCATCCATTGTTAATTGGGATTGGAGTCCATCATTGCGAGTCACAACACGTAATTCATCCTTGACACGTTGATAATCTCCTTTGAATCTTGTTAAAGGGAGTTTTACACCTGGGTCTGATTTATCTTCCAAACCAGGAAGTTCATTTGCCGCAAAACCATCCATATCTTGTTTTAATTCATTTAACACTTGACGGGATGCCTTCATCAAGGCAGGATCTTCAAAAGGTAAGCTGTTGGTTTGCGCTAATCCACTTACTGGCGCTCCAGGTAAATCCGCTACATTTGTATATCCCTTTGGCTCCTTTTCATCAATGAGTTTGATTGGAGGTGGAACTTCTTTTTTACTTTTACTTGCTTCGCTTGCAAACCCTTCAAAAACTCTAAAATCAATACAACTATTAGCAACAATGGCAAGTATTAATATAAGAAATGCCATTATGACGAGTAATCCTAATCCGTCCATTCTATCGTGTAGTGGCGAATTAAGTGGGAATGCTACAGCCATAGCAAGGTATGGAATCTTTACGAATATAATCCGCCGGGTTCTTTCCTGGAATGTAGCGCATCCACTCTGTTCCTTGTTGATTTACAACACTGTCAATACAAGAATCTGTTAAAACATTTCCTTCTGACTTGGCTTGTAAGCTATCACGAACAGTTTGACGGACATCGCCCACAATGGAATCTTTGATATTTTTATGTACATCGTTTCCATCTGGAGTAATAACTGTATTGTCTATTTTCAATTTATCCTTTTGATTTCCCATCAAGGCAAATAAATCTTTTAAACTTACTGTAACGTATTGTCCTGAAGCATCCACAAAACTTTCTGTAAAAAGAAATTGTCCTAAAAATAAGATTATAACTAACGCTATAAAAAGAAAGGTAGTTCTTTCCATCTGATTCTACAGAGTAAAAATTGCCTTTGCTAAAAATTGATTTATACTAAGGTATAATTAACTATTAAGAATAGAATGCTTAAATTACGTCACACAGAAGATTCCATTACTGAAGTGGGTATTGACGAGGCAGGTCGTGGATGTTTTTGGGGACCTCTTTATGCTGCGGCAGTCGTTTGGAAATCTGATTTAAATGAAAGCGAACTTGAAGTGACACAACAAATTAAAGATAGTAAAAAGCTTTCTCCAAAACGTCGTATAGCTTTAGCCAAAGGAATTAAAGAAATAGCAGTTGCCTGGGCAATTGGTGTTGTAACACCGAGTGAAATTGATTCATTGGGTATGACAAAGTCCAATCAACTTGCTTTTACACGTGCTCTTGATGGACTCAAAGTGAAACCTGAACGACTTTTAATTGATGGCATTTTAAGCATTATGGATATGCCTTGGTCATTGACAGAACAAGTTGTTGAAGTGGAAGCCGATAATCATTATGTAGCCGTTGCCGCTGCTTCGATTTTAGCAAAAACGGAACATGATGAATGGATCCAACAGTACTGTAATTTAAATCAAAATATTGCCGAAACATACAATTTGTTAAGTAATAAGGGATATGGAACTGCAAAACATCGTGCCGCAATTGTACAATATGGTACACATTCACTCCATCGTCAAACGTTTTTACGAAAACTCTTTGCGGGTAAAACAACGGTTGATGTTAAAGAATTGGTTGAGTAAATTAAAGTAACTTTTTGAATGTGTTCAAAACATATTCAAAAAGCATTGGATACTACCTTATCCTATAGTTCGTTCAAACGAAAAGCATTCTATTTGCGGTTAGCACGACGAGAAGCTTTGCGGTTTTTGCGAGTACTTTTGCGATGTTTGCGGTTTTTGCGCATAGTCATGTTGTTACGGCGAGCCATTTTTATATTCTAACTTTAGATTTTTAATTTGAGGCGAGACACTCCACTAAAGCGGAGTTTCAACCTTCGGCGAGATTGAGCAAAACCGCCAAATCTTCTGCCTGTTGGTTTAAACCGACTGAACCGGACACAAAATGTCCCTGACCGTCTTCCACCGCTAAATACGCTGTTCCTCCACACCGCACCACCCATTTTGCGGCTTCATACGGATACACTTCGCTGTCATTCAATCCTGTTCGCACAATCTGCCACACCCCTTTGACTCCTTGTGCCGGAACGTTTTCCATGGGAGACCACCTCAACATCGATATGAAATCAGATATACGCTGGGAAGGAAGTCCAAATTCATCCGTTTCAATATCCGTTAAAGGGAGTGTATGATTTGTTGTTGTTCGTAAAACATCCAAATACGGAACTTCCATATACGCACCTCCAAATAAATGCGGATATTTTGCCACCATTCCACCTACCCACAAACCTCCCGCAGAACGTCCATAGATAACCGTTTGTGATGGTTTCATATACTCTCTTTTCTGAATGATTTGAATAGCCTCTTTCACATCCTCTAACACTGCCTCGCGACCATGACGGCGTCCAGAATCCTCCCAATCGGGTGTATGATCGCCACCTCCACGCCATAATCCAATCACAACAATCCATCCACGCGACAATAAAGGTTCCCAACGAGCCGTATTCATTGGCGTTGGAAGTCCATATGCGCCATATCCAGTTATCAAAAGACCAACAGGTTTCTTTTTTGGTTGAACAATAATACAACGTGTCCCCCGTCGCGTATCCAAATACACCATATCATATCCTTTTACATTCGGAAGAGTTCCCTTCAAGTTCCACCATACAACTTCTTGCCCTGGTTGCGTTATACGTATCATAGTCCCTCCATATGGATCCAAGCCAACTGTTCCAATTCCTTGCCAAAGATTTTCAGCTGCTTTTGTTTTGGATAACTTCCACAATGTTCTTTCACCTTTCCATTTGGTTACAAACAACCCCCTTTTACAATCTAAAATCTCCGGCGTCATGGAACGAGTCATTGTTGGAAATTGAAATCCATGTTTTACCAACCCCTTTGACATCTTCCAACCATAGTTTTGCTCCCACACAAAATAGCAACCACGATTATCTCCTAAAACAAAACGACGAGATTCTAATGAACTTGATTCATACACTCCTGTTTTTTGCTTCGCATCAAACCACATCATATCTTGCTTATCGCCTGCTTGACGACGTATATGAACTGTATCACAGTCACAACGAATCAGCTCCAAATTATATCGTTTATCATGTTCTTCATAATGAACTTGACGGTCATCTCCCGTTAAGGCATTATAGCTTACAACACGAAAATACACAAGTTTTTGTTTAGCCTCGATACAAAAAATACGACCATTGACAACTGCTATGGAAGGCGCAATAGGTGTATTATGTTTCCAAACCGCCTCCTTCTTTTCTTTTACATAACAATACAAGGCATATTGTTCTGCTCCTAAAGACGTTTCCATTTCTTCAACTGCCCACACAAATCCAGGTAATTCCTTACAAAAATCAATATTTGCCGCTTGATGTTCTTTTTGTCCGTCAAATTTCCAACAAATGTTGGAATTTCCACGCATACTGACTTGAATTCCTTGACTACCCAGAACCCATGCTTCACCAAGTGCTCGACTTCTCTCTAACTCGGATACAATTTGTTGTCGTAACGAAAGTTTCGTTTTTTCAACAAGACCTTTCCATAAATCTTGCTCGGTTTTAATAAAATCTTTCCACTTTTTACTTTTCATATCTTCCATCCAAGCGAGTGGATCTTTCCACGTTACGCCATGAACTGTTCGTTCCATCTGCCTATAGTGTATGTATTCTATTCACTTAGGTCTAAGACCATCCTTTTACTCTACTCTAGATGACACAAGCCGTATTTTTGTATAACAAGTCAAATACGTATGGTTTGGCGGAAGATGTAAAAGTATTTGAAGATATTGTTAAACTTGCCTCTCGTGAAGCCAATTTAGGATTTTCAAAAGTTCGTATTTCAGATCCGTTGGAACCTCCTATTTTATGTGATATTGCTTTTCACTTTGAAGTTCCAGTCTATGCCTATTTTCCATGGGCTCGTAAAAACTGCTTGATTGTCAATCCAGAATGGTATGAATCTGCGTGGGATCCTTATTTACAATATGTTGATTTTTTAGTATTTAAATGCGAAAGAGATCGCGATTACTTTATGGATTCTCATCCTGAATGTAAGGCACAACCCTTTTTACTCCCTTGGACAACTCCAGTTCGCCCTTCTCATTTTGCTAAATATCCAAAATCAAACGACCATTCAACTGGTTGTTTGTGGCTTCTTGGAGCCAGTCAAAATAAACGCGCTGCGGCAGAAGCTCTTTTACCGTTTTGGAAAGCCGAATGGCCAAAATTAGATGTTTATACAACGACTCCTTTAGCGGAAGCTACGTATGCTGCGAATGTCACAGTTCATGTTAAAGATTTGCCTGAACAAACCCGTCGTACTCTTCAAGCATTTTATCCTTGTCACTTGATTTTTTCCAAAGCGGAAGCGTTAGGTATGTCTGCACAAGAAGGACAAGCCGCAGGTGCCTTTTTACTTGGTAACGCGCTTCCTGTGTATCAAGAATGTTTTGGACATCCATCATGCTACGATAATAATTGTCTTATTGAAATTACTGGAAAACCTTTGAAAGCATCAACCTGTGATACATTTGATGTACAACCTATGGCACATTCAAACCTTTTTGGTCAAAGTATGGGTGAAGAACGAGGTGGAACACGAGATAGTTATTACATTCAACATTTACAACGAGGCATTGAAAAATTTTTGAGTCGTGATTTGGTGGAATCTCGAAAACAACAACAAAAAGTGGCAGATGAACGCTATTCTGCCTTTGTGAAAAACACAATTCCCTTTTTACAGGCTATTCAACAAACTCCAGGAAAAAAAATCAATACGCTTCCACCTGTTTTAAGTGATGAGTTCTGTCCTCCCATTAGTATTGTAACTCTCTTATACAATCGTCGTAAATTTGTAGATTTAGCCTTTCACAATCTTTTAATTACGGATTATCCAAAAAATAAGATTGAATGGATTGTAGTGGATGATTCTGACAATACGGAAGAACAAGCGAGTGATAAAATTATGAAATTTGGCCGTGAATGCGCCCCTATAAATTTAACATACATTCCACTCCAAAAGAAAACATCCATTGGTGAAAAACGTAATATGGCATGTAAAAGAGCACAACACGATATTCTTGTGATGATGGACGATGATGACCATTATCCACCCAGTTCTTTTCGTCGTCGCGTTTCTTGGCTCTTAAAACATCCTATGAATCCAAACGCAGTCGCTACGACTTCAATTGCCTGTTATGATTTGTTAAAAGGTACATCCGCAGTGAATACGCCTCCATGGACTCTCCCTTTTTCACAACGCGTGAGCGAGGCAACTTTAGCTTTCAAAAAATCGTTTTGGGAAGCCAAACATTTTCCAGATGCCAATATGGCAGAAGGAGAAGGTTTTTTATTAGATCGTGAAGAACAAGTGTTAGAACTTCAACCACAACAAATTATTGTGGCTATGAGTCATTCTCGTAACGCAAGTAGTCGTCGTATTCCACCTGGACCTAGCGGTCAGCCCTCTTGCTTCTGGGGATTTCCTAAAGAATTCCTCATCTTTTTACACGGATTAGCAGGTGTTGCGATTGAAGAAGACAAATCCAAACCAAAAAAATCTAAGTAAGTTTGGTAATTTTGATGCGACGAGTCATTCGTTTTCCTTTTGTTTTTGAAGCGTGACGTGTTTTAGCACCCCCTTTAACAGTTATATTTTTTTCCGTTGGCGCAGCAGGCATTGTTTCTTCTTCTGTTGATTTCACATTTTTTTCAATTGGTTTATTTTCTAAATTCACAACACTTGGAGTGAGTTTTGCTTGAACTGTTTGTGTTATAGAAGGGTATGGTTCTGGAATACGGCAGACTTCTAGTTTTTGTTGGACTGTTACTGGAACGCCAAGTAATTCAATTAAAAGACGAAATGGTGGAAACTCTTTAAGAGGTTCAAGAATCGCTTGAAACTCCGCAGTACAATTAATAAAATCCCATTGGGCTAACGTTTGTAAATTTTGAATATCTTCTAGTGAAATTTCTGAAATTTTACTAAAATTTGCTTGTGTAAAAACCAGACGTTTTCCAAAAGGAGCTAATTTTTCACTCCCTTTTTCTTCAATCGATTTGAGTTTATCTTCCAATCCCTTTAACATTTCCCGCATATCATTGAGAGCCATTTGAATGGGTGCTTTCACAACCATGGGAGTAAAGGTTGTAGATGCCCATAATAAAAATCCAATTAATAAAGACTTTGAACCTTTGTAAGCATCATGTAAAATTTGATCACGTAATGAAGGATTAATTAACATCCAAGCATTCACAATGTATTTAAATAATACACTTATGGCAGTGCCGGTTGGACTTATAAATCCAGTCGCAGTAATAAGCATTTGTCGCCATTGTCCCGTAATTAGTTCTTCAATCAAAACTAAAAGTGTTAAAAGGTAACTTTGCGAACCTGCTAACGCGGCACTCAAACGAAAACTGTCAATCAATGTAATCAAAAATAAAACAAGAGGTTTTGTAGGAACGCTGAACTGTCCAACTTGTACTTCACTATTTAACTTGCGAGCAAATCCTGGACTATTGCGGGCAAATTTTGTCCAGTAGTCGTCTATTTCATTCGTTTTTTTCAAAAAGGAATTGAACATTTTATCAAGACTTACATCATCTCCTGTTAAAGATGTTGCTTCCACCAATTTGGAAGCTGGTTGGAACTGTGGGATTTCTCCAGCCCCACCCTTTTGCTTCACGGTGGATAACATATCCCAAATCCAAGGAGCCGAGGCAAATAACGCTTCGACTGTTTCTTGTTCCTTGTGCGTTAAAATTGGTTCGCCTGTTTCACTCACTAAACCGCTTGCCCAACCAGACTGGCCTTTTTTTTGTAAAAAAGAAGTAAGAAGCAAACAACCATTCGCAAAACAAATATAGATTTTTTCCTGTAAATCATCATATGGTGTGTTCCGGATTTGTTCTTTTATGTTTTGGATATAATGATCTGTGTCTGTGTGAGAAAATCGCTTTGCGATTTTCGAGCTTGCCAATTCATTGGCGTTATCAAACGACATCTACTTTCTTATGTATAAATTCTTTAGTTCAAAATAGATAAGCAATTGGAAATTTGAACTACATCACGATTGGTCATTTGGAAATCAATTAGGTGTACGTCTTCAAGACTATTTATTTGATTATATTGATTTTTAAAAATAAATGGAAAGAGACACATCCGCAAACATTAAAACCTTTTTTACTGATTTGATTTAATAACAAAAGAATAAAGTATATTTATTTGTTATTTTAAACAAAGTGAGCGCTGGGGTTGCTTTAGCTACCACACGGGGGTTGCTTTAGCTACCACACGGGGGTTGCTTTAGCTACCACACATCAAACACCCTTCATCTTCACCTGCTTCTTTTGCTTTTGTATTCGCAACTTCAAAATCACGAATAAGTTGTTCTAAGGAGTTGTCGCGGTGCGGATCAATTTCCGAGCGATTGGATGAATATATTTTATCATGATCCGTTGAACTTGTAGCTGAAGAATCATTTGTACTTACAGATGAGTTATCATCATCATCATCATTAACTACATTTGAATGATGTCCTTGAGATAATGCTGCGGCGACTCGTGGATCAACTGTAAATTTCTGAGCCATTACAGGAGCTTTTGTACGTAAGTAATAACAACCTGTTTTCAAACCAGCTTTCCAAGCATAAAAATGCATACTTGTGAGTTTGGCATAGGTTGCGTCAGCTACAAACAAATTCAAACTTTGCGATTGACAAATAAACTTACCACGCGCCGCCGCCATATCAATCAAAACTTTTTGTTTTAATTCCCAAGCTGTCTTGTAACGTTTTTGAATATCTTCTGGAATTGCCGCAATTCCTTGAACACTTCCATTTTTAACAACCATTTCTTGTTTAATCGCATCAGACCAAATTCCCAAATCCATTAACTCCTTTAACAAATATTTATTCACTATAATAAATTCACCTGCTAATGTACGACGTGTGTAAAGATTGCTAGTAAAAGGTTCAAAACATTCATTGTTACCTAAAATTTGAGAGGTACTTGCGGTTGGCATAGGAGCGAGTAAAAGAGAATTACGCACACCTCCTTTTACTCTTTTACGCAAGGAAGGCCAATCAAGTTCTCCACTTACTTCTGTTAAAGGTGTTGTTTTCCACAAATCAGGTTGAAGTTTTCCTTGGCTCATAGGTGATCCCGCAAAGCTTTCATAAGGACCTTCCTCTTTTGCTAACTCAATTGATTGTTCTACTGCGGCGTAATAAATATGTTCAAAAATTTCTTCGTTTAAATCACGTGCTTCATCACTTTCCCAATCCATCTTACACATCGCAAAGACATCTGCCAAACCCTGTACGCCTAATCCAACAGGTCTGTGGCGCATATTACTGTTTCGTGTTTCAACTGTTGGATAAAAGTTAATATCAATCACACGATTCAGATTGCGAATGGCGACTTTGGTCACACGACGCAGCTCATCAAAATCAAACTTGCCATTTTTGATGAAAGCTGGAAGAGACAAAGAAGCTAAATTACAAACAGCTGTTTCGTTTTTGTCACTGTATTCAATGATTTCAGAGCACAAATTTGAAGATTTAATCGTACCCACATTTTGCTGATTGGATTTGCCATTTGCGGCATCTTTATACACCAAATAAGGAGTTCCTGTTTCCATTTGGGCATCTAACACTTGAAACCATAGCTTCTGTGCAGATATTGTTTTACGAGCTCTTCCCTCTTTTTCATAACGCGTATAAAGTTCTTCAAACTTTTCACCCCATACATCTGCTAATCCAGGTGCTTCATCAGGACAAAACAATGACCATTCACCGTTTTCTTCAACACGTTTCATGAATAAATCTGGAATCCATAGAGCGTAAAATAAATCGCGCGCACGTTCTTCTTCGGCTCCCGTTGGTAACTTTAACTTCAAAAAATCTTCTACATCCGCATGCCAAGGTTCTAAATAAATCGCAAAGGATCCGTTACGACGACCACCTTGATTTACATAACGAGCTGTGTTATTGAATACGCGCAGCATAGGAGCAATACCATCGCTCACTCCAATTGTACCCCTTATAGCAGCCCCTCTCGCACGAATATTGTGGATATGAACACCAATTCCGCCGGCGTATTTGGATATCTTGGCACAATCCGAAATTGTTTTAAAAATTCCTTGGATACTATCATCGGCCATTGCCACCAAAAAACAAGAACTTAGTTGTTCCCTAGGTGTTCCTGCTGAAAACAACGTAGGAGTCGCATGTGTAAATTTCTTCTGACTCAAATATTCGTAGGTTTCGAGAGCATATTCCCAATTATCTGGCCACAAACCGAGTGCGACACGCATCCATAAATGTTGAGGACGTTCCACAATATTTCGATGAGCATCCCTTAACAAATACGAACGTTCCAATGTTTTGAAACCAAAAAAGTCAAAATCAAAATCTCGTTCATGAAGAATCGCAGCGTCAATCATCCCCCTTTTACTCTCGTCATTACAAATCGCCAAAATTTTAGGATGAATAAAACTAACAGGCTCACCCGTTTTTGGATTTGATTGATTCCCAAGCAAAAGCATAACCTCACAAAAGCTTGGATTTGTTTTTTTCTGATGGTTACTTATCGCAATTCGTCCTGCCAAGGTTGCCCAGTCAGGGTGATTGGTGGAAAGTGAGGCAGCAACCTGACTTGTTAAATCATCAATTTCTTCTGTTTTCACTCCATCATAAATTTGAGATAAAACCTGTTGTGCGAGAAGGTCGGGATTTACAGAGAGGCCATGAGCTGCTCTGCGAATTCTATGTAATACTTTATCAAAACTTACATGTTCTGATGAACCATCTCGTTTTACAACACGCATTCTACTTTATTATGTAAGAGTAGGGTTTAACTAGTTACACGTATCTTACGCGTTCCTAATGATTTTCTTCGTCGTCGTGTGGTTGATTTTGTTGAATTTGTTTGAAATGTTCCAAGAAACGGCGGATTCACATGAATAAAATGTTGAGGTTTTCCTGCTGATTTTAATTGTTGTGATAAAACATGCTCTTGATCATCAAAAAATAGCAAACGATGTACTAAATTTTTTGTTGTTTTTTTCACTTGATGTAGCATAAATTCAACATCGGCAATTGTTTTCTGTTTAGCATTTCTAATATGACGAACATCAGGCATGTGCGAGCGAATAGGATGATTCGCATCCAAAATATAATCAAATACATTTGAAGTTTCAAGAATAATATTTAATTCATTATGGACTTGCTCAATATATTTTCCATCAGCATTATTGGTTAATAAAAAAATTGCGCTAACAACACCTTTTTCACGGTCTTTGACTGCCCCTTTTAAAATATTCACTATTATTTGGTTAAATTCAACATTGTTATCATCATCACATGCGGTTATTGTTTGGTCCAAGTCAAAGACTAAAATCCATCCTTCTCGCATATCAATCATTTCAACAAGAGCATTTCTCCTGGGTCGTTGGAGATCCATCTATTTACACATCTTTTGTTTCCTTAATGCTGATGAGTTTGGATTTTGGAATGACACGAGAACTAATACACATTGATTCAAGTTCTTGGAGTAAAAGTTTATACGCGTAAGGAATTTCTACATGACAGAAATTGGTTCTGTTTCCACAGCCACGGCATTTCCAAACGCCTTCTTCTGGATTGACAACAGCCAACAGACCACAATCTTCACAAGAATAACAACGGAAGGCATCTGAGCACTCCATCAAACGCTCTTTGGTAAATTCAGACATACCGTGAGCAATAACTGAATCACGTTCCATTTCACCAAAACGGAGACCACCTTCTCTTGCTCTTCCTTCTGCAGGCTGGCGAGTAAGCATAACCAATGGACCTGAGGCGCGACTGTGCATTTTATCAGCAGAGCAGTGACGAAGACGTTGGTAAAAGCAAGGACCCATAAAGATTTTTGTATTCATTTGTTTTCCGGTAAAACCATTATACAAGATTTCATTTCCATACGGTTCCATACCCAATTCATCACACAAGAGTCTGGCCAGATCTTCTACAGTTGTTTTGTTAAAGGGTGTTCCATCACCTAACGCACCCAATTCACAACCCACTTTACCTAACAGAGTTTCCATAAGTTGGGCAATAGTCATACGAGAAGGAATACAGTGAGGATTGATGATAATATCTGGAATCATACCATTCGCAGTTTGAGGCATGTCTTCCGCGTTCAAAATCATACCACAAGTACCTTTTTGACCGTGACGAGAACTAAATTTGTCACCAATTTCTGGAATACGGTCTTGACGCACACGCACTTTGGCAAAACTGTACCCTTCACCATTGCGGTTACGAAAGATTTTATCTACATAACCTACTTCATTATTACGCATGGGACGACTTACATCACGGTACTTTTTAGTCCCTGCGGGCATTACAGAACCCGTTGGAACGCGTAAAGGAACCACTTTACCAATCAAGATATCATCATTATCCACAAAGGCGTTTTCAGGAACAAATCCATCTTCACCCAACTTTTCATAGTTGGCAGTTTTCATTTGTCGAGTCATAGTAGGGTCTGGTTTGTGAAATCGTTCTTCTTCACCAGAGTTTTGATTTTTCTTTTCTTCATCTTTATACGTTCTGTAAAAGATACTGCGGAAACCACCTCGTTGTAGGAAAGCCCGATTAATCATAATTGAGTCTTCTTGATTGTAACCTGTATAAGTCATAATAGCTACCATAATGTTTTGACCACAAGGCATGGATTGTGCCCCGTAAAACTTACTCATGAATGGACTGACAAGTGGAATTTGTGGATAACAGAGCAAGTGTGCGAGAGCATCAAAACGAAGACGATAGTTTAGTGCGTACATACCCATGGCTTGTTTCCCCATCGCACATTGATAGGCATTACGAGGAGATTGATTGTGATCTGGGAATGGAATATTACTTGCTAGAGAACCAAGAATACAAGATGGATGGAGTTCAGCATGTGTTTTCTTCACATCATCTAATACTTCACTGTGATTCATGGCAATTAATGTACCTTCTGTTTCACCAGGGTCGATGTATTCAATCAAATGACGACCCGCAGGAGTTTTGAACAACATCAAATCTTCCCAACTTGACAAGTTCATCACATCCCCTTTTACTTTATCATTGGTAAGTACTTCACGCAAGGCAGGGGCGTAAAAGAGAGGACGTAGCATACGACCAGCTTCGGTTGTAATCCATAGTTCTCGCAAAGTACTTTTCCAAATAATACCAGTTTGTGGATGAATTTGACATTCACGCTTCGCACGACGAAGGGCATCAATGGTTGGACTTGTATCTTGAATATTCAATAAACCAATCCAAGCACCATTGAGAAAGACACGCGTCCAAACATGTTTTTCCTTCATGGACGTTTTTTCTAGACTTTGAAGCGTTCCAAAACGAGTTAGGAATTCACGCACAATATTTGGATTACTAAAGATACTTACACTGGAGGTACTTGCCATATTTTTTACAACACCTACACTGTGACCTTCAGGCGTTTCCGCAGGACAAATATAACCCCACTGACTGTTGTGAAGCTTACGAGGAGCAATAAGTTTTCCTGCCTTTTCAATGGGAGTACTTACACGACGCATGTGAGAAATGTAGGCCATGTAATTCAAACGATTCACCACTTGACTCACACCATTTTTAGAAGGACCACCTGCCTTTGCGCTTCCAAAATTACCTGTTGCTAAGCACGTTTTCAAACCCACTTCCAAATTTGTAGATTTAATCACTTTGTGAATGTTACTAATGTTCAAAATTTCTTCAAAATTTCCAGTCGCTTTCCAAGAACCACTGTGAATTTCTTTAGCTAGAAATGTTTTAATATCTTTGACCATCATTGTTGAAAAGTGTGTGCGAAACAAGTTGGCCAAGAGAAAGCCAGGTAGATCAACACGTTTGTTTGGATATGAGTCGCGGTCATCGTTTGGAATACGACCCGTCATAACCCACAATACTTTGCGGGTCATGTGGGCAAGGAAACATGCCTTGTCAAACTCTTTATCAACAGAGCCAATATGAGGAAAGAGTTCTTCTGCAAGAACATCTTTTACCATATCGTGAGGTCTCATTCCACCACGTGAAGACCATGTTTTAATGTAAGAAGTAAGTGTATCAATGGCTTCTTCTTTGGTATGAATATGCGCAGCTTCCGCAATGGATTCGTTGAAAATCATGTCAAAAGTAGAATCACCTTCAGGACCAAGAATCAAATCCATAATGTCTCTATCAGCAGTGACACCTAGCGCACGAAAGATAATAAAGAGAGGGATGGGTGCTTTCATACGAGGAAGAGTAGCACGCAAGAGAAGAATTTGTGGATTTTTTGGGTGATACATAACACGAACAGAATTTGTTTTAGGAACTTGGTCGTTATCAGGTCCAATTGATTTCACTTCAATGACTTCACATTCTTTTGTTGCTTGACGGTTGTTGCGGAAAACAAAAGGACGATTCTCTGACATTCGTTCTTGACTAATACACACACGCTCACCACCTTGAATAATAAAGTAACCACCCAAATCTTCCGCACATTCGCCAATACGAAGAGGATCCATGTTTTGTTGGTCTTGGAGCAAACAATATTTGCTTCCAACCATGACTGGAATTTTTCCCAAATGAACATTTGGGAACAATCTCTTCTTTGTCGTATGCTTTCCAGCTTGTGTGTTATCAATTTCAACATAGGTTACATTGATATCCACATAGAGAGGAGCAGAATAAGTGAGGTTACGAAGACGAGCATCATTGGGCATCATAGGAAGTACTGCTCCATTATTTTCAAAGATTGTTGGCTTTTTGAATTGAGGATTGCTAAATTCAAGATGGACTTCATATTCACGGTTAATAGGACCTGATTGTGCTGCCATATTAGACCCCGACTCATCAGCATGACCCATCAAGGCATTTGCGGCAGAGGTACTTAACCCTGTAGCAGAAGCAAGAGCTGAGCGTGGTCCGCTCAAAGGAATTTCAGGAGAACCACGTACAATGACTGGATTTACCATTGTAATGATTTCCGAAATATCCACATCCATAAAATGATTAAAACTTTCCAATTGATGGCTAATAATTTGTTTTCCATCATTTTGTCCAAAGTAAAGTTCTAAAGTTTGATGCCAGAGTTCAGCCATGTTTTGCTGATTATTTTTAAAAGTTTGGGAATCAATTTTTTTGATTACAAAAAAATGACAAGGGTCAAAAAATGACATCCTACTTACAATCTTACTCTCTATTTAGATGGCTGAGCCAGAAACTCGTAAGATTGCGATAAAAGGAGGAGCTGTTGATGATTATCATCATAGCAAAGGATTGAAAAAACGTTCTACACGAAAGCAAAAAGGTGGTTATGATGAACCTTCTGGAACAGAAATCCCTATTACACAATCGAATATGAAAGCTGTAACAAATATAACAAAAGTTATTAAAAGTGGTGGTGGAGAAATTGCTTCTACACTTCCTGGAAGCAATCCTAACCCACAACCTCCAGAAAATATTAAACAAATGCCTGCCTTAAACGAAGCTAGCAAACAAGGGACAATTCCTCCCACAGTCAATCCACCTCCTGTTACACAACCAGGACAAACTGGTGGAAAACTTGTATTAGCTCCCAAGAAAAAAGTCAAAGGGAAACTTGTATTAGCTCCTCCTTCTCATGAAAGTAAAAAGGGGAAACGTGGGCAAACGCGCAAAATTCGCTTACAACTATCGAATATGAAAAAACGATTTTCAACTGCCAAAGTTATTCATAAAGATTCCAAAGAAAAATCTATTGACGAAATTCGTAAGATATTGGAAGAAGCAAAATTAATTAAACCAATCAAAGAAGGAAAAAAGGTTCCTGACGAAATTTTACGTAGCATTTATAAAGATTACCTTTTACTCCGTAATAAAGCGCTTTAATTTTTCTTACAATCATAATAAAACATCTTTAATTTGATTTTTTTCTATACAACGATTTTTATGAAATTGTTCAATGGAAAGGAGTTTATTCTTAGAAAGGATAACCATCTTATATACAATCCTAATACATTTTTTTATCAAATAATAAGTAATCTAAACCCATATTTATCATACATATTAGGAAAATGCCCAAAGATATGACCCAACTATATAAAGAATTTTACGACACGTATTCAAAACGATACGGATCGAATACGTGTATTTTTCTTATGGTTGGAAAGTTTTATGAATTATATGCGACTTTTAAAAATGAAATGACTCCTGTTGCGGCTTCTGTCAAACGTGCCTCTGAAATTATGAATATTCTCTTGAAAGAAAAAGAACTTGATGATAAATCTATTGAATTTTGGTCTGGAATTCCTGAACAAAGTCTTCATAAATTTGCCCAAACTCTAACACGAGAAGGTTGGACAGTTATTGTTGTGGATCAAGTCAAAGAAGAAAATAATGTAATTGATCGTATTCCAACACGTATTCTAAGTCCAGGAACGCATGTGGAGATTGCTAATCAAGACCGTATGTCTGTTGGCGCTCTCTGGATTCAAAATATGACATATCATATTAGCGTATTAGATTTGACAACAGGTGAAGTGATTTCGTATTCTACTTTACATGCGGATGAAGTGTTACACATGTTTCAAGTATATTCTGTAAAAGAGATTGTTGTGGCAACCACCTTAGACGAATCGAGTCTTCGAGGAAAACTTAGTTTTACAGGTTCTCTTCAAGTAGTCCCACAATCTTCTTTTACTTTTTTTGATGATTCCTTTCGCCGTGAAGAATATTTTCGCAAGTTGTTTCGTATTCGCAACTTACTTCCTGTTCGACCAACACTATCCCTTTTACACATTGAAGAAAATCTTGAAAAAGCACTATGTGTTCTCTTACGATTCGTTGAAGACCATTTTCCACAACAAGCGGAACGACTCGCTTCACATCAACTTTACGTTCCAACGCAGTACATGAAACTCAGTAATAATATTTTGGAACAACTGAATGTTATTACAACTAACAAACAACGTTCGCTTTTAACGCTTGTTGATCGAACTTGTTCTGCTATTGGAAAACGTGCTTTGCGCGAACGTCTCTTGCGTCCCATCACAAATAAAGAAGAACTTCAAGAACGTTGGGAACAAATTGCGTTCGCCATATCCATGGATAAACAAAAACGAACAACGGTGGAACGAGAATTGCGAAGACTTTTTGATTTACCAAGACTTCATTTTAAACTTTCTTCGGGTTCCATTGACCACACGGATGTTCTCCAAATTTGTTGGACATATGCGTCTTCCAATGTAATCCTCCAAACGCTTCGCAACACCCCTCTAGCTTGTCCGAATGAACTTCAAGAACACATACAAACATACCTTGAACATGTGAAACGTTTATTTGATGAAGAAAAGGCAAGTCGTTGTGAAAAAGGTGAATTTGTAGGTTGTTTAACACCAATTGCGGCGCCACAAGCGGTTGCTTACGAACAAAAAATTCAAACAAAGCTTGATGGTTGGAAGGAACTATGGGCAAAGTTTTGTAAAGATATTGGAATTCCTCCAGAATCATTTCAATGCGTGCGAAAGGGTGATTCTGAAATTTCGTGGGAAGGTCCGCGTGGCTTTTCAAAAGTAATTGCTGCAAAAGCAAGTACATCAAAACTTTTAACCAATGTGGAAATTGACAGTAAAAAAGCAGGTCCAATTTTTGTATCCAGTGATCAATGTAATGAAACCTTTTTACAAATCCATTCTTTGTGGAAAAAACATCAAAAAACACATGAATCTGAAATGAAAGTTGTTTGTGACGATTTGTGGGAAAGTGTAAAAGAATTTACAAAAGCATGGGAAGATTGGTTGGGACGTGTAGATTCGTCTCTCTCACTCGCAACCGTCGCAACTGAATACGGTTGGTGTAAGCCAGTTATAGGAAATGGTTTAGAAGCGATTGGACTCCGCCATCCCTTGTTGGAAACCATGGCAACACGTGTTGAATACGTAAAACATGATATTTGTTTAGGAAATGAAAAAGCAAATGGTTGGTTGATTTATGGAGTCAATGCGAGTGGTAAATCAAGTTTAATGAAAGCAGTTGGTATTGCGTGTATTTTAGCACAAGCAGGTTCCTTCGTACCCGCAACATCCTTTTCAATCCGTCCCTATGACGCTGCTTATAGTCGTATTTGGAATCATGATAATTTGTGGGCTGGTCTGTCTTCCTTTGCGGTTGAAGTAACAGAGTTACGCGATATACTTCAAGGAGCCACGCAAAACTCACTTGTATTAGGTGATGAAGTTTGTTCAGGAACAGAATCAACATCAGCAACTGCTCTTGTTGCAAGTACCTTGGAACATTTAGATAAACAAAATACCCATTTTTTATTTGCAACACATCTTCACGATTTGATGAAGATTCCTGGATTTTTACCAAGACCTGGTATTTCTGTTTGGCATTTGCGTGTGGAACGAACTCCTGATGGAAAATTAATTTACGATCGACGACTACAACCAGGGCCAGGATCAAGTTCCTACGGTCTTGAAGTTGCCAAAGCTATGGGACTTCCCTTTGACATTTTAGAACGGGCTCATCAAATTCGTCGCGGATTAGAAGGCTCTGTTGCCACCAATGAAGCTCCTAAATCAACTTGGAATGCTAAACTTCAACGCCAAACCTGTGAAGTGTGTGGTCATAACGTTGTTCGCGATTTAGAAGTTCATCATTTACAACCTCGCGCAGAAGGAGGTTCAAATGAACTGCGTAATTTGGCAGTCTTGTGTGAAACGTGTCACGATAAACACCATAATGGTGAATTAGACATTGGACTTTTAGTTCAAACATCAGAAGGATTGGAACGAAGCACTGTAAGCACAACAACCACAAAAAGACAAAAGAAAACTTGGACAGACGAGGAAGAAGAAATTATTCGTTTAACATTGGAAAAATTCAAACATCGCCCTTTAACACGAGTGATGACTGAATTAAAAGAACATGGTATTACAATTACACAAGCTCAATTAAAAAAGTTTTAGGCAGTTGGGGTTGGTAAGCTTACATTGGGAGGTAAGGCAACATAGACCATTTCACCTTTATCACCTTTATCACCTTTATCACCTTTATCACCTTTATCACCTTTATCACCTTTGTCTCCTTTTTCGCCTTTGGGGCCAGGAGGACCTTGGATAACTTGAGGAGTGCCCATAGAAAGACCTCCAGAGACTAATGCGGCCATTTGTCTTTTGAGTTCTGCTATTTCTTCTTTTATAGCGCGGATTTCGCGACCCAATGGGTTGCCACGTTGGTAGTTCAAGCCACTTAAGTTTAAGACTGATGACATTCTGGAAATCCGGGCGGTCTTGTTTTAGAGTATTTTACGCATTAAGGCTTTTTCAAAATATAGTTTTAACGATATTTTGGAGAACCAGAATACATATCGCAATTTAAAAATTGATTGTTTATAAACCAACAGTTAGAAGTAAGAAAAATGATTATCCCTATCCGGTGTATGAGTTGTGGTAACGTAATCGCAGACAAATGGAATTATTACAAAGCTGAGCTAAAAAAGCTTAAAAAATCAGCTTCCGGAGAAAGATTTTACATGGATGGAACTGCGCTCGTGAAGACAGATGAACATGCGTTAATGGAAAAAGTTGGGTTCAAGCGTGCTTGTTGTCGCAAACATTTCCTAACTCATGTTGATTTGATTGAAAAGATCTAAAAGACAGTTAGATGGAATTGTTTCTTCCAAGTTTGTTTGTAGTTGTTATAGCAGCATTACTTGCCTTCGTGGTAATTCCTCGCATGGGTTCTTTGATTTTAGCAATTACAAGTTTAATCGCATTGGTTTTAGCAGGAATTCATCACTATAATCTCTTTTACGCTGAATATCAATTAAGTACATGGCAAAATGGCATTGGCGCAAATGCTCCTTTTTTTATTCTTGGTTTAGCTCTTTTATTTATTGTTGGAGCAGTGTATTATATGTTTACAGGCGGATCTTTGGCTGAAGTAAAAAATATGCTACCAAATGTAAGTCCTCTTGAAGAAATTCAAAACGCTGTACAAAACTCTGTAAGCAATATGCCAGCCGCAAATACGGCAACCAACCCTATTACAGAAGCCATTAATACTGGTTTGAAAAATGTTGTCGCAAGTGTAGCTCCCGCTCCTGCCAACAATAGACCGGCAAATAATCGTGCTGCTAACAATAGACCAGCAAATAACAAATCTCAACTCATTCCAGGTTTAAATTTTCGCGCTTCTGAGATTTAATAAGTACAAGTAGAATGGTTAAAAAAACCCGTAAGGCATCCAAACAAAGTCAAAGTCGTGGAATGACAATTCCTCAACTTCGTCAAGCATTTGAAAAAATAGAATCCTATGTATCCAAACATAATGACGACGTTGAAGGATTTCAAAATGAATGGAAAAAAGTATTTGGTAAAACGGTAAGTAAAGAAGCTGCGCGTGACTATCTTGCTTTTGTTCGCGAACAAAAAGGAAGCCAATCAGGAGGCGCTGCGCCTATCGATTACGATATGCGAGCAGGAGCAGATATACCTTACGGTTCCTTTCCTGCTTATGTTCAAAGTGGATTTGGCTTTGCGAACATGGACAGTTTTACACTACAAAAAGGTGACTTACTAACCCCCATCATTCCGGCAGGAATGGGGACTAATAAGGTAATGGGTGGAGGAAAAAGAGGTGGAAGAAAAACAAGAAAGCAAAAGAAACAAGCAGGTGGAGCCTATTTACCTTCTTTGGCAACTGCCGCACAAGAATTTTTAACACGTCCTCTTGGCATGAGTAGTCCTCCAACAACTCTTCAACAAACACAAATGGAAGTTAAAGGAGTGAATGGATTTCCTTCTGGACGCCCTGAAGACAATACTTTACCTCCTTTACCCAATCAAACAATTTATTCTGCGAATGTTTCCAACACGTCTCGTAGTTTTTAATTACTTTACATAAAAACTATTTTTATATTTTTTGAAATGTGAAAATACTTTTTGATATAAGGATTCATACAATACTTGTAGAAGATGGAAGAACAAAAAACGCCACAATATGGAGCTCCTTCTCCGCCATATGGAACAATGACACCGCCATATGGAACAATGACACCACCATATGGAATAAACAATAGTTCTCCATCACCCATGGAAAACAAGTTACACCCTAAAAATCCAAATACGATTTTATCAAGAAAAGTTCTTCAAATGTATTTTGAAACGTTTCCATACCCTTTTACACGACACCATATTGATTCCTATGACCAATTTATCGCCCAAGATTTACCTGCTATCATAAAATCACAGAATCCTATTTTAATCATGAAAGAACAAATCAAAAATACAAATGAGTATCAATATCGTACAGAAATCTATGTTGGAGGTGAAGCAGGAGACCGTATTGAAATTGGAACACCGACCATTCAACTACAACGTGCCTCTGAAGTTCGTGTTTTGTTTCCTAACGAAGCTCGTTTGCGAAATTTAACATATGCGTCAATGGTCTATGCCCATATTACAGTAAAAGTGTATATAAAAAATCCTGATAATCCTCTTACGAAAGTTGAACCTATTGTACAAGAATTTGAACGTGTCCGTTTGTTTCAAATTCCTATTTGTCTTCATTCTCGTTACTGTATTTTACATGGAAAACCAGCAAGTTTTTTAAAGGAAGCTGGAGAATGCCCACAAGATCAAGGTGGTTATTTTATTATTGATGGAGGTGAAAAAGTTCTAGTGACACGTCAAGAACAAGCGTTTAACACCTTTTATGTAACACCAACACCAAGAGATACAAAAGTTGAAACGAAAGCAAATATATTTTCATTATCCCCTATTACTCGCGCTGTACAAATGGTTGGAATGTTTTGGGTACGAAAAACAGATTCACTTCATGTGACACTTCCTTACATTTTAAAACCTATTCCTATTTTTGTTTTATTTCGCGCACTTGGCTATCAAACAGATGAAGATATCTTAAAACTTATTTATCCTAACTTACAAAGTTCTGAAGCAAAAGCAGCTATCCCCCTTTTACTCTCCAGTATAGCTGAAGCACAACCTTTTGTAGATTCTGTATCTGCGTTACAATTTCTCAAAGCTATGACAAAGGGGTTTAGTCTTGAACACGTTTATGATATTTTGTTTAACAAAATGTTTATTCATATTCCTGATACGGAATCTGGAGCACGTGCGCACTTTTTAGCGGATTGCGTTCGTAAGTTTATGCGGGTACATATGAAAATTGACCCTCCAACGGATCGCGATGATACGCGCAACCAACGTTGCCAAACAACAGGCTTTTTAATTCGCATGTTATTTAGTCAAATTTATTCAACTTGGACAAAAACAGTGCGTGGAACAATTTCTGAAAAATACGAATACAATCCAAGTGAATATTCAGGCCAAAATTTTATGGATTTATTTTCGATTGGACTTGTCGATGATTATTTTATCAATCCTAAATTTCGTGGCGAAGTCTTTTCTATGACAAATGAAATTATGCGTGGATTCAAAGGAAAATGGACAATGGGTGGTGGAACAGAAGCAGAAGGAGCTCTTCAACCTTTAGCACGCCAATCCTATTTAGATTTTATGAGTCACTGTCGTCGCGTACATTTGAACTTTGATACAGGTGATAAATCTCCAAAACCACGCCAACTTCACACAAGTCAATATGGATATTATTGTACAAATGAAACTCCTGGTGGTGCCTCCATTGGTATAACTAAGAATTTGTCTATGATGACCTTAATCAGTAGTTCAACGGATCCAACTGCGTTTATACGAACATTGTTTATTCGTGGTTGGTGTATTCCCTGTAATGAAATGCGCCCTGATCTTCAACTTCGCGCGGTTCCTGTCTTTGTGAATAACGGTTTGATTGGTTATACACTTCAACCCCGTGAGCTCACCACCCTTTTACATACCTTGAAACGAACTGCTTGCTTACCTCCCACAAGTTCAGTTGGATTTAGTATTCGCAATCGTAAAATATTTGTTTTTACCGATGAAGGCCGTCCTTGTCGCCCACTTCTTCATATTACAGGAAAGTCAAAAGATGAAATCAAAACCAATATGGAAGGAATCACACAATGGAACACAGCTGTTCTTGGAACCTTTCCTCCAACCCAGGGACGAAGTATTATCAGCACAGGATTTTTTGATCCTTTAGCAGAACGTCACCCTGAAGGAGCCATTCCTATTGAAGCCTACCTTGACCTTTTACAAGAACATGTTGGTATAATTGAATATATTGACCCTTATGAACAAAATGAAGCGTTTATTGTGAATTTCCCAGAACATATTGTATCTGAAGCAAGTCATATGGAAATTCATCCTTGTACAATTGTTGGCATTGTGAATGGTATGATTCCTTTCGCAAATTATAACCAATCTCCTCGTAACCAATTATCATGTGCTCAGTCAAAACAAGCCGTTGGAATGTATGCAACAAATTTCAAAAATCGTTATGATGGAACCGCCAATATCTTATGCTACGGCGAATCACCTCTTGTGCGTACTTTACAATACGATGTAGTTGGTGAAGGTTCTATGCCTTATGGCCATAATGTGATTATGGCTATCATGCCTTTCCACGGTTACAATCGTGATGATGGTATCATTTTTAACAAAGATTCCTTTGACCGTGGCTTATTCCGCTCTCTCAATTATCGTTCCTACAGTGTATTTGAAGAAAATGATGCCAAAACAAAAACACAAACAGTGATAGCACATCCTCTTTCTGTACCCCAATGGACTGCCTTGAAAACGGGAGCTGATTACAGTAAATTAGACGAACGTGGTATTATTCGCGTTGGAGAAGTTGTCGATGAAAATACCATTCTCGTGAGTCGTTATATTCAAAATACACAAACTAAATCCTATCGTGATGCCTCTCTAACACCTCAAGTATGGACTTCAGGTCGTGTGGAATCAGTTACCATTACAGTGAGTAATATTGGACTCAAAATGGTTCAAATTCGTGTGACGCAAGACCGTATTCCAGAATTAGGAGACAAATTTAGTACTCGTCACGGTCAAAAGGGAACCATTGGTATGTTGTACAGGGCACACGATTTACCACGAACAAAGGATGGATTAGTTCCTGATATGTTGGTGAATCCTCATTGTATTCCTTCACGTATGACAGTGGCACAGCTTTTAGAAATTGTGTTTGGAAAGATTTGTTATGAAAATTCAATGATTGGTGACGCAACATTATTTATGAGTGATGAAAGAGCTCCAGAAGCCATTGGTCGTATTCTTCAAAATGATTTTGGAATGGAACAATCCAGTAATGAAATTTTATATGATGGAGAATCTGGTCGTCAAATTCCCACAAAAATCTTTATGGGACCTTGCTTTTCTATGCGTTTAAAACATATGGTGGAAGACAAATGGAATGCGCGCGCTGAAGGTCGTAAGGAACAACGCACACATCAACCAACTGGAGGTCGTGGTAATCAAGGTGGGTTGCGTATTGGTGAATTAGAACGCGATACGTTGATTGGCCACAGTATGGCAAGTTTTACTCGTGAATCTTTTATGGAACGCTCTGATAAAACAGAATTTGTTGTGTGTAACGGTTGCGGAACACTTCCTATTTACAATGAAAAAGAAAGATTGTATGTATGTGCCATGTGCGATGGTCCAGTCACTCACTTTGGATCCACACCACAGAATATGGAATTGCTCCCACCCACAAAAAAGAGTCAAGCCACTTTTTCCAAAGTGGAAATGCCCTATGTAACAAAATTATTGGCGGATGAATTGAGTACGTATATGAATATGGGAATGCGTATTCTTACTGGCAAACAATTAACCAAGTTGGCTGACCATTTGGAAGATGTAGAAGGGGGTGATATTCAACGTATTCTACAAGAACCACTTGTACCTCGTATCATGCCTGAAACACGTATTCCTGAATATAGAGAACCACCCAAAGAAGTCAATGTGGAAGAAGAAGATTTAATTGCGATGGGTTTTGTTGGACAAGAAAATAGTTTGCCAACTGTGGACTCTGTTGAAGAAAATGAAAGACAACAAGCAAATGATCAACGTGCTTTAGCAATTGCTCAACAAAATCCACAAATGACAATTCAAATTGGAACACAAAAACAACCAACATCACCAGCGTATATGCCACCATCACCAGCGTATATGCCACCATCACCAGCGTATATGCCACCATCACCAGCATATATGCCACCATCACCTGCGTATATGCCACCATCACCTGCGTATATGCCACCATCACCTGCGTATATGCCACCATCACCTACAAATCAACCTCAATTCACACCAAGATCGCCTGAATTTGGTGGAGAAGAAGCAATGGCAATGGCTCAACAACAATATATGACTCAACCACAAACACAAGTCAAAATTCAATTACCAACACCAGGAGCACAACAAGTTCAAACAGTAAATCCTCTATTACAAGGAGGAGGTGGTGATATAGATGACTATGTTCCTCAAGAACCTGTTGTATATCGCAATCCAGTTGTGAATGGCGGTGGTCCAACAATCACTATTGATACAAGTATGCCCGCAATGGCTGCTGGCGGATATGTAGAAGAACAACAATTAGCCGCACGCGGCGTTAATACAATGGGTGGAAGACGTCACACAACACCACGCGCAAGACCCGTAAGTCCATCACGCGTACAAAAAAGTTCAATGGTGGGTGGCCAAGCTGTAACTGCGGCTACAAAAGTTAGTGTAAGAAAGATGGAATAAAAAATTGACCCTTGTCATTTTTTAGCTACTCTTGGCTTTGCCAAGACGCTAAAAAATTGCCTTTGCCATTTTTTAGCTACTCTTGGCTTTGCCAAGACGCTAAAAAATTGCCTTTGCCATTTTTTAGCTACTCTTGGCTTTGCCAAGACGCTAAAAAATTG
>JACCEA011479134.1_pt1 | contig 53220 bp, 40 predicted proteins | sample 7449851 | NCBI WGS metagenome assembly JACCEA01 (sample SAMN15323453, study PRJNA562643) | freshwater metagenome | isolation source: river surface water | place: USA:Blue River Watershed | collected 2017-08-18 | reverse complement strand
TCTATGACAATTGCTGAATGATTATAATTTCTATGATAATTGCTTAGAGTAATTAATTAATAATTTCTATGACAATTGCTGAATGATATTATTACTTAAAGATAAATATTAATTTATAAATAAAATGCCAGAATATTTATGTGATAGATGTGGATATAAAACAACTAGAAAATCAAATATATTAACACATTTAAATCGTTCAACTAAATGCGAACCAATATTAAATAATATAGAAATAAATATAATTATTAATAATATTTTTAAAGAATTTAAATATGAATGTAATATATGTAATAAAAAATTTAAAAATTATACTTCTAAATATAGACATCAAAAAAAATGCAATATAAATTCATCAAATAATACAAACGAAGAAAACATTGTAAATAGTGATAATGAGGAAAGTGATAATTTGAATGAAACAATTTGGGTAGATGATGAAGCAGATAATATTTTAAATGAACCACCTCCAAAAACTCAACCTCAAATAACACCTACACCAATAGTTGAAGAAGAAAAGAAAGAGATAATACAACCAATTATCGAACCACAACCAACGGTAAATATACCAATAAAAGAATGTATTTCAAAAAACAAATCTATATTACCATATACAAAATATGATATTGGAATATTATTTAGGGACAATAGCAAAGATTTAAAAAATTTAATAAAAAATGATATTAAAGCAAATAAAAACTTTGAATTAATAAATAATATAATAAAATTATTTTATTTTAATGAAAATGTAGGTAATAATTTAAATAGTTGTTATGATGAAAGTAAAAATAAGATAATAATAAAGATTTCAAACGGTGTATCAGAAAGATATTTAATTGAAGATTTTTTAGCAGATTTTATAAATCAAATAAAGTTATTACTAACAAATTTATTAAAAAATAAATACGGTAATATAAAATTAAATAATTTAGAATCAGAATATATTTTAGATAAAATAGACAAATATAAAGTAGATAATAATTACGATTATTTATTAAATTTATTAAAAGAAAATACAAAATTAGTAATAAATCAATATAATAAAACATTATTATTACAGAATGAATCAAATATAGTAAGAATAAAAACGAAATTAAGACGACCAATTGATTTACATTTAGAAGGAAAGGTGGATTTTACGAATCCTGATAAATTTACAGATAAGTTATATAGAGGAGAAAAGTTTTATTGGGATACTTTTAACGATACTTATTATTATTATGATAGTAAGAAATTTGTTGGAAAAAGAATGTCAGTTGTTAATCGTATGAATGGTTATGATACAGATGGTAATCCACTGGATTGACAGAAGTAATCAGATGGAAATCCATTAGATTGACAGATGCAACTAGATGTAATATAAATTGAAATATGTTAGAATTATAGAAAAATAGTTATTTATACATTAAAAAAAAATAATGTGTAAATAAATAATAAAAAATAAATAATAATATTTATTGATGTCCGGAAGAATAATAGAAGATATAAAGCTTGATTTTAAAGATGTATTAATACGACCAAAACGTTCTACATTAAAAAGTCGCAATGAAGTATCATTAGAAGTAAGTTATACCTTTAAACATAGCAAACAACAATGGTCCGGTGTTCCTATTATAGCGGCAAATATGGATACAGTGGGAACCTTCGAAATGGCATCGGAATTATCAAAATATAAAATAATTACGGCAATTCATAAACATTATACATTGGATGATTGGATTGAATTTACTAAAAAAAATTGTAATGAAGGTTTAAACCCAACTATATTTGATTATATTGCAATTAGTTCCGGTATTTCCAAGGATGATTTTACGAAATTATGTTTGATATTAGACCGTATAAGTTTTATAAAAATGATTTGTATAGATGTAGCAAATGGTTATGCGGAACAATTTGTCGAGTTTATAAAAAAATGTCGTTCGCAATTTCCAAACCATACTATAATTGCTGGAAACGTGGTTACTGCCGAGATGACAGAAGAATTAATTTTATCAGGAGCAGATATAGTTAAAATTGGTATAGGTCCTGGTTCAGTTTGCACAACTCGCAAAAAGACGGGTGTAGGTTATCCCCAACTATCAGCAATTATTGAATGTGCCGATGCAGCAAGAGGATTAGGTGGATTTATAGTATCAGATGGTGGATGCACAGTTCCAGGAGACTTAGCGAAGGCATTTGGTGCAGGAGCGCAATTTGTAATGTTAGGTGGTATGTTTGCAGGACATGAAGAATCTGGCGGCGAAACTATTGAAATTAACGGTAAAAAATATAAAGAATTTTACGGTATGTCATCATCTACCGCAATGATTAAACATGTCGGACAAGTAGCAGAATATCGTGCATCAGAAGGAAAACATGTCAGAGTGCCGTTTAAAGGTAGTATAAAAAACACAGTAATAGATATTTTAGGAGGAATACGTTCAGCATGCACATATGTAGGAAGTGGAACTTTGAAAGATTTACATAAAAGAACAACATTTATAAGAGTATCACAACAAACAAATGAAGTATTTACACAATTTAATAGTGAATAAAATTTTTAACCACTTATAAAAATCTAATATTATAATTTAGTAAATTTAATAATAAAATTTGATATTTTAAAAAAAACTTAAAAAATGATTAATTCAATTTAAAATGTCAGTAAATCAAACTAAAAAAGTAATACGCGTTAAAAAAGAATCAAATGTAATTGCACCAGTAGTTATAAAGCAAGAAATTAAACCAATCAAATTAGATTGTGAAAACTTGCGTAAAGAACGACAAGAAGATAATTATAAAAAATTATCGGATGCAATTACAAATAATAATAAAGTATTAATTAATAAATATTCTAATAAAGAGGAATTACCAAGATTATTAGATTATTTAGGTTTAAAAGATTTAGATGAATTAATTACAAAATGTAATAATAATGAACAGAATGAATTAATAAAAAAATTAGTTGTTAGAAGTTTAGCTATAAAAGCTGCACGTCAAGGTTTAAAAGATGAAGCATTTGTATTATCAAAAATTAATGAAACAACCTCTAAAATGGATATAAAAGTTAGTAATTTAGCAAATGATACTTTTAGACCAACAAAATCAGGTAATTTAGTAAATAAAATTCAAATTAAACAATTAAATATAAAAAAGAGTGATTGTTTAAAATCATTTGATGGACAAATTACTGGTAAAGTAAAAGGTTGGATTTTTGCAAAAATAACTTATTCTAAGGGAGGATTTCAAGACAGTGTTTTTCACGAAGCAGATTATTATGTTGAATGGATAAAAAAGTATGAAGAGACTGAAAAGAAAAATGATATTTATGCCATTATAATAGATACAAATTTAGAAAAAGAATTGAATGAATTAAAAGAAAAATTCAAAGATTTAAATAATGTATTTATTGGAAGTCATTTTGAATTTCAAGAATATATGATTGCGAAATATAATAATTAAATTTCAACAAGATAATTAATTATTTCAAAAGCTAATTGAAAAGATATTCTTTTTCTGGACATTTTATTTTTACTTTCTCTATAATTCGTTAAAAATAATGAATTATACTTATTTCGATTAATCATTAAATACTCATTAAAATCGATTATAAGTTTTTTTTGTTTATCTTCTTCAATACTCGGAGTTATAACAATAGATGCATATGAACGTCCTGTTAAATTAGGAGTTTTATCAGCATAACTATCAGGATTATCAATCCATTGTAATCTAATTAAACTATTTTCATTATCATCAATGCATTTTAAAAGAATATTTGTTTTACCAATTGAATTAATATTTTTAGATGTAAGACGTTCAACAATAATATTATTTTTTTGAGGTAAATTATAAATTTCACCACCGATAGTATAATTATTCGTATTATCTAAATTTATAATAAATTCTTTTTTATCAGGATAGATATATGTTTTAATTTTGAAATCTTGATTATTTCTTTTAACAAATTGAAAACTGCATACTGTATAACTTGTATCATTAAAAACTTGTTCTTCAAATACATTCATACGGGTAATATAATATGTATTTATGAATTTTTGACGTAATTCACAGTCAGTTCTTCGTATTGATGACCAGAAATTAAGTGGTATAATTAATATTCCACCAATACACGGGTCATTAATTAAACATTCAATAAAACATTTATATAAATCGTTATAATTATATTTATTAAAAATAGCCTTTTCATCGGATTTATTTCTAGCTAAATATGGTGGATTTGTAATTACATATTTATTACAATATATAGGTGGATTTAATAATGTATCTCTTTTTGTAATAAAAGTTTGTTTAGGTTCGATATCATAGCATTCAACTGCAACATTTTGTGGAAAAATATTTAATAAATCACCATTACCAGCAAATGGCTCGATAATAATATTGAGATTATCTGGAATAATAAACGAATCTAAAATATATTTATAATTAGTTGTATAAAATTGTCCATAGTTTTTTTTATTCATTATAATTTCTTTTATAATAAATAAAAATTTTATATTTTTAAATCAAATTTTATAAATCAGAATGAAATATTTAATACTCTATTAAATCTTTAATAATGAATGAAATATTTAATACTCTATTAAATCTTTAATAATATAATCAACTAATTTATGATTTTTTATTTTACAACGATGACCACATGCATCACATTTCATTTTAAGTTTAGTATTATCTGAATTTAATTTTAAATTAGTTTCTGGTAAATCACATTCCGGGCAAACAATAAATTTATCGATAAATCTGTATAATAATTCTGTAAGTAATTCAAATGAATATTTACCATTTAAAACACCAGTAGATTCGGTTGAAGAATAATTTGAGGATGTTCCTAATTCATATCCAAAGTATTTAATAATATATTTAGGTTTGGTATGCAATGATTTAGCAACTTCAGATAAATTAGTAATTTTAAGTTGTCGTTCTTGTTTTAACACCATTTTAGGCATTTTATATCTATAAGATGGGTCATCGTTTTGGCGTATATTTAACATTTTGTCATAATAATAATAATATTTATTAAGTAAAAAAACTTTATATATTTATAAAAATAAACTAATTAAAAATTTGATATTATGAAATAAAAAACACTTTTCAACTTTATAGTTTAGAATGTCAGATAATCAACAACAAGACAGATGCAAGACCCGTAGTGAAAACCATGAGAACGATATCTCAAAAAAAATAATAGATGGATATATGAAAAATAGAAGCTTTAAGTTTATATTATATAATACTTATATAGATACCAATTTTTTAGGAAAAGAAAAAGAATACATTAAATGTTTTAATAAATGTAATTTATGCAATAAAACAAAAAAATTAACTTTAGATCATATTATACCATTAAGTTTAGGTGGAATACATGCAAAAGAAAATATACAGATATTATGCAAGTCATGTAATTCAAAGAAACATAATAAATTAATCTTTGATAAATTTAAAGATATAAATATAAAATTATTTAGTCCATATTTACATAATTTAATAAAAAATATAATTAATAATAAATCTAATAATATAGTAAATATTTTAGATTTAGCAATTAAAAATAATATAAATAATAACTTTATAAAAAATAACAATATAAATATACTAAAAATAATCTATAGTTATATAAATAACTATAATTTAAAATTAAATGTAAATTTATGGACAATTAAATTTATTAATTATAAGAATTATAAAATAAATATCTTATAAATTAATATAGATTTTTTTATTACCAATATGAATATACTGAATAATCATATGTTCCATACTGGGATCATCTAAAAAACATTTACCAGTTAATCGGTCAGGTGTATCTAAATAATCATCTAAATTAGTTGGCATCTCTGTAATTGGTCTGTAAATTTTATTATATAAATTATATGCATAATTATTCGTTAATAATAATATAGTTCCTATTGGTGGATTACCAAAATTATAATAAATAGATGTAAATTTAATAATTGGTTCAAATAATTCAAAAATATATATATCATAATATAAAATTAAATAATGGGTATTATCTAACTGGATTAAAATACTAGTATATTTATCATAATCTAGTTCATAATTATAATTATAAATAAAGCCATCTTTTTTTTTATAACTAATTTTACCTGTTGGATATGCATAATATATTTTTATATAGTGATTGATTTCATAATCAACTTTAATATACTTATTTGTATTCAATTCACGTTCATAAAATTTAATGTTATTATTATTTATTATTATTTTATATCTACGTTTATGACTATCATCTATTGTATAAATAACTTTTTCAACCATACTACTAATTTTATTATTGTAAAATATAAAAAGATTTAATTTATTTTTTTATACTTTATTATTTAATAACTGTTAATAACCTTCATCAAAGTGTCTATTATTACCACGATTTGCTATAAAATCTCGTTGTTTTTTATTACTACAAACACAACCACCACTACAACTATAAGTTCCAGGACAACACTCTGGTTTGCATTGGTTATATTTAAACATAAACATAGATTCAGGTGTTTGGTCAGTTCCATCTACCGTTGTGCCGGTAGAACCCCATAATGGACCGGATAAAGTAGGTTCTAAAGGTAATGGAGTTCCAGATGGAACATACATATTACCGCTTTGTAATTCTTCTAATTTAGGATTACGCATAAAATTATCGCCATTAGAATGTTTAAGTTTAATATTAGAATAAGGACCAATACCTTGGTCTAAAGGAGCACCACCTTCAAACATTTCGAACGGAATTAAACCTTTCGAACCAATAATTCTATCAAAACCTAAATCAGTTTTTAATTTAATATCGAAATACATAAAAAACATAACTAAAATTAATAAAACAATAACAGCGATTAATCCAAAATTTAATATTTGTTCATATTCCATTTATATTTTATAATATATTCAAATATAAATTTCTGAATAAATTATAAATTTTGTAAATAATTAAATACTTGTTTGCTAAAAACTTTTTCAATTTCTTTTTTATTCTTTTTATTTTTTTTATTTGTTTTCTTCCAAATCCATAACGGTTTATTTCTATTAGTTGCTTTAATATTAATAGCACCTAATGATTCGGCACCACCTATAAAATTCTTAATATATGTGTTAATTTCTTTAGAAAATCCTGAATCAACAACTAAAACACCACCCTCATTTAATTTCATCCAAATAATATCGATTGTTGGTAATAAGAAATTAATAACCCAACTATCAAAGTCATTAAATTGATTAATACTTTGATTATATTCATCCGTATATATTTCACCAATAAATGGCGGTGGAGAAAAGAATACAATTGACATCGAATTATTATATAAGTCAGAAGGTAAATTTGCACTGGGCATAGCATCAGAAATAAATTTAAATTTATTTTCATTACCAAATTTACGAATCATTTTTGCATATCCATCACGTAAATTAGAATTAGGGTCAATACCAACATATTTATTACAATCAATAGCCATTGAAGCAAGTAATCTATCGCCCCAACCACTACAAACATCAAAAATATTTAATGGTAAATCATTTTCTTTAATAATTTCATTTAATTCTTTTAATAACATAACATAAAAGGTAGCTCTTTCATTCATACATTCTAAATATGGACAACCCTTAACACTGGATGCAGAATAAAGTCCTTCACGTAAATTATATGCATCTAAATCATCATCATTATCAAGACTATATTGAATAGCATCACGCACATATTTATCATATTTATTCCAACCATTAATAGGTGAATCAATATAAATAGTTGGTGAAAATTTACGTGTATTTAATCTAGGTTTTTCAGTAAAATAATTAACAATATTATCAATATTATAAAATGTGTCAGCATCTGGAATATAACTCATATACAATTTATAATCTGAATTTTTTTTAGGAAATGTTAATGATAAAGGAGTATCTGTTTTTTCATTATCTAATATATCATATTTATTAAATGACCATTTTCCATTATAATTTTGTAATCTATTATACATATCATCTAAATTTTTATCAGATAGATAATGTTCAGAATGTGGATACGGTATATTCATTGTTTCAAAATAATCAACTAAACCATCGGTTAATTCTTCTTCGGAATACTTATCTTTTAATAATTTTTTAGATTCATTTGATAAATTAAAATAATTATTTTTTTGTGTAGCTAAATCCATTACATCCGATAAAACCTTCTTATTTTTACGTCTTTTACCGCCTAATTGACCTAGTTGAATAGATTGAGGAACTAAATCATATATAAATCCACCATTAATATTACAATGAGGTTCATTCAATATTTTACCTTTTGAATCTAAATAACTAACACTTACAGGACTAATATATCTTTTATTTGTATTTACTAATTTAAATATTCGATTACCAGTATCAGGTTTATCTAATAAAGGTTCTATAGAACTATAAGATACCATACCATTAATAGGAATTGAAGAAATCATTTTTAAATTAAATAATTTAATATTTTTAAAAATATTATCATCATTAGCTTTTTCAGTCATTGCTTTACATGGATATGCCGAATTTTTAACAGCTTTTTTTGAATCAAATAATTCAGTAGTTGTTCCATATAAAAATTTATTTAATTCAATAATAATTGAACCACCAACGGAATCTAAAAATTGTTGTGCATTGACTAATCCATTGTTATAATCAAGTATATCTTTATACATATTCAAAGGTTCAATAATTTCAGTTGTGCTATTAATAATAACATTAGTAATATCATCTGAATAATCTAATAAAAGTTCTTTACCAATTAATGATTCAACTAAATTAATAAACTCAGGATTTTCAGATAATCTAATTTTATCAATAACTGTATTACCTTCATTATCTATTATTCTATTATATTCTTTAATAATTTGACTAATATTATATTCAACAGGTTTAAATTTTAAAATAGAATTTATTATATCTTTATCATTTTTAATACATGCTTCAATTAAAGCTGAATTACCATACGCAGTTTGTGATAATGAAATTAAGTTTGAACTAAAGTCCAATAAATTTAAAGCAACCTCTTTCATGTCATTTTTAATAGCATAAATTAATGGAGTATATCCAAAATTATTAATATTACCAATAATGTTAAAACTACCATCCATATTAATTAAATTCAATGCAACATCACTCATATTATTTTTACAAGCATACATTAATGCATTATTTTTAAAATCATCTACTTTTTCAATAACATTTGCATCCGGACCATATGTAATTAAATAATTAGAAATTTCACTATTACCAATAGAACATGCATAAATAAGTGGAGTTTGGTCATTATTATTCGGATTAAATAAAGTATCATTATTTTTATCAATTATAACATCAATATCGTTTTTAGATTTATTATTTTTAATTGCTAAAAATATATCAGTGTTCTTATGATTAATAAGTTCTTCTGAAATATCAATAAAATTATTTTCTTCAGCAATTAAAATAGCATCTTTACCATCTTTATTTTTGTTAAGAATATTTAAATTATAAATATCTTTCAGTAATTCGAGAGCTATATTACTGTGTTTATTAATTAAAGATAACTGTAATGCAGTATTACTATCACTACCAACTAAATCTAATTTTAATTCAAATGATTTTGCTTTAGACAACATTTTAATAGCAACTTCATTCATAGATATATCATTAATTGAATCACGTAATAATAAAATAAATGCAGAATCACCATCTCTATTAACATGTGATAAATTAAGTCGCTCAATTGGTAAATCTAATAATTTAAGAGATACAGAATGTAATTTATTTTTACAAGCGCACATAATAGGAGTATATTCATTATCATTAATTAAATCAATACCAGTATTATCACTATTTAAATCAAGTATTTTATTAGCAACATCAGGTAATGATTTGCCTATAGAAATTAATAAAGCCGAATTATTAGAAGTGTTAATATATGATAATTTTGATATTTCATCACCAAAGTCTAATAATTTTAATGCAATATCATTATATTTAAGAATACATGCAATCATTAATGGAGTAAGTCCTCTTTCATCAATATAATCTAATTTAATTTTATCTAATGAAATAATATCTTCTTTAATTAAATCAAGAATTTTATTAACTATATCCGGTCTTTTTTTCCACATTGCCGCAATTATAAATGGTTGTTCTTCTGAATTAATAGTATTTAATGTATCTGGTTTAGTTTTAATATATTGTTCAACAACATTAATAGGTGTATCATTATCTAATAATGAAAAAATATTATTAGTGAGAATATTAATATAACTAATAACATCAACTAATTTATTATCATTTGCAATATTAAATGCATTTTTTTGTAAATTATTAACTTGTTCTAATTTAATTTTATCCGCACCAAAATCTAACATTCTAATAGCTATTTTAGATAATGAATAATAACAAGCTAACATAAATGCAGTATTACCAGCTTTATTAACATGGCCTAATTTAATAATATATGGAGATAAATCCAACATTTTATTAATAGCCTTTTCTAATCTTTTTTGACAAGCAATCATTAAAATAGTTTCATCTTTAAAATTAATATGTTCAATATCAAGTTCATTAGGTTTAAAATCTAACATTTTAATAACAACATCTTCTAAACTATTTTCACATGCTGCCATTAAAGCAGTATATCCGGTTTTAGTTATTTGTTCTAAACTAATATCATCAGCAGATTTATCTAATAATATCAATGCAACATTAGCTAATCCATTCATACATGCATAAATTAAAGCAGTATAACCAAGATTATCTACTTTACTAGTATCAATATTTAATTCTAATAATCTAAGAGCAACTTTATCTAATGAATTATTACATGCAATTATTAAAGTAGTTTGTTCATTTTTAATAATATCAGCTAAGTTATCCTCAATACTAAATTCTAATATTTTAATAGCAATATCAGATAATTTTTTTTCACAAGCCCAAATGAATGCAGTATCATTATTAACATTTTTATGAGATAAATTAATACTTTTAGACCCCTTTTCTTTACCAATATCAAGAATAGACAATGCAACTTGATTAAAATCAGTAGAAATACAACTATACATTAAAGGAGTTAAACCAAGGTCATCTATAATATCTAATTTAACACTATCTGGTCCATTAGTTTTAGCATAATCTATAATAATCATAACCATATCAATACGCCGTCTAATTAATGCATAAATTAATGGTGTTTGATTATATTTATTAACTTTAGTAAGTAAATAAGGGATTGTATTAATAGATTGTTTAAATTCAGCGATAGAACTATTATCAATTAATGTAAATAAATCTACTCCTAAAACATTAATCATATTAATAACATCATTTAATCCTTTTGATTTAGCAATATCTAAAGCAGATAAACCCATATTATTTTTATGTTGAATTTTAATTTTATCAAATCCAAATTCTAATAAATTAATAGCAACGGATGGAAGATTATTATCGATAGCATTCATTAATATAGAATTATTATTTTTATCAATAAAATCTAAACCTAATAATTCAGATTTATCTTTAAAAGTTTTTAAAATTTTCAAAATAACAGTATCTAGTTTATTTTTACAAGCAATAGATAATATAGTATCACCATCTATAGGAAAATTAATATTTAAATCAATATTAGATTCAATTGATTTATCAATAATTTTAATAGCAGTATTAGATAGATTATTTTTGATAGCATAAAATAAATAATTTAAATTATTATTACTAATATCTAATTTAATTGGATAATCCAATATTTTTAAAGTCAATTCTTCCATACCTTTTTCAGAAGCTAGCATTAATGGAGTTAAACCATCATCATTTATAGTATTTAAGGTATCATTGTCTAATAATGGAATAATTTCAGAGATAGTAGAATTTCTATTAATTAAAGAAAAAATAGTTTGATTAGACATTTATATATAATTGATATAAAAAAACTAAAAATAATATTCTAAAAATCCAAAATTTATAAGATTATAATATATTATAAATTATGGAATATTTAAAAAATGATATTTGTAAATTTAAACCATTATTTGAATTTAATCCTCAAAAAAAACAAAATATATATTGCACAACATTTTTTAAAATGAATAAACATTATAAAGATTTTAATAAATATATAAATGGTTTAAAATTATGGATAAATTATATTAATAATTCTAAAAATGATTATCAGTTTAGATTATTTATAGACCAAAATATTTTAGATGATAATGATGTAATGACATTAATTAATTCATGTAAAAAAATGCAACCGGTATTATATGAATGTCATGATTATATGGCTGGCAAATTTCATATAGATTTATTTGGAACATTATTACGTTTTTTTCCTTTATTTAATTTCAAAAATAATGATGCTAAAAAAGTATTCATTGTTGATATGGATTGGGGGAGTCATGATAAAGAAGTATATCCAAGAATGGATTATGTAATAGAATTTTCTAAGAAATATAAATATCCAATATTATCTCATTATCTACCAATAATAGAACAATTTTATAATTTAAATGATAAAATAACAATAAATAGTATTAGAGCCGCATTTTTATTATTTCCTAATGATAAATACGATAAAAATTTAATAATAAATTTTATAAAAGATGCATCAAATATAAAAGATATTGGACCATATGGTAAACGTTTAACAACATTTGGATTTGGAGTAGATGAATTATTTTTGAATAAATATTTTATAAATAAAATAAATTTAAAAAATGCTGGATTGATGTCTTTTTATTTTCCAAGTATGATAATATGGGATTTTCATGAACAATATAAATCAATTAAAAATGATAACAAAACAAAAGATGCATTAAAATATATATTAGGTAAATTTTATAAAGAACATTATAATGTTTCAGATATGTTAAAATTATTAGATAGAGCATTTTATTTAGACTTTATTAAAATTAATAATAAAATAGTTAAAAAAAGAATAAATAGTAAAAATATTTATAATATTTATTTTGCTAAACGTATTTATAATTATTTTAAAATATGTATTGATAAACAGATAGATTTTATAAATATAGATTTATTAAAATTTATAATAAAGTATTTCGATAATATAATATTATCAATATCAATAGCAAATTACAATTATAAAAAAATGAAGATTGATAAAATATATAATTTAAATTCATTAGATATATAAATTTTTTTAAAATATATAATTTTATAAAATTATATTATTATAAAATGGATAATAAAGAAATAATTAATTCATTAAAAAAGTATGAAAAAGAAGAATTTAAATGTAAATTTTTAAGTGAAACAATAGATTATTTCCATAAAATAAAAAATCCAATTATTAAATTAGATGATAATGAATATTTATTAGCAGGTATTAAAATACATTTAATGTATAATAATCATTATGTTTACTTATTATCGGAATTAGAGTATGATAATAAAACATATAGAGAAATTAATTTATCACAAAAAGCTGCTAATAATTTAATAAATCAAATAGATGGTATAAAAAATGGAGACTTTATAATATGTAATGAATTAAAGTCTGAAAATATCCGATTTTATTTGATAATATCAGATGTAAAACTAAATGGTCAAAAACCAATAAGTGAGGATATATATAATCCATTATTGGGAATCCATTCATTATTTTTTTTAGAACATCAAAATTTAACAACTTATTGTTCAGAGAAATATCAAAATGAATCAATAGCTCTTTATAAAGAATTACATAGAATATATAAATTAATTCAAAAATTAAGTAAAATTCAAAAAGAAAGAATACTTTTCTTTAGTGGTTTATTATATCATTTTTTAGGAGCAGTTCATACACGAGATATAGATATATTTTATGTTTCAAATAACATAAATGAATCGAATAAAATGATTGATAAATTTAATTTAAAAGATACATTAACTGAATTACATATATTATATCGTGATGATTTAAGTGAAATATTAAAATTAGAAGAATCTAAAAACTTACCAGATAATATAGAATGGAAACAAAATTTTTATAAAAATATATATCCGTATTGGGGTGGTGCGGAAAATATTTATGAATCACTTATAAATCCAAAATATCATTTTTATTTTATGGGTTTAAAATGTATTGATATTTATTCAAACTTTAAAAAAGGTTTAAGTAGGTCGCAACCTTTTCAAGTAGTAGATGCATTAATGCTATTAAGAAATAATGGATTAAAATATTATAAAGAATATTGCATTAAAAATATTTCAATACGTCAAGGAAAGGCGATAATAACGAATGATACTAAGGATGTATATCAATTTAAAAAGACAGTAATCAAATATTTAAAATTATGGTATGATATTGGAATTCAAGAAAATCAATTAGATAAGTTTTTAGTTAAATGTCAAGAAAAAGACGGAACAATATATAAACCAACAGATATACCATGGCAATATAAAGATAAGTTATCAATTGAACAAATTAAAATACATCGTAATATATCTCAACGTATAATTAAAAAATATGGAAATAGAGGTGATTCATTATTAGATATTGGTTGTGGTAAATTAACCGGTTTAGAAATATATGAAGAAATGAAACTAAAAAATGTTTATGGAGTAGAACCATCATTAGAATCCATTAAAAAAGCAAAGGAAAGAATAGAGAAAGTTAAAAAGAGGGGAAGTAAAATACATTATGAGATTATTCAAGGATATGGGGATAAACCAATAAATTTTAATAAAGAATTTGAAATAATAACATTTATATTTACAATACATTATATGTATGAAAATTTAGAGGAAGTATTTAAAAATATTAATAGATTATCAAAATCAGGAACAATAATAATAATAACACTAATTAATGGAACAAAATTAATAAAACAACTTAGAAAAGAAGCGAAAGTAGAAGTAAGACAAGATGGTAAAGAAATATATTGGGGTGTTTATAAATATAATGATGACCTAAAAAAGGAAAAATTTAAAGCATTATTTTATATGAAGGATGTATATGGTGTAGAAAATGGTTCTGAAGAATGGGTTTTAGAACCAATAAATATAATAAATTCTTTTAAAAAGAATAATTACAAATTAATATATAATGAATCATTTTTAAAAGAATATGAAGATTATTTTAATGAAACAAAAATAGAAGATTTTCAAAAAGAAATATTAAATTATCAAGAAATATTGGTATTTAAGAAGTTATAATATTAAAACTAATTTCTAAAGTAATATAATAATTATATAAAATGATTATATTAATTTATTGGTTATTTATTTTATCATATTCATATTTAGAGAGATATAATTTATTATTAATTTTGAATGAATTATATTACAATTACAAACATAGTAATGATAATAATTTTAAAATTAAAAAGATAATATCAGAAAAAATAGAGAATTATTATGTATTAGAATATGAATATAATAATGGAAAGAAATATTTATTTATATCAAATATTGAAATTTTAGAACCGCCTTATAGTTCAACTTATATATTAAAATATAGGAATAGCAAACAAATAGTAAAGTCGGATGATGATATAATATTAGGTGATATAATATTAAAAAATGATAAAATAATAGATGGATTAGATATTATAAAGATGTTAAGTGGTCCATTAGGTAATTTTTATAATGATATAAATCATAATGGTTTTACATTAGAAAGATTTAAAAAGGTTTCAAAAATAGAGAATGGATTCGAAATGATAAAAAGAATTGAAATAATAGATTCAAATGGACAAATAAATGAATTTTTATAAAAAAATTGATATTAAATAATAAAAATATTAAATTATTTAAAGAAAATTATCAATACATATTTATAGGAATGGGTGATACTCAAGGTAATATTGATTGTTCTTCAAATTTCGACCATGATAGACATTTATTAAATAGTCAATGGGTTGTTTGGTATCATAATCCATCGGATAAGAATTGGACTCCAGAAAGTTATAAAGACATTTTAGAAATACATAGTGTAGAAGATATGCTTGTATTAAAAAATAGTTGGGAACAATGTTTACCACTAGTATCTGAAGGAATGTTCTTTATGATGAGAAAATTAAAGAATGGACAAGTAATTTATCCATTATGGGAAGATAAAATGAATCGTAATGGTGGTGTTTGGTCTTTTAAATTAGATAAAGAAGATGCACAACGAGTATGGTTTAAATTATGTTCTTATACGATTGGTGAAACAATATGTGCCTCAATTAAAGATTCATTAGAAATTACCGGTATATCAATATCCCCAAAGAAGAGTTTTTGTATTATAAAAATATGGAATCAAAATAAAAAAAATAATGACGTTAAATTATTATCAGCTGAATTAAGTAAATTTTTAAATATTAAAGAAGTATTGTATTCAGACCATGATAATAATATAGAAAGAGATGCAGAAAAACGTTCAAAATATGAACGTAGATGGAATGATGATAAACATGACAAATACGATAAATATGAACGTTCTTTTGAATTTAAAGGTCGTCGTTTTTAAAATTAGATAAAATAATAAATAATTTTTATTTTATTTAATTATTTATAAATACATTGCTAATTTATATGATGAATATGCGATAAACTTAGTAAATAGAGATAAATCGACATTAATAAATGGCTACGCCATAGGATAATGTTTTTTGAATCTAAAATCACTAAATACATCGCAAAATTATATGAAGAGTTCTTATAAAGATTAATTATCATAATCATATTCACCTTTTTTATTTATATTTACATTATAAGTTCTTAATCCATGTTCTTTTAATAAAGTAATAAATGATTGAACATTGCCACTATGAGTATATACAACACAAGGTCCTTTAAATTTAATAGCAAATAAATCTGAACCAGATAATGCACCAATAATAGAATTATTTTTTTCAACAGTATGAGAACAAGAAATTGGAGCAGCTAAGAAATTACCAGGTTTAATCAAAATATCATCATAATCTTTTAATTCATGTTTTTCAACATGTCCATATGCAGATAACCATATATCAGCATCACCATTAATTGCTTTAATAGTAGTAAGCGCAATACCTTCTTCAGATACTAGACCACGAATATTTAAGGTTGCAGATATTTCTACATTAGAAGTTGATGCCAAAAAAACAAATTTTGATAATTTCCATTCTTCACCACTACGTAATCGTAAATGAACAATATCACCATTAGCTGGTAATGATAAAGTAATTTTTTGTGGTGTCGAATTTAATCCAGTAAAATGAGTCATAAATGAATATTCACCTGCAAAACTACGTGCAACACCTTTTATTAAACTACCCATTTTACTAACAGATTCAATACCAGATGTCATAGATACTAATGAATGTTTATCTGCAATAATTTTATCATTTTTTTTTAAATATAATTCTAAATATTCCGAACCATCTGAACCTAATTTTCTCCATTTGATACCATCAGATGTAGTATCATGGTCTAATAATTTAGGTTTGTCAATGTCAATATTTGCAAAGCTATTTCCACCAATCATCATACGTTTATTTTTAGGTGATGAAAGACGTTTTTTATCATTATTTTTTGGAGAACGTTTTATCACTTTTTTAGAAGACATTATATAATATTTTTATAAAAAAAATTGATTTATAAAAATATATTAATTACTATTTTTTAATAATTGATTTATATAAATTGCATTATCTCTAACAATATCAAAGTTTAGAGAATCTTTAAAACCAATTTTACGTGTTAAGGTTAAAAAATCTACAATATCAATATTCATTTTCATATCTTTTTTATCTAAAGAAGGACATCCACCAGTATTTCCAAATGAAACATCAAATGTTTTAATTTTAGTAGCTAAACAACTTATTAATACTTTAAAAATATCATCTCTATTAATATGTAAATGTAATCCTAATTTAACATGCATATGGTCATACACCTCATTTAAAATAGAATTTAAAATACTTTCATCGTATTTACCGATAGTATCACTAATAATAATTTCAGAAACAAATGGATGATAAATATAACGATTAATAATTTTAACAGTATTTTGAATGATAACTTGTTTATCATTTGTAAATGGACAACCAAAACAACATGAAATATAAATACGATATTTAAATTTTTTAGTATCAATAATGTCATCTAAATCATCTAATGAACGTTGAACACTCATACCAGTATTTTTAAAACTGAAAGCATCGGTAGCAGCAGTAATTAAAGAAACAGTTTCAATAATATTATTAGAATGAAAATCAAATAATTCAAAATATTTTTTTTTACTTGGAACCAATGCAATTAATTCTGGTTTATTTTCATATTTATTAAATGAATGATATGTAGCAATACCCTTTAACATATTTTGAAAATCAGCCATTTGTGTAATCTTAGGAGAAACATTACTACCAAATTCGACTGCATTAATTCCTGATTTAGCAATACGTTTATAAATATCTAATTTTTTAGCAGTAGAAATAATTTTAGGGAAACTTTGTAAGCCATCCCGAAGGGTCATATCACATAATCTTAACATTTCTAATATAAATATTAATTATAAAATTAGTTTTTATATTATTTTTTTAATAATTATTATATGGACTAATATCTAAATTAATTTGAAAATGTTGATAAACAGTTAAATGGTCAGATAAATTAGTAATATTAAATGCGGAATAAACACCCTTTTTAACATTTTTATTAAAACCTTCATTAGTTAAAATACGGTCGCACCAAGATGGAACTCTTTTCCCATGATAATTACGAATACTAGAATTATCATTATTTTCAATTAATCTACAAGTTGGACAAAATGTAATATCACTTTCACTCATTCTTAAATTATTTAATTCTTTGGTGAGTTGGTCCTTTTCAAAACATCCAACAGGTTTATTACTATATTTTTTTATAAGACATGATTTATTAAATTCTAAATTGGAAGTATTACATGTTAAATTGGAAATAGTAGATGCAAATTCTTTATCTTTTTCTTTAAAATTAGTGTTATCGTCATCTGTTCTATAATTTAAATCACCCATAAATATTAAATTTTCATTTGGAAAAGTGCTTCTTGGATAATTAAAATTTCCATCTACATATATACTATTTAACATACATCTATTTCTATCTATAATTTTAGAAGGGTCGCTTGGTAAATGAGAACTTAATAGGGTAAAAATATAGCGATTTTGATTAATTAAATTATCAATAACTAATATTCTACCAACAGAACCTTTAGCTAATTCACATTTATAGTTGATAATACGTTCAGTTAATTTAATACTAATTTGATTTTTATAATTAAATATACAATACTTAACAAAAACACATAAATATATATATCCTAACCCAATACCTAATGCACCTTGTTCAATTTTATCAGTATTAAGTAATGTATAACCACTTTTAGAAAAAAATTCTAAAATTTCAGTGCTTTTAGATTCTTGTAATGAAACAACAATAATATCAGGTAATGTATTTAATTCAGAATTCCATTTACTTAATAAAGCATTCATACTCATAGTAATATCACCTAATTTTTTAGAACCCATATTAAAAGTCATACAAGTCATATTAATAGTGCTAATATCATTACAATTAATACTTTGTAATAATTGATTACCACCTTTATTATTTTTCATATTATATAAAATAATACAAGAAATAATAATTAGAATTATAAATGTATAATTTGAATATTATTTTCATCTGCTAATTCTTTTACAAGAGGGTCATTTTTATAATCATTTAAATATTTAATAGAGTTTATACCAGAAGCAACTAATAATTTAAAACAAGTTAAACATGGATAATGAGTAATATATGCAACTGAATTTGAAATATTTACACCTCGAAATGCCGCATCACATATAGCATTTTGTTCTGCATGTACAGTAGCTTGTTCGTGATTATTAAGAACCCGAGAAATATGTGGAGCACCCCTTAGAAATCCATTATAGCCAGTAGTGACAATACGATTATCTTTAATAATAATACATCCAACATTAAGACGAGAACAACTGCTACGCTTAGAAGCTAGAATTGCAATAGACATAAAGTATTCATCCCAAGACAAACGATTATCTTTATGAGAATCAAGATTAGTTTCCATTTTAAACTAAAAATTTATATATATATTATAAAATGTCTTTATGTAAGGATACCATATTTTGTTTAAATGAAGTAAATAATAGACCATATATAATAAATTATCAACATTTAGACAAAAATATATCATATGAAGATAATTATAAAAAGTATGAAAAATTAATAGATGATATAGTAAAAAAAAAGATAACAAATACAGATTTAATAAAAGAAAAATTAATAAATTTATATACTAATCCAGATAACATACATAAAATAAAGTATATATTTATTGGAAATGTAGAAGATAAATCAATAATAGATTTATTAAATAAATTTGAAAAAAATAAAAAATTAAATAAAACAGAAATAAAATTATTAGATGATTATTTTAATTATAATGTTCTAAGTGAATGGAAAATAGACACAACTATGGAAAATGTAAATACAGAAATTAAATTTATTTATCGAATAATATGTGGAGATGATACAATAAAATATATGATAAATATGATTGTATTATATTGTAGTGATCTATATAATGAATTTTCGAATGAAAATATTTATTTATATAATAATAAAGAAACAGATTGGGGAACAATAGAGAAAAAAATAATTTATACTTTTAAAGAGAATAATGAACAAAATAAAAATCTAGATATAGAAAAATATTTAAAAAGTTATTTAGTTCCAAATAAAATAATAAAAGAAGTATTATCAGAATATGATAATCCAGATAAAAATATAGAAGAAATAATAAAAAACAAATTAATAAGGGTATTTATTGATAATTATAATAGATTTAAGCCATTAACTTATGAATTCTATAATAAATATATACAATATCCAATTGATAGTTATATATTTAATTATTGGAATAAAGAATCAGACATATACATAGATGATATTGAAAAAGATATCAATATAGATTATTTAATAACAAATAATACAATAAGTTATATAACAGATGATAATAACGAGTTTTATATGTATAATTTTAATTCAATAATAAAAAATTTAATGAACCAAAATAAATATTCAGTAAATCAATTATCAGGTGAAATATTTAAAAATTATTACAAATATTTTTTAGGAAAATTATTTTATAATATAAAACAAAAAGATTATGAACAAAATATAAATAAAAAGGAATCATCAATAAAAGAATTAAAAAATATTTATGATAAGCGTGATTTAATAATGAATATATATAATAATTTTAAAGACGAAGATATAAATAAAAATATAAAAATAGTATTTAACAAAATTTATTATGGTATAATAGGTCATAACATATTGGGATATAAATTAAAATTGCCAATAGAAATAAAAAATATATTTAATGAGTTAAAATTAAGTTTAGATATTCCTTTTGTAAAATTTAGAGATTTAAATTCGAAAGAAATGATGTATAAAATTTATAAACCAATAACACAAAAAGAAAATAATGATTATACGTCGATTGTGCCAATTGAATTATTAGATTCATGGATTAAATATAGTAATTATAAATTTGAAAATGGTAAATTAACAGAATATACATTACAACCAAAAGAATTATTATATAAATTATTTTTTTATAAAAAAGAAATAGGAGAGGTATTAAGAGGTAAAATATATAAATTAAATGATGATAATACTTGTGATGTAATGTATAATGACTATGTTTATAATTATGTAAATTATACTCTTGTAAATAAAAAAAATAATGAATTTGCAAAATTAAATGATGAGGTTTATTTTAGAAAATATGAGAGATTATATCTAGATGTAGAGTTATTTAAAAATGGTGAAATGAATATAACATTTAAATTAGATGATTTTAATTTTGAAGAAATATATTTTGGAAATATTTTAGGAATAATAACAGATAAAATAAACAACTTTATAACAGAATTATATCAAATTGATTCATTAAGAATATATGATGATTATATAAATTATGTAAATTTAGATAGTTTAAAATATGATAGACATTTATCAAATAGTAAATTTGAAAATTTAATTTATAAATATGATGTAATAATACCAAAAGATATACCAATTTCATATAATGAACTAAATAATATACGAAACTTATGTAATCAATTTATATTAGCTAATGATAAACCTTTATTAAAAGACGAACACGTAGAATACTTTGACAATAATTTAAATGAATGGGTAGGATGTAAAATAGTTGATTTTTCTTATGATGGTCTATACAAAATTAAACTTGATTATATAATAAAAGGACAAGAACAAATATTAAATGAAGTGTCTCGTGCATTATTACGTTCAAAATCAGATGAAGAAAGAAAAGGAGTATATGAAATAATTTATAAAAGAAAACCAAAATTCGATAAAATAGAGCCAATGAAACAGTTAATTATTCAATATAATAAATCAGGGTTATCTGAATTAATGATAAGAAGTAATTTAAAAGAAATGTTTGAATTAACAGATGAAGAGGTAAATCAATATATAACAGATATTCAAAGAAAAGAATCAATAAGTGAGTTAGATAAATTAGATGCAGAATTAGGTATAAGTATAGCAATAGATTATACAGGTGAAGATATAAAAACAAATTCAAATAAATTAAATATATATATTCAAAATGTATCGTCATTAGAATATATACCAGTAATTTATAAATTTATAACTTTCTTTTTTACCTTATATATTGATAATATAACAAATAATAAAAATAGTAAATTATATCCAATAATAAAAAATCAAATAAATGAATTAGATATTAAAAAAGAAGAAGATTTATTAAATGAAATATATGGTAATAATATTAATAATAAGAAAATAGAATCATTCGATGATTTAGATATAAATGATTTATTTAATGACGATGATGATTTTTTAGATTTTGATATAACAGACTCAAATGATGAAATAAAAAAAGTAGATATTTATGATGAAGAATTAAGATTTAAAAAAATAATGGCTGAAAGAAAATTGGAATTATCATCGAGTCAAGATGGTAGAACAGAAAATAATCCAATATTAAAAAAATTATATAACACAGATGCAAAGTTATTTAATTGGAAAGAAGTAGTTGATAAAAAAGAAAAATCATATTATTCTACATGTCAAGGTATAAATAGATATCCGAAAGTTTTAACTGATGAAGAAAAAGAACAAATAGATTTAGAACATCCAGGTTCATATTCATTAGACCCAAAAAATAAAGATACATGTGAAAATAACGATGATATTAAAAAGAATATGAAAAAAAATAATAATAAAATAAAATGTAATGCAATTAAGTGGGGAACAACTGAAACAAATAAAAATTGGTATATATGTCCTCGTATTTATGATATCCTAGAAGGAACCCCAATTAATATATCCGATTTAAAATTTGATAAAGACCAACCCCAATTTATATCAAAAAATATAGGGTCTATAACAGATTGGAGAACTGATAAAGATACAGGAAGAGATATTTTAACTTTTAATCCAACATATAAAGGTCGAAAACTAATAGAAGACATTGAAAGTTATTCAGTTAATAAAAATAAAACAGTTTTAATATTAAAAAAAGGTATAGAATATGCATATCCAGGTTTTCAAAAATCACCAACAGTTCCAGTAATATATTCACCATGTTGTTTTACAACGACAAGTATGAGAGCAAAAGAAGCATTTTTATTAACATCGGATGATGAAACAAAAAAATCGAATGATTATATACAAACTTGGGGTAGAACATTAGAATCAAATCCACCAAGAATAGGTTTATTAGCGCCAAAATTGTATGAGTTTTTAGATATAAACCCAAATAATTGTATAAATGGAGATTTAACAGAAGATAAAAAATGTTTTTTTAGGAGAGGAATAAAACAAGATAAAAATTCATTTTTAAGTTTAATAGCAAATATAAAAGACGATAATTGGACTGATGAAAATATAATAAGAAATATAATGAGAAATTTAACACCAGAAGAGTTTATAACATTAAATAATGGAAATTTGGAGATTCAATTTTCAGGAGTATCAAGTCAATCAGGATATCAGAATTATTTAGAGTATTTAATATCAGATTCAGTAAAAAATTATAAATTTTTTTATGATTATTTAACAAAACCAAATAAATGGTTATTTGAACATGGAATTGAGTTAATAATAATAGAAGTATATACAGAAGGAGATGAAGAATATTTTAAAATATTATGTCCATATTTTATTTCTAATAGAAAAATAGATAAAGATAATACACCAATCGTGCTAGCATTAAAAGAAAATAATACATATGAACCAATATATTATTTTGATGGAAATTCTATAGCCAGAAAAAAATTTAATTTAGAAGATAAAAGACTAGAAAATATATATAATTTATATAAAAAAAATTGTCAAACTATAATACCATCAAAATTAATAAATCTAGCAAATTCTAAAAATAAATTATTATTTGATAAAAAATATACTTTAAATGAAACAATAAACATATTAAATAGATTAGATTTTTCATATCAACCAAAATTATTAATAAGAGATGATTATAATAAAATAGTATCTATATTTTTGAATAATAATTTGTTTGTGCCAGTTTATCCGGAAAATTCATCTGAAACAAATATTAAAATTATGCAATATAATGAAATAATAGATAATTATTTATTAGATTTATATGAAACATTAAAAAAATATGATGAATTATATATCAGAAGTGGAAAAAGAATAGAAATACTACCATTTAAATATTTTTATGATAATAAAAAGAATATAATTGGTATTTTAACCAATATAGGTATATATATACCAGTAAAACCAACACAATATTATGAAAAAGAAGTAAATAAATTGATAAATTATTTAGAAATAGACAAAAATATAAGAAAGTTTCAAATTGATAAAGAAAATTTAGTTTTTAAATCAAAGAATAAAATAGAAGAGGTAGAAGAAATACTAGGTAATTTATATAAAAAATATAAAGATGCAAAATTTTTAATCAATAAATATATATTAAATGGTAATAATATAGTTGCAATATTAATTAATAATGATATAATTATACCAATAGAATCAATAGAAAAAATAAAATTTAATAAAAAAAATGCCGAATTTATAAACCAAGATGAATTTAAAATAGATAATTATGAAAAATATATAAATAATTCATTTGAAATAGGTAGATTATCCGATTATAAAATTAAATGTTTAGTATTTGGAGGAATATTTGAAGATAATACTCATAAATATATAGGATTAAAAATAGAAAGTAATTTTAATATATATTTTGAAGAAAGTGAAGTATTTTTAATAAATGATAAAGATGAGGTAGATTATAAAATTTTAAAATTAATAGAAAATAAATTGATTACAAAAGCTTTAAATAATAACATATTCCTAAATGAAAATAATAATTTATTTATGGATAAACGTATATTAAGTGTAAAAAAATTGAATTATAACAAAAATATGTATGAAATATTAAAATATGAATTACATTTATTTTTACATAAAAAATTTAATAAAGAAGTTTTAAATTTCATAACAAAAATATTAAATTTAAATATAATATCATCTAGTCAAAAAAAATATATTTTATTACCAATTTTTAATTTATTATTCAATAGTTTTATAAAAATAAAGTCAGATGATTATAATAATTATCCAACTGTAAATAAATTTTTAACATGTAATACAGCAAACGGTTGCAATAATAATTCAAACTGTATTAGAGAAGCAATAACAACTGGAAAAAAAATAAATAATTTAGATAATTATATATCTCAATCAATAAATATAAAATATGATAAAAAATATTTTGGAAATACATTATTAAGTTTTTTTGAGAATGCACATAAATTATATAACAAATTAATAGATACACTAAATGGTGAAATATATTGTAAAACAAAATTATCAGATACAATAGATAATTTATTATTAAATTCAATAAAAAATAAAATAATTGAAGAATGTATTAAGAATAATTTTATAAGAAATCAAATATTAAAAACATATACAAGAACAATAAAAGAAGATAAATATACATTATTTCCAGATGTTGAATTATTATTAAATAAAGAGGATATTGATTCTATGGGATTAACATCATATTATGAAGCTGAACGTAAAGAATTCTTTGAAAAGATAGATTTATTTGAAGAAGTAGATACTTCTAAAACAATTGGAGGAATCGTAATAAAAACAAATATTGAATCAAAAGATAAATGTGAAGTAGGAAAAATAATGAATCATAAAATAAAATTTTTAATAAATAAAAAACAAAATTTAAACACAAGTAAGATAACAAATAAATTATTATTAGATGAAATACAATATAAATTATTATCAGATAAAATTAATAGATTAAACTTAGTATTAACAAATTATGAGATAGGAAAAGTTAAAAACTATAATATAAAAATAATCAAAAATAAAACAAAAAGATTAAAATAAAAATTATATAAAGAATAGTGTAATATTTTAATTTATATAAAATGGCTCAAGGAGAAATTGTTAATCAACAAAATGAAGAAGATTTCAGTGATTATATATTTTTAATTAGAACGGTTCAAGCAAGTGCTTTTAAAACATTGATAGAAGCATTAAAAGAAATATTAACAGATGTTAATTTTGAAATAGACCCAACAGGTATTAAAATAATTGCAATGGATAATAATCATGTAGCATTAATTCATATGAAATTATTATCAAAGAATTTTGAAAAATTTTATTGTCCAAAAGCAATAGATTGTGGTATATCAATGTTTCGTTTATTTAAATTATTAAAGACAATGTCTCCAAATGATACATTAACATTATTTATTGAAAAAGAAGAGCCTAGTGTATTGAAAATTCAAATTGAAACGGCAGAAAAGAATTTAAGACATACTTTTGATTTGAAATTGATGGATATTGATTTAGATAATAATGATATTCCCCCAACAGAATTTGAAAGTGTTATAAGATTACCATCAAGTGATTTTAAAAAATTATGTGGTGATATGAGTGCATTAGCGGATGATATAGAGATTAAATCTGCAGGAAATCAATTAATTTTTAGTATTAGTAATGAATGGGTAAATCAAGAAACAGTTATAAGTGAAACAAATTCAAATAATGGATTATCCTTTATTCAAAATTCATCACCGGATGAAGTGATTGAAGGTGTATTTAGTTTAAAATATTTAGTATTATTTGCAAAATGCACAAATTTATGTCAAAATATAGAGATATATTTAAAGAATGATTATCCAATTATAATAAAATATTCAGTAGCAAATTTAGGGGAGGTTAAATTTTGTTTAGCAACTAAAAATAAAACAGATGATTAAGTAAGAACATAACTTTTTAAAATAATAAATTTTTATTTTAGAAAATTAAATATAATAAAAAAATGGTAAAGTCATAATACAAAGAAATTAATTAAAAAGCTTTGTTTAAAAATAAGAAAAAAAATAATAATCTTATTTTAATCTATAGAGATGTCCTTTTCAGTAAAAGCAGGCAGTTCAGCAAATTCAGGTTTTTATCAAGTATTTAAATCTATTGCTAATAAATCTTATACAATCACTTATAATTTTCAATTATTAGTCGGTTCAACATGTAAAATTATTGTCCAAGATGAATTTGGAACTAAATTAGTCACTGATACTACTATTTCAGATAATTTACAAAAAACTGGCACTATTACAGTAGTTGGAAATGGTAATAATATTTCAGCTGGTTTAATTTTTCCAACAGCTAATTCATCACAAACAATTAATGTAAATAGTTTTGTAATTACTCGTAATAATTCTACACAACCGACATTGTATGATACTAGAGTTGTAAATGGTGCAACAACAATATCAGGTGGTTTAAGCAATGATGCGTCAAATAATTTGTTATTTGATGCAAATAATTTAATTTTATCTAATAGAAAAATATATGAAGATAGTTATACTTATCCAAATGGTATCGGTCCATATCAAATAGATGCTATTCCTATTTTACTTAAAGATAAATTTAAGATGCCGAAATTTAGTGCAAACTCTATTGGTTTGCAATATAAAAATAATATCTTTTATGATACACCAACTGCAGCAGAAACAGTTGTTTATGTTCCATCTAAAAGAAGTACTATTCAAACTACTAACATCTTTTCACAAGCAACTGCAAATACTAATAATAATATTGGTCATTTTCAAATCTCATTAGAGGATTGGGCTGTATTAAGAAATGGTAAGTCAAATCAATCTGGTTGGTTAGGAACTAATTTAGCAAATAAAGTTCAATCATTTGTTACTGCAGCAACTAATCCATCTACAACAGATGCAAGTAGAAATGCATTATTAACTGCTATTGTTACTGATAATGACTATGCAACTATTAAAAATAATGTTAAATTACCATTTAAAGTTTGGAATCAAGTTAAAGATGGTTCTGGTGGTTTTGAATTTACAGACTTATTAGATTTAAGTGGTGTTGCAATTAAAAATCAATTAGTTGATAATTCATATTTTACAACTCAATGTATTAATTCATCATGGCCTTTAGATGGTTCTGGTAATCCAACTGAAATTTTACCAGTTGCTCAAAATATTAATGCTATTAACTCTAAAATGGGTTTATTTATTTATTTCTTAGGTAATGGTCAATTACAAGCAGATCCAACATCTATATTACCTTCATTGATTGCATCATTAGGTTATGTTGTATTAGTTTGTGCAGGTAATCCAATAAATGGAGATGGTATGGTTACTAAATCAGCAACCACAATTTCTAAATTATTAGCCGATAAAGTTATTGATTTAAGTCTTAACAGTTTTACTAATGATTATTATATTGCTCCTAACACTTGTTATGGAGCACCAGATAATACAGGTAGTTATAATAGAATTAACTTTAGAAACAGTGGTATGGCACCTGAAGCTCAAGTAATTTTTGAAAGATATATCTATCAACAAATATGTATTCTTAAGAAATTAGGTTTATATAACTTAATAGATTGGAATAATGTAGTAGCTGGTGGTATGTCTGGTGGAGGTTATGCATTAAATATTGTTCATGATATGTTAAACAATAGTGGTAAAACAAGATATTTTACATTAAATAATACTGATGGGACAAGTAAAAATATCTATCCAGATTTAGTAAAAGCGAAGGCATTAGTTGGTTATCAAACTGTTCATTATGAATTATCAAGATTAGCAGAAGACCAAAAAATACCGACAGCATATACAGATGATTTAGGTAGAAATAATCAATATAATATTGGTATTAATGTATTAAAATGTCCAATGGTATATATAACTGGAGATGGTGATGCATATTCAAGAAGTTTACCATATGAACAATTATTTGCTTCTAACGCTCAAACTATATTCCAATTAACTAAAAAACAAGGTGATGCAGCAACTGATATTATTTTATCTCAATGTGCTGTAATTTATAAACCTTCTAATGGACACTTAACAAGTGTAGCTACAACAAATGAATTTACAGAAGCGTATGTAGGTTCATTATGGTTAAATTGGTTAAACGGTGGTTCTTTATTACCAAAAAATACTACCATACCAGAATTAAATAATATAGCAGCAACTGGATTACAAAATAATCTTAAATATATTCAATATGATGATTATAAGTCATTAATTGTCATGCAATTAGTCGCACAAAGATTTTTAGGAAATAATTATCCTTTACCATCAAGTGTATATTCTACAGTTGGTTGGAGAGTTGATTTAATGCCAACACATTGTGATATTACTACAGAACATCAATATATGAAAGTTGGTCCAAGAACCTTATTAGGTTATGATTCATCCTATAATTTAACATTAACAACTAATGCTACAAATACCGGAGGTAACCTAGTTGGTAATACAGTTGCTATGTCAGTTGATGCTTCTAAAAACTTAATCACTAATGCAAATAATTTAATTTTTTCAAATAAGAAATTATTTGAAGATAAATGGTCTTTACCATATCCATTAGGTCCATATCATATTGATGCTATACCAATGCAAATTAAAGATAAATTTAAAATGTCTAAGTATTCTTTAAATAATGATACTGATGTATCAGGTGGGTTAGTTATTGAACCGAATGGTTTTAAAACAGTCGCAGAATATGATACACCATCTGCATTAGATGTTATTGTATATGTTCCATCATCTAGAACCTCTAGAATTATGACTCCATGTTTTAAACAAGACGTTTCATCAAATACTAATAATCCTGGTAATTATAATTTACCATTAGTTGATTTTGCTATAACATATGGTAATGCTGATATTTTAGGCGATTCATTATGGGCAAAAGTAAATGCTTTTAAATTAAATTGTGAAAATACAACAGACCCATCAGGCTTAAGACCCGGTTTATTAAATTCTATTTTATCTGATCCAGAATATCAATTAATTCAACAAAACTTAAAATATCCATTTAAAATTTGGGATGTTTCATCAAATACTAATAATTTTATTTATGAAAATTTAATTGATTTATCTGGAAATGCTATGAAAAATATTTTAGTAGATTCTTCTAAATTTACTACTCAAATTACTCGTTCAACTTGGGAAGAACAATCAGTTGATGCATCCGGTGTTCCATTAGCATTACAAGGATTATCTTCTAACTTAAATGCACAAGGAAGAAAAATGGGTATATTATTTTATTGGAATGGAACCGGTGGTGCACCTGGACCAAGATTTCATTGGGAAGCAGCATTAGCCGCATCATTTGGTTATGTTGTTGTTATTGGTAATGGTTTTCCTGTTACTGGTCATACATTCTCTAAATTAGGACACACTAAACGTTCATTTGCATCATTATTAGCAGATAAAACAATTACACAAATTGATAAAAGTGAAAATGCATTATCAGATATTAATGCTGGACATTATTTATATCAAGCTGTCGCATATGGTAATGGTCTCGCAAATGGTTTAGATGGTGTAGGCAGTTATTCACGTGCACAAGGTCAATTCGGTCCAAAATTACCAGAAGTAGCTTATTTATATGAACGTTATTTTTATCAAATTATTTGTATGCTTAAAAAACTTAAATTATATGACTTTATTGATTTTAATAATGCAGTTCCACTTGGTTTATCTGCGGGTGGTCAATGTTTAGTTCATTGTCATCGTTTATTAACTGAAAATACTACACCTAATCAAGGATTTGCTACACAATTTGTATTAAATGATGCAAATGGAGACCCAACTAGCTATAAACCATTTTTATTTAAACCACGTGCGATGATTGGACATCAACCTGCGTTATTTGATATATCTACTTCTAAAAATACTGCATTAAATAGACGTTTCTTATCAATGAATAATCGTTTTAGTTTAGGTTTAGATTATTTTGTAGTTCCAACAGTAATTATAACAGGAGATTATGATTATTGGAAAATATTTGGAAGTATTGTTCCTCAAAATTACTTTAATACCATGTATCAAACTTTATATCAAGCAACTTCTAAAATACATTCAACAAGTGCTAATAATGTAATGGCTGCATCTGCAATTGTATATGCACCTGCATCAGCACATACTGAAAATCCAAGTCCATATGTAGGAGGTAATGTAGATGATGGTTTATTAGGAACTATATATTCATTGGGTTTTACATCTTCTTGGAATAAAGGTTGGGAATTACCATTAAATGTGTCAACACCAAACATTGATTCTATTTTAGATTATGGTTTAGCATCTGAAATGGCATATACTCAATTAGCAGCATTAAAAATCGCTATTGCATATCAAGTTTTAATTCATAGATTTTTAGGTCAAGATTATCCTGTTCCAGTTCAAGCTTTAAGTAACTTAAACTTAAGAGTAGATTTAGGTCCAACACATTGTGATATTATGACACAACCATCTTATTTACAAGTTGGTCCAGTATCTGAAATAAATTATGATTCTTCTTATAATTTAACAGTTAGTGCTCCTGCATTGAAATTAGTTAATAGAACTAATGTATTAGGCGTATCTACTGATGGACAATCTGCTTTATTATCAGTTGATGCATCTGGTAATTTAGCTACAACAGCTAATGCACTTAAAATAGGTAATTTTATGTTAGGGGTTGATGCATCTGGAGTTTTTACAAGTGGTGATAATGGTATTACTAAAATTTATTATACACCAGTAGTTTAAATTTAATTTTATAAAATAAAAAAATGACCCTTAGATAAAGAAATATATTAATTATAATTAAATTAAAATAATTAATATATATCAAAAATATTCAAAATACTAAAGAAATAAAAATTTTTATTATTATTAGAAAATTTTAAAAATTAGTGATTTAATATTTTTCTTATTTTATTATATATATTAAATGGCTTCTCGTATTTTAAATGCTGTTAATTCATTAAACGATAATATTACTTCTATAGAAACAGATTTATCAAACTTAAAAGATTTTGGTTTTAGAACAGATGTTATTCAATCAGTTCAAACTTCTGTTCCTGCATGGGAATGGGATGCTCGTGTTAAGTTAGCTAAAGCATCTAGATCTATTGTTGCATTTGGTTCTAAAGAAGGTATTCAAGCTACTACTTGTCAAGCAAACCATATTTCTGCGCGTGTTCCTACAGGATATTATAGTGATGGTACTTTTAAATATACTATTAATCCATCTGCATATGATGCATCTGGTTATGTATCATGGAATGGAACTTTATCTGGTGCTAATGGAACTAAAGATTTAAGAGATTTAGATATTAATAATCTTAATCCATGGGTTTTAGCATCACCTGTTGGTTGTTTCTTAGAAGAAACTACTGCATCATCATTAATTAAGATTAATATAACTGCAATTACTGATGCTGGCGTTGGCGCATCTCTTATTGCTACCGATGCATCTAAAGTTCAATATGTTTTACCACAACAACAATGGTTAAAAGATAATAATTATACTGTTGCAACAGCTTTTGCAACTGTTCATAAACCATTATATGTTAATGACCCTAGATGTCATGCAACTATTCATTTACATGGATCAGCTGAACTTATTTCTTCATTACCAAAAGGTATTTATCCATTAACCTTTATTCAAGAAATGTTTTTTGTTCAATCAGATTATGTTGAATTCCCTGGTTTAACCAACAGTGAAATTATTCCAAATGGTGATCTTGATAGATTAGTCTATAAAAACTATCAAAATTATATTAATGAATGTGTTAGATTAGCTACTTATGTTGACCCAACATCTGGTATTAAACCAACAATGTCTGTTGCTGAATTACCAAAACTTAATAATCAAACATTTCCAAATCCAAATAATCCATTAAATGTTCCAAATTGGGAATCTAAATTTATCTATATATTAAAAAATCATGGTATTACAGCTTTTTATAATAGATTAGACCATTTAGATATGTTAGCTTTATATTTTATTAAAGTTATGCAAAACTTTTTATCCGCTAAACCATTTATTAATGATATGTTTGTTACTCAAGCTAATTTAACTAGTCCATTCGGTGAAGAACATCCTCGTTTTATCTCCCCTGAAGCTAAAACTTATTTAGATGCTTCTGGTATTTTAGCAAACTTTAGACAACTTACTATAGATGCATCTGCTAGACCATTAGTTAAAGATGCAAGTGGTAGATATACTAGTTTTGGTTTACCATCCGGTAGTGTTAAATATGATGGAACTATTCACTCTTATTTAAGAGCAGAACAATTAGATAGATGGTATAGAGGTGATGTATTTAATGTAGCTTCAACTGATAATTCATGGTATGATATTAATTTATGGGGCACTGCAGATGATACTACTGTTAGAATCTATAATGATTTTATTATTACAGGTGGTATAAACTTTTTAACAACAAATCAATATAAATTATTTGCAGACCCTTGGTCAAATCCATTTATTAGAAACTGTATGGATAATCCATTAGTTATTCTTAATAATTTATCATTAAAACATACAGGCGAAAATGCATTAGCATTCTATTTACCTGGTTATAATTTATAATTTAGATATAATATATAAATTTTAATATATCTAAAATATTAATATTCAATCCATTCATTACTACCATATGCTCCCATTATATCAATATATTTAGCATTATCATTTTTATTTGTAATACCAAAATATATATCCAATATATTACCGATATAAATACCCGATTTACCTGTAGAATATATATATTCTAATAATGGATTTGAAAAACCATTTGCAGCAACTAATGCAATATCATAATTGTTACTAATATCAATTAATTTATCACATATTTGTTTATATTCAATCATCCAATCGCTGCTCTCCATGTTTTCTCTAGTATCTCTAATACTTAGAAAACTACAATTAGATATATCCATAATGGGCTCTTTATAAATTTTTTTATTCATTTGTTTTTCAATTAGATTAGATTGAGAAGAAATAATAAGTATTTTTTTATTTTTAAATAGTTTTATCCATAAATTATCTTTATGAATTAAGTTATATATTTCCAAACAATAAAAAAAATTATATTGTTTATTACTATTTTCTTTTTTAATGAAATTAATTGATTCATAAATAGTTTTATATACTTCACTATTTATATTAACTTCAGGTTCTATAATATATTCTGCTAGGTTTAAAGAAGACATATATGAATTATAATATTGTAATAAAGAATCAATATCTGTGCAATAAATACCGCTATTTATTTTTAATGTAGGGATATAATTTTGTATTTGTTCACTATATTTTTCTAATAATGAAGTATCATCTGATTTATATGCCTCTAATAAGTCATGTGCTAACAAAATACATTGTGGTTGAATACCTAAAGATATTCTGGGGATAATAAAATGTTCATTATTATTAAATTTTGTTTCAATATAGCTAGAAAGACTTTTATTACTTAACTCTAATAAGTTATTTTGTTGTGTATCATTTAGCTTTGTAGATACAATATTACTATTAATAAATCTTATTTTATTAGATAATGATGATATTATATTCTTTGGATAATTATTATCATCAATAGATACAAAAATAGGTTTAAAAGTATCATTATTACAAAAATTATAACCAAATAAATATAAAATATAATTAATTTCTTCTATATTAGTATAATTACTAATAGTTAATAGTTGTAATAATCTTTCATTAAAATTATGTATTTTAAAAAAGATAGAGATGTGATTATTTTTAGATGATAATGAAATAATAGAGTTATTTTCTTTTGTATTAAGTCTATAAATAGTTTGTATATCTAATTTATATAATGAATTTGCACAAAACCAAATAATATCGGTATCAATGTATTTTTGTATGATTTCTAGATATAAATTAAATGTAGGTTCCCATTCATAAAAAACAAATTCTATATTTGTATTCTCAAGTAATTTTAATAAATAAATTATACTATCATTTTTACAATTTGATGGTAAAACTATAAAAACTTTATTATAGTTAATACTAAAATCATTGATATTAATTGAATATTTTAAAATAGTTTCAATATTAAATGATTCATTAAGAATACCATTATATAAAAATGGGTCAGATATAATAGTATTTATTTTAACTAATTGTTCTTGTTCAATTAATTCATTTGTAATTTCATAAAATAAAGTCATACAAATTTTAATTATAATAATTATTATAATTAAAATAGATTTATATTACGCGCCTAAACACCTCTTAAAATAAATTCACTTGCAATTTCACCAACAACATATGCGGCAGTAGTAGTATTATAACCGTGTAATTCTGGCCATGGATAAATAGAAGTATCAGCAACACGAAGACCATTAATACCTCTAACCTTAAGTTTAGAATCAACAACCCAATCAGCTTCATTATCTAAATATGGATTTGGACCCATTGAACAAGTTCCGGAACCATGATGACCATATGATGTAAATTTTCTAAGATATAGCATAGCATATTCGTTAGTAAGTTGATTATTCCAATTACCACTAGCATCTTTATGGAAATAAGCTCTACCTGGTGAGATTTCCCATTCCCAAGTATCAGCTTCACTTATTGTAGAGAATAAAATTCTAGAGGTAATAATACCAACAGCTGGATTTAATTGAGCATTAGAAACATCAGTGACAGTAGGAACAGAACCATTTAATAAGACAAATTCACCGTATTGATTAATAATATCCATATTAGCATGAGTTACAGTATTATAGTTATCACTAGCGTCTGGTGTGTTATAAACATTTAATTTAATAAAGTTAGGTTTAACAACTTTATAATAAGGTTCTGGATTACCACCTGCATTATAAAAAGTTTTAATTAATTCATAATACATAACACCGTCTGCATCAACCCAATTACCACTAGTATCTTTAGATAATGGACGACCAGCACGAGATAACATTTTACCGATATCAGCAGGGTTTGGACCATATTGAGTCATTGGTGTATCAATCCAAAATTCAACAAAATTTCCTAAAATATCAGTTGGAACTGATTTAACTCTAGCAAATTGTTTCATAATCTTTTGGTTCATAATATTTCTAATTAATGTAGTTCCTTTAGCCATACGTAAATGAGCTTCATCATTTTTCCATAATCTCATATCCATAATAGGAGGTTCAGATGGGTTATTAGATCTAAGTTTAACTCTACCAGTATTTTCTTTAACATTATTCATATATGGTCTACCAGATGGGTCAATCCAAGCTAAATTTTGACTTCTTAAGTTTTCATTCAAAAATGAACACATCGGAGATTTTGGTAAACCAGTGCTATCAATTGAAACTGCTTCAAAGAAACGAACTTCTTTAGAAGCTAATTCCCATCTAGAATAAGATGCATCAAATCTATCAAATAATACTGCATCCATAAATTGAAAATAATCTAAATTATAATCTGGTTTATCAACAAATTTAGGACCAACATTAGATGAAAAGTCAACATAAGAAGCATCCCACAAAGCAGGGTCGCTAGCATTAGGAATAAATCCGTTAAACTTAGCATAACTAGGTTGATTTAAAAAGTATTTATCTTTATTATCTGGGTCAGTCCATAAAGAAGTTGGAATAAGTTCAGTATAACGATTTGGTTTAACTGGATTATTAGAACTATCTCTATTTCTTAATTCAACAGTATTTAATAAAATACCACTACCATCTGAAGTAGTTCTATAAAATTTAACATTTTCATATATCATATCTAATACATTATTAGAATTAAATGCATTATTAAAAGAAACAGAATCAAAATCACATGAACCTACCATAACGTGATGAATATGTAAGTTAGGATCTTGAATATCATATTTACCACCATACATACCAGGATAAGGTTTATCAGCAATATCTTCGTAAGTAGCATTACCAGATAAATCTACCCAACCAGAGTGCCAATCAATCATATGTGGAATACCATTATCATTCCATGGATTTTTATCAGTAACCCATTCAACATCATTAGTTTGATTAATAAATTTCATATAATGTGCTTTAACAGCTTTCTTTTGTTCAAAAGTTAAATGGTTGATGTTATAGTTTAATGTTCTACCTAAGAATGGTCCTGCTTCAGAACCAAAACCCAAATAATAAGGAATATGAACAGTGGATGCATCTACTGCATTGTGGTCCCAATTTTCTAAACCAGTTGCTCTTAATAAAAATGCAGCTAACCATCTTGGAATATATTTTTTAGGATTAATTCTATAGTTTTGGAATTGTTCATTGTGGTCTTGCATATAATAACCAACACCCGGTAAATTTTTAATAGTTTGAATACCAACAGCAGACAAATCAGCTTGATTACCAACACCAGATAACATTAAAATTTGTGGGGTTTGAATAAAACCACCGCAAATAATAACTTCTTTATTACAATAATATCTGGTATAGTTATTAATATTTCCTTCGATACCTTTAATATCGGCATGTTCTACTTCATAACCACCATTATATGGTGTAGCAAAACCACCATCCATTTTATATAATGTATTTGCACCATAATAGTTTTTATATACACCTGGTTTATTAATAACTTCTACACCTTTAGTATTAATTACTGAACCACTAACATCAAATAATACTCTTGAAACTAATGAGTTAAATTTAACAGTTAAAAATCTATCATTACTATCTAAAATTGGTTCAACTAATGCTTTAAATGAATTAGTACGTTCATTAACTTTGTCTTTATCTTCAGTTACGACATCAATTTGAGTTTCAGCTGGACCAAAACCAGATACACCATGTGGGTCATTAAAATCTAATGTTTCTGGAATACCAACATTAAAACATGCTTTTCTCATCGCATTACTTAATTCACCTTCTGGAGTGACTCTTTTAACTGCTAACCAACCAGTTTTACTATGATATGATGCATCCGCATTTGGATTATAAGAATAATTTTCAATTTTTTTCCATATACGGTCTATATTTGCACCAGACCAACTTTGGTCTCCAACTATAGATGCAATACGGTCATAAACCGCAGATGAACCTCTACCATGAACCATCGCATGATGTTGTGCACTACCACCCGCACCAGCAGCTCTTGGATAGTGATAATATCTTGGAAAAACAATATTATTTGCATGAAAACTATTAAAACCACTACCGTTAGGTGGTTCAACATCATCTTCTTTTCTAAAACCAACAGTAGTTGAATATAAACTATCTGGACCTTGTCTAATATTAGAACGATGTTCTAAATGATTAATAGCGGAATGAGTTGTATATGTTTTTAAATCTATTGGATAACCGGACCAACCCGCAAAATAATAAGCGATTGAACCAGTTTCCCAAGTAAATTTATTAAAAGAATCCAAAACTCCTTGACCTTCACGAGTATCTTCACCACCTTCTAAAAGTAATGTTCTTCTTCTAGCAGTTGCTAATCTAGCTGCAATAACTGAACCTGCTGAACCAGCGCCAACGACAATATAATCAAAAGTGTTTGACATCCTATATAATTAAAATATAAAATAATTTTTTGATTTAAATTTAAATTTTTCTATAATTTTTAAAAAGATTTGATATTTTTACTTTAAAAATTAATATAATAAAAAATATTATTAAAATGGCATCTCGTGTTCGTTTACAAAAAGAAGTTATTGAATTACAAAAAAATCCACCTCATAATTGTTCTGCTTCACCAGTAGGTGATAATTTATATCATTGGGAAGCAATTATTTTCGGACCTTCAGGCACTCCATATGAAAATGGTGTCTTTAAATTAAATATTCATTTTCCAACAGAATATCCATTTAAACCTCCTAAAATGACATTTGTAACCAAGATTTATCATCCAAATATAAATTCATCTGGTAGTATTTGTTTAGATATTCTTAAAGATAAATGGAGTCCTGCATTAACTTTAAGTAAAGTATTATTATCATTATGTTCTTTACTTGATGACCCAAATCCAAATGACCCTTTATCACCCGATGTTGCAAATGAATTTAAAAATAATCATGCATTATTTGTTCAAACAGCTAGAACATGGACACAAAAATATGCAAACTTATAAGGAAACCAAGGTTTCTTGAATGCATAGCATACACGTTTAGCACAGAAGCTTCGTGCGTTTTCTTACACCCATCCTATTAAATTATGAAAATTTTTATTTTTATATAAACAAATCAATGTAATCATATGCAGATTTATGTCTATAAATAATTAACTACATTGTTTTGCATAGTTTTTACATAAATCAATATACAAAATATATACAAATCTGCATAAATTAAGATTGTTTATGCAAGTCTGTATAAGATATGTATGGGACTTTAAATCCTTTTTCGATTTAAAGACGCTATATTTACTAGATTGTCAATTATTCTAATGGAGAATCGGTAATTTTAACACCACAATATTCCCTTGGATTATTTTTATAATCTTCTTTTTGATACACACCAACTTTAATAGCCTTTTGTAATAAATAACGCATATTATCCCAGAATTCTTCTGTATGACCAACTGATTTAGTCATAATATGCGCAATTTCATGTATAGCAACAAACATCATTGTATTCACATCCTCTAAATTCTCTTGTTTATTCTTCGCACGAATACAAAAAACAATCTTTTCACCTTTATTAACAGAGTAAGAAGTATAGGAAGTTCCTGGCAATGATTCAGAAATATTATCTGGATTAAATTTTGTAGCTAAGCGTTTAATACGAGGGTCTGAAATATGATTATCTTTTAAATATTGAACTAATTTAATAAGATTAGATTTAATACTTGCTAACATATTAGCTGCATCAATTTTATCTTCACGATTACGAACAAGATATTTAGTTTTATCTATAGTAGATTCTACATAAGTTAAATCTGAGAAATTAGACTCATAATTTAAGAAAAAAGCTAAAGCGATAACCACTATAATTAAAATAGTAATTATTTCATTCATTATACTTATTATAATCAAACATTTTATCTAATTCTCCAAAATTATTATATCTTTAAATTTTTATTTTTCTCCTTTTATTTTTTTTATAAATTTGATTATTTTTTTATAAAATTATATTCCATTATTAAAATTATAAATATGTCTAAATCAGTATCTTCAGTTGAATCAATCAATTCTAATATTTCAGATGCGAAAGATGGTGTTGAATCTATCGAAAATAAAAACTTAACCTTTCAAATCATTGATTGGTATAGTGAAAATTACGATAAAAGAGAAAATAATAATCTCGGCGAAGATAATGATGATAATGATAATGATAACGATAACTCTGATAACGAAGATAACGAATCAGATGAAGATGAACCTAATTATGACTCAGATAATGATGATTTTAATGATGGTGAAGATAATCGTAAAGTTAATGAAGATAAAACAGATTATAAAATTTATATATTCGGCAAAGACTTGGATGAAAAAACTTATTGTGTTGAAGTTAATAACTTTACACCATATTTTTATGTAAGACTTCCGGATTATTCAACCGAAACAACCAAAAAAGCGTTTGAGACATGGGTTCGTTCAGCAATGTATCCAAAATTTCAAAAATGCTTAATTCGCACAACCTTATTAGAAAAACATAGTTTTCGTAATTTTGATAATAAAAAGAAATATAAATTTGTTAGACTTGTATTTAGAAATACATCGGCTATGCGTAATGCTATTTCATTATTCCAAAATAAAGAAATGAATGCTGTCACCAATAAACTTAAATTATCTCCTAAAAAATTAGTTATTCCTGGTGTATCAAATACATCTATTCAATACGATTTATACGAGAATATGATTGACCCTCTACTTAAATTTATTCATCATAAAAAACTTAAACCAGTTGGTTGGGTTAAAATTATGAGCGGTAAATTCACTGTTAAACCAGTTGAAGAAAGAACAAGTCATTGTAATTATGAAATTTCAGTAGATTGGACTAATATTAAACCTTATGAAGAACCAAATAATTCTAAAATGAAAATTATGGCATATGATATTGAATGTGATTCTGCACATGGTGATTTTCCATTACCTAAAAAAGATTATACTAAAATAGCACGTGATATATTTACATTTTATCAACGTATAGATAACTGTAAAATAAAACTTTTAAATGAAACTAATTCTAAAGCTGTTAATAAAGAAAAAATAGCAGAATGTCATGATGTTTTAGAAAATCGTGAAGAATTTACTCGTGCTTGTTTAGAGTCTGCTTTTCATCAACCTGAAGAAAAACTAACTGATGAACAATTCAAAAACAAACAAATTATTTTAAATGAAAATAGCACCAATTTTAAATGGTTATTAGAATATATGAAAAAAAATACTAATAACGATATAAATAAAGTATTTACTAAAAATAAACAAATTCCTGGTCCAGGCACTCTTGATTTTGTAGCTAGAAAAGTCGCTCCTAATTTAATTATTAGCACTGCTCAAACTACTAATGATAGAAAACGTGAAAATACCAGAACTATTAATAAAATCATTAAAGTATTGAATGAATTTTTACCTCAAATTGAAGGTGATACTACTATTCAAGCAGCTATGTCTTTTATTAAATATGGTGAAACTACACCTTATAGAAATGTTATGCTTACTGTTGGAACTTGTATAAAGTTATCTAATGCAGAAACATATTGTTTTAAAAATGAAAAAGCATTATTAAAGAAATTTCGAGATATAATTATCCAGGAAGACCCTGAAGTTATAACTGGTTATAATACTGATGGCTTTGATACGCCTTGGTTATTTAAACGTGCTGAAGAGTTAGGTATAATGAATGAATTTAGTAAAATAGGAAGATTTATTAACTTTGAATCAGTATTAAAAGAGAAACAAGTTAAAGGTCCTACTGGTGAATTAATTAAAAAAGAATATGTTGAAATGCCTGGTCGTATTCAAGTGGATATATTACCGCTTGTTATGAAAGGCTATCAGCTCGGTTCTTATAAATTAGATGATGTTTCTGCTGAATTTATCAATGGTAAAGTTAAAGAATTAGTCTATAATGAAGAAACTGATGAAACTATGGTAAAAACAGACTCTGTTAAGGGTTTGCATGAACGTAATTTCTTAATGTTTAATGAAGTAGATGGTTATTTAGAAAATAAATATAAGGATGGTGAAAAATATGAAGTATATAATATTCAAAAAGATGTACAACCTAAAACATCAACATTTATTGTAAAAGGTAAAATCGAATTAGATTTGAAAAACAAAAAATGTAATTGGTGTTTAGGAAAAGATGATGTTAGTCCAAAAGATATTTTTAGATTACAAAAAGGTAATGCAAATGATAGATATATTATTGCAAAATACTGTATGATGGATGTTATTTTATGTATCGAATTATTGAATAAATTAGAATTAATTACAAATAATATTGGTATGGCTAATGTTTGTTTAAATCCATTATCGTGGATTATTCATCGTGGCCAAGGTATTAAAATTCTAAGTTTAGTTGCTTATTTTATCAGTAATAAAGATTATTTATTACCTTATTTATACAAGGATTCTTTCGATAAAGAAGGATATGAAGGTGCAGTCGTTTTAGACCCGCAACCAAAAATATATTTAGATGATGAACCTGTCGCCGTATTGGATTATGGGTCATTATATCCTTCTTCAATGAGAGAAAAAAATATATCACATGAAACAATTGTGACAGACCCTAAATACCTGGGTGAAGAAGGTATTAAAGAATTAGATAGATTAGGTTATGATTATGAAGATGTGACCTATGATACATTCAAAACAATTTTTACATCGACTGGTAATGTCAAAGAAAAGATTAAGATTGGTGTAAAAACAGTTAGATACGTGCAATACCGTGATAAAACTAAGGGAATTATTCCCCAAATATTAGAATATTTAGTTAATGCACGTAAATCAACACGTAAGAAGATTACTTGGGAAACTGTAGTGACTGAATCAGGTAAAACTTATTCCGGTGAATATAATGCAGAAAAGAAAAGTATAAAAACTGAAAATGGTATGGTATCATTAGCTGACGAAACAATAGTATCTGTAAATGAAACATTCAATAAATTTCAACAACAAGTTTTAGATGGTTTGCAATTAGCTTTTAAAATTACTGCTAATTCATTATATGGTCAAGTTGGTGCAAAAACCAGTGATATTTATTATAAAGAGTTAGCTGCATCTACAACATCCGTTGGTAGAGGCTGTTTAATCATCGCAAAAGAATATGTTGAAAATCCGCAAAACTTTCCGCATAGGTTGCGTTCAGGCGAGACCGTATATTTAAATAATCGAGTAGTCTACGGCGACACGGACAGTGTATTCGTAAAGTATCAATGTCTCGATGAAGATGGAAATCAATTAAAAGGTCGTGAGGCTCGTAAAAAGAGTATAGAATTAGGTGTTTATTCCGAAAAAGAAATTGGAAGAACTAAATTAAAGGAACCACAAGTATTAGAATATGAAAAAACTTTCCATCCATTCATCTTATTTAGTAAGAAGAGATATGTCGGTAATAAATATGAATTTAATCCAGATGAATACAAAAGAACCAGTATGGGTATTGTTTTAAAAAGACGTGATAATGCACCGATTGTTAAGGTTATTTTTGGTGGTATTATAGATATAATTATGAAAGAAAATGATATTAGAGCCGCTTGCACATTTTTACGTAAAACATTACGTGATTTAGTTAATGGTAAGTTCGGTATGGATACATTGATTATTACAAAAACATTATCTTCATATTATAAAAATCCAGAAAGTATTGCTCATAAAGTTTTAGCAGATAGAATTGCTGAAAGAGACCCTGGAAATAAACCGCAAGTTAATGATAGAATACCATTTGTATATTTTGATACATCAAAAATAAAAACAACACGTAAATTATTACAGGGTGAAATGATTGAAACACCTGAATATGTAAAAAAAAATAATTTAATGTTGAATTATGAATTTTATATACAAAAACAAATATTAAAACCAGTTTCACAAATCTTTTCATTATGTTTAGACCAAATTCCCGGATTTTATGGAGATATGTCTGCTTATGATAAACAATATCGTGAATTATTGGCAACAGGTTTATCGAATAATAAATGTATTAAAAAGGTATTAGAAAGTAAAAGAAGAGCTGCTGCACCATTATTATTTGGTGATATATTAAGAACATTAGAGAATAAAAGAAAAGGTTTTAATGAAATTACAAGTTTTCTTATAAGACCAAATAAAAAAAAATCAGATGATAGTGATTAAATAAATCTAATTTTTATTTTATAAAATATAAATTTATTATTATATATTATAAAATGTCAGAATATATTTTATATACAGGTATAGGTGCTAAAAAGAGTGGTAAACATACAATTGAAGAATTTTTAAAAATTATGAATTCTGAACATGGTGTTAAATGTGAAAAAATAATAAAAAGTAAAAAATATAATAAATGTGTAAATGATTATGGTGGTTTATGTAATTATGATAATATATTTAAAAAATACAATAAATGCGTAAATGATAGTGTTTCATTAAAAAAAAATAATTGTAATAAAGAATTAGAAAATGGTAATAGAGTATTAAATAAATGTTTAAATAAAAATGAAAAAAAATATAATAAATGTGATAGAGTATCAAATAAAGTATTAAAAAATGTTAATTGTTCATTAAATGATTATATAGATTATGTAGGTGCAATTAAAAAATAAATTTATTATTTTAGCCACAAATCCAAAATTTTAATTTATTTTTTAATGATGGATGATTGATTTTTTCAACACAATCAAAACATAAAGATAACATATTATCATCTTTATATTTTTTTATTTGTTCTGAACAAGGATGAGTATATTTTAGATTATTTGTAATATAAAATAATTGTCTCTTTCCATATTTACCAAATATATGTTTATTATAGTTATGGTCTAAACACTTATAACAATTATATTTTTCACAACTCATACATAATCCCCCTTCTATTCTATATGTAGGTGGTTGGTTAAGATGAATACAACAATTCATTATATAAATTTCCTATGTTTTTATACGATGAATAGATTGATAAATGATTAAATCAAATTTTTAAGATTATACTAATATTTAATTAAGTATGGATAAGACTGAGTTATACCGATTCGAGTATTAAAATTTGTATTATAATTGCTTAATTTATATTTTTGTATGACAATTGCTACTTTTTTAATTATTTGATGGGTTATTATAGACATATATCAATATTGTTTTTAATTATACGATATACATTGAATAATACCTTAAAATTTATAATAAATAATTTAAAATTTACGAAATAATACAAAAACTTAAGAAATTGTTAAAATATACAAACTAAAATATTGAAATTATAATAGGATAATCTTTTTAAAAATTTGTGGATTTTCTAAATTGCCAAAATGTTAACAATTTTAGTCAAATCAAATTGATTTTTAATAAAAATTATATATTAATCAAATATGTTAACATAGATTATAATGTATTATAATATTAATCAAATATATTAACATAGAGTATAATGTATTATAATATTAATCAAATATATTAACATAGAGTATAATGTATTATAATATTAATCAAATATATTAACATAATTTTTATTATTATAAATATATTAAGATTAGTAAATTAATTAAAATATATAATAAAAATGGTTTCTTGTAAAAGATGTGGTAAAAATTTTAAGTATGACCACCAATTGATATATCATTTATGTAGAGCTTACAAATGCACGCCTATATTATCTAATATTGATACACAAATATTATTAGATGAAATTAAAAACAATAAATCAACTAAAATAGTTAATAATCAAAAAGTATATTGCTGTCAAAATTGTAAAAAAATTTTTAATTCATGTTCAAGTAAAAGTCGTCATTTGAAAACTTGTAAACTTAAAGAAACAAATAAAAATAATACTACAATTAATGATAATTCAATAAATAATAATAATTCAACTAATAATTCAGGTAATGATAATTCAAGTAATAATAATTCAACAAATAATACTAACACTAATTCTAATAATAATTCAAATAATATAAATAATTCTACTAATATTCATGATAATTCCACACAAAATATTACAAATAATACAACAATAAAATTAGATAGTTTAGGTTTATTAAATTCATTTATATCAAATAATAATTTAGGTGCATCATTTAAATCATTTCCAACATATACAATAGGTCATTTATATAAAGATATGTTTAATTTGATAAATAAAATAATTAAAAAATGTAAAATAGATGATATAAGTAAAGAAAAAGCATATCAATCAAAATTTAATTTAGTATTAGAAATATTTAAAGAAATAATGGCAGTCGATGATATCCAAACTAAAAATATGTATATTAATAATATTAATGATTCAATTGCATTTTGTTTATTAGATGGACAATTTTATACTATTCATGTAAATGATTTATTTGAAATAATATGTGAGCATTTGCCCATCATAGTAGATTATTTAAAAAAAACAAAAGACCAATATAATGGAATGAATAAAGATGACAAAGATTATACTGAATTTGCTAATGAAAATTTTAAGGAATTTATTAATAATAAGAATAGTGATAAAACTTATTTAAAACAAGAAATAATAAAATGTATTTATAATAATAAAAAAGCTCTTGAAAAATTAATAAATATATCAGAGCCAATTGGAGAATTTAATAAAAATTACTTTAAAACATTGTCTTTACATCAAAATAAAGTTAATAATTTACGAAAAAGATGCGGTCTAAAATCTAAAACAACTGAAAATCATGATGAAATTAATGTTAATACTAAAGATAAAAAATATCGTAATAAAACATCTATTAAATTAAATGATAATGATGAAAATACTAATATTGATAATGATGATAAAATCATAATTGATTATAATAATACTCAAAATAAACGTTTTCCAGATGGTAAAATTTGTTATACAACTATATATAAAGGTGTCGATATTTGGTATCATGAAGAATGCGAATTAGGTTGTTTTGTAGGTGATAAAAAATTAAATTTAATACCGGTTGAAGAGTTAAAGTTTATTATAAATAATATTATAAATAAAACCAAAAATTATCAAAATTCAGAACAAGTAAACATAGAAGAACCTGTTGAACTAACTGATATAGAAGATGATTCAAATTATTCAGATAGTGATTAATCAATAATTTCATAAAATATTTTTGTATTATATGAATTTATTTTTTAGTATATTCATCATATTTCTTTTGCATATCTGATTTAATACCATTAATAACTTTTGTTAAATCTGGAACATAATTTTTATGTTCTTGTGCAATATATATACCTGCTACAAATCCAACTGCAACTCTAAACATTATTATTATTATAAAATTATAATTTTATTTTTATAACAATATTTTATTTTTCAGATTTGTCATCATAATATTCAATTTTATAAGATTGCATTATTTGTAGTTTTTTCTGTTCATTTAAAATTATTAATCTTGTAGTTGGATTTAAAAATATATGGTCTGCTATATTATTCAATTTACTAATAAATAATATAAATTCATTACCTAATTTCTTTTTTAATACTTCAACATCATATTTCATATTAGCCTTGATAATATATTTATTATCTTCAATATAACGTATTGGTGTTATTTTTTGATTAGAAAAATTAGCTACAATCTTTTCTTTAGTTAATTCAGGGACTATAACATTGGCTTTAATTTCTGTGTCTTTTGTCTTCGGTTCGGATTTAAATTTATTATTTTTAATATCTGATAATCTATATATAAAACCCATACTTATAGCTTTATTTAAACTTTCTTGTCCAGAAATAGTAGATAAATCTAATATTGGAATAACATTAGAATCAGAATTGAATTTAAAAACATCAATAATTTCATCAGTTTCAATATTTTCTAAATTAAGTTTTGTTAAAATAGATTTTTTATAATAAAATTTTCCAATTAATTTATAATCATTTTCATTAAATTTATTAGACATTATTTATATTCTAAAAAGATATAATTTTTATATAAAATCTTTTTAATACAAGATGTTATAATAAAATGATTACAATATATTTAATGGGTGGATTAGGAAATCAACTATTTCAAATTGCACATTGTATGGCGTATGCATTACGTAATAAAAAAGCATTTTTCTTTACCTATTCAGAACAACTATTAGTTGGAGAACCAAGACCAACATATTGGAATAATTTTCTAAAGCACTTAAAATCATTTACGAAACAAGCTGTTCCGAATGAAATGATACGTATTAATGAACCACAATTTGATTATATAAATTATCCCCAAAATATGGATAATATTGAATTCTTTGGTTATTTTCAATCCTATAAATATTTTGAGAACCAATTTGCAAATATTCTTAAATTAATACGTTTTAATTCATTTAGAGATTCGATATTTGCAAAATTTCCTTATAAATTAAATAAACCTATAATATCTTTACATATTCGTTTAGGTGATTATAAAAATAAACAAAATTATCATCCTATTATGCCAGTATCTTATTACATAAATGCATTAACAAATATATTAAATAATCAAAAATCTACTGAGTTTTCAGTGTTATATTTCTACGAATTAGATGATATTGAATTGGTAAATAATAATTATTTATCTAAATTAAAATCTTTATTCCCGGATTTAAATTTTATTTCAGTTGATAATAATTTGGAAGATTGGGAACAAATGATATTAATGTCATGTTGTAGTCATAATATTATTGCAAATAGTTCATTTAGTTGGTGGGGTGCATATTTAAATCAAAATGAAAATAAGATAGTATGTTATCCAGAAACATGGTTTGGTCCCGCAATGGGTAATAAGAAATTAGATGATTTATTTCCTAAAAATTGGATAAAAATTAAATTATAATATAATTATATAGTAAATAATGTTATATGTATCAATTGTTTTATTAATATTAGCATTATTAGTATATTTATATTGTGGAAAATCAGGAACTAGTGTAAATGTTTCTATAGAGAACTTTACAAACAAAGAGAGATATACTAGTGAATTTAGACCAATATATGAAATACCATTTAATGAGTTAAATAAGCCACAACGTTTAATAAATCCGGATATGAAAATAGCACCGGGATATCAAGAGGATGATTATTTATATTATCCACGAAATAGATATTCTTTAATAAATGAAACAAATACCAAATATTGTAAAAGAAATCCAGCCTGTTATCCATGTCCTGGATGGACTCAAATAGGTAATCCATATTGTCCTCCTCATTAATAAAGTTAGCAGTAGTCTTATATAGTCAAATGTTAAAAAACAGTCATAGACTAAATATATACATAAAAATTATATATTTAGTATGCAAGTCAATATATAAATAGGTGTAAAGACTTCATATTAAAATACAAAATAATATAATTCATATCTTTACGATAGATAAATATATGAACTGTATAAATAATGAAAAATACACTAAAATTATTGTGATATAGTTGGTTGTGTCAATGTTGTAATTGGTATTTCATTAGGATTTTTAACACATTTTTTTTCTTCAGAACTATAAACTTCACCTGGAGGACATTTTTTAGGCAAACATCTTTTAAGTTTAAAATTAAAATACTCATTATCTTTACATATAACTTTCTTTTTTTCAGGATTAGATTCTATATTATTTTCATTTGATTTTTGAATTTGTATAGGTTCTAAATTTGTAGTTTTTTCATCAGATTTTTGCATTTGATTAGTTTGTTCGTCTCCAAATCCTAATGGCATATCAGGGCTAAGTAATTCCGTGCTTGGATTTGGGGTAATATTAATATCATCATTTAAATCTAATTTAGATTCAGGTTCTGGTATAGACACAAGTTCATTAATGATTTCCTTAGCAACATTTTCATTCTGTAATTCTTGGACTAAATTGTCGCTTAAATCCGTAGCAGTTTCGATGGTATTTGTATTTTTTGAAGTAAGCTTGCGACATGTGTGATTGACATAACTATACCATTCATTTTCACGACACTTAGGAATTTCTATACATTTTTTAGAAGGATAATGATAATAAAAACCAGCATCACAGTTTTTTTCAATTTGACGATTTTTTGCTTCTTTTTCTTTAGCATCTAATAAAATTTTATTACGTGCATTAACTGCTTCTAATTCACCTTTTAAGTGCATAATTTCTGTATTTAAAACATCTTTTTCATTAATTAGACTATTTATAACTACTTTGTTCATTTCGTAAGCTGCTGCTAATTCATTTAATTGTGATTCATATTTATCTACTCTACGTAATAATTTAATATTATCAGTATCTATTAATTTTGCATTTTTTTGTGCTTTTTCTAAGTCTTTTACTGTCTTTTGCAATTTTAAATTAATTTCATTATTATCAATATCAACTTCTGAAGTCCTATTATCAAGTGCATTTTTAGCTTCTTCTAATTCTTTAATTTTTCCTACTAATGTGTTTTTAATATTATCAATATCTGAAAACCCAGTTAGTCTTTCTTCTAATTCAGCTAAACGAACTAACATACCTGTTTGACTTGTGCTATTAACACATTTACCAGTATCTGGATTATATATTTTATTTGATGGACATTTTCTTAACATTTTTTAATTTATTATATATTCCTATTTTATATTTTATATTTATTAATTAATAACATTTAGCACCCATAAATATATGATAAAAACTATAATATAAAACATATATTTCACTAAAAATTGTTGCAATTATTGTTGTAAAAATACGTAATGTTATATCCATATTTCTATTACAATCCCATGCTAATATAAATGCGACAATTGATATTATAATTTTACATAACATAATAATCGAAATTTTACCCCAACTAATTGATTGTTTATTTTCATTTGGTAATTCAGCACCTATTAATACGTTATTCATATTTATATATATTTAGATTCTTTTACAATATTTAATTAGTTAAATCTAAACTAAAAATACTATTGATTTTTCTAATTTCACTTCGCTGGGACTGATTTTAGACATTATTATTTTATTGATTAATGTATAATTAAATTTATAAAATGTATAATTAAATTTATAAAATGTATAATTAATTATATTTTATACATTATTATTATAATTAGGTTATAATTCATTATACATACTTTTATATGAATAATATTAATGGTCATAATGTATATTAATATATAGTCCTCAACTCAAGTGTTAATTTACTGAATGCATATGCATACAGTTGCTGCGCACGCTAATTTAGCGTAGATAATTACTGTAATTTTGATTGAATAATAAAAATTGGCATAATCACACACTATATTTAATATAGATATAATATATGATGTGTAAATTTACTGAATACATATGCACACACCATTCCATCGATTATAAACACCATAATTTTTATTGAATAATTAATAATTATAATATATCAACTTATAATGACATATAATAATTAATTTTCTATCTTATTAACGATTAAAAATAATGTATTATTTAATCAATATTTTATCGATTAAAAATAATGTATTTCATAAAAATAAAGAATAAATAAGCTGGTGCAAATAATGCAGCTACATAAACACGGATAGCTGTAACCCAACCAGGACTAGGTGGATATACAAAATATGCATGAAAACCCGCAATAATAGCCATAGTAAGCCATAAGATAAAAAGAATCCAGCCAATAGTTTGATAAGTTGAACGACGTGTATTTGAAATTTCGATATTCATTTTATCAGCTAAACCAGCTGGTGTATTTTCTTTTTCTACAATTTCAAAACCAAAATCATCCATTTTAATTTCATCTTTTTTATTATCTTCATTAATAGCAGACATAATAATATTAATTTATATTGATATTATTTTTTAGTTTAATATGATTTACTATATTTGGATTTACATGATGCAACTAAATTATCTGGAACAGGTATATCTCTATTCTTATATATTGAATTAATACATACTGCATATGGATTAACTTCATTATTGTTATTCATAATAGTTTGATTCCATATATTACGTATATAAATATTCTTTGCACAATAACAGTATTTAATATTTAAAGCCTCATCTAATATATTTTGTTCTTTTAATGTGATAGTATCATTGTTATATTTTTTTAATAATTGTTCATATAATTCATCTGATATTCTCGTTGATGGTAAATTTGATAATTGACGAACTGGTTTAATTAAATCTTTTAATGCAGATACTAATGTTGCACATTGTAATTTACCAGATGGAATTTCTTTTAAAAGGTATTGAACATATGGGTTATCTTTTTTAATAGATTTTAGGTATTTAATAATAGATTTACAAGTTTTAGCTTCAGTATCTTCTTCTGGAATACCTAACATTTTAGCAACTAATTCTAAATCATTTTTAGTTTTATTAATAGATAATTTAAGTCTATTTAATAATATTTTATTTGGATTAGACATTTTTATTATACTAACAGAAAAATTTGATAATACTAAAAATTCGAGTATTAATATTTAAAAAAATTAAAATGTTTAAATGCTCTCAATTAAATTCAAAATTAATTCAAAATATATATAATCAAAAGCGTTATATTATAAACCAACATTGGCATAAATTTAAATTTGAGTATAAATGTATGTATAGTAAATATCAAACAATAACTTATCAATCTATAGATGAAGAAGATGATTGTTTAACGAAGTTTGCAATATTACAAGCTCATGATTATTTTAGGAATTAATATTGAGGAGTAATTTTTATTTTATAGAATACCAATCATAAACTTTAGATTACCTAATTAATTTGTTCATCCTTATATATACAGAAACAGTCTTGTAATATATTTTTGGATTTAATGACGTAAGATTATCGCTAATAATATTTGATAAATATGCGATGTATAACGTAAATGAATCATAATCAACATTAAAATAGGCGAAGCCTTGGATTATGTATTTTTGGAT
>JACCEA010121671.1_pt1 | contig 53344 bp, 47 predicted proteins | sample 7449851 | NCBI WGS metagenome assembly JACCEA01 (sample SAMN15323453, study PRJNA562643) | freshwater metagenome | isolation source: river surface water | place: USA:Blue River Watershed | collected 2017-08-18 | reverse complement strand
CTTCATACCCTCAAACGTTCCCAAAGTAGCTTGTAATTTGCCATCCATCGGCACGCGATCGTACCCATAAATACGCATCACCTCCTCATACAAATCCACCACATGCTCAACATCATTTCTCCAACTCGGAACCGCCACCCATATACCATCAACCGAATCACCCCCTTCAATACCAAATCCCAGATGACCCAAAATCTTTACTACCTCTTCAGACGGAATTTCCATGCCCGCAAAAGCACACAACTGAGCAACACTCAATTCAATCTTTCTCTCTGCATATTCCACTGAATATTCCTCCGATGTCGCAACCCATCGCCCCGCGCAATAATCCTCCAAATGCTCGGCCACCATTCTTGCCGTATTCAACAGATGAGCCTTGTCAATCCCACGCTCAAACCTAAACCCAGCATCCGTATGTAAATTGTGTCTCTTGGCACTCTTCCTCACATAGGTTGGATGAAAATGCGCCACCTCAACCAAAACATTTTTGGTTTCCGCAGTTACCGCTGTAGACAATCCGCCCATCACACCCGCCAAAGCAATGGCACCACTGCCATCAGCAATCACCACATCACTCTCATGAAGTTGAATGGATTTACCATCCAACAAAACCAAAGTTTCGCCAGCTTTTGCCAATCGCACCTGAATATTTCCTACAATCCGATCCGCATCGAAAGCGTGAACCGGCTGCCCATTTTGATGTAAAAAATAATTTGTTGCATCCACCACATTGTTTCTTGGCTCGATGCCAATGGCACGCAATCGATGCTTCACAAATGCCGGACTCTCACCAACCACTACCCCCTCAACACGCACAGCAATGTATCTTTCGCACAACAAACCATCCGCAATCTCAGCATCCAAACCTTTGGCCTTGCCCTTCCAAACATCGCCGCCTTGAGGCTGATCCTTATACTTAATCCGCTCAAAATGCACCCCCAACAACGCCGCCAAATCATTGGCAACACCCAAATGCGATGCCGCATCCCCACGGTTCGCAGTGAGACCTATCTCTATCACCGTATCACTCACCACACCAAAATACTCCGATGCAGGCATCCCCACAACCGCCGATGAATCCAATACCAATATACCATCATGACCGCTACCCATGCCACACTCGTCTTCCGCGCAAATCATGCCCTCCGAAACCTCTCCGCGAATTTTTGCCTTTCCAATCACAAACGCCTCCTTGCCCGGCATCACAATCTCCGTCCCCACCAAAGCAACCACCACCTTCTGTCCAGCGGCCACATTCGGCGCACCACACACAATCGGTAACAATGATTCAGCTCCCACATTCACCGTGGTCACCCGCAAACGATCCGCGTTGGGATGAGGCACACAACTCATCACCTCCCCAACCACAAACCCATTTAAACCATTGCCGGCACTAAACCAAGGCTCCAAATGTTCTACCTCAAGTCCAGAAACCGACAACAAATCCGATATCTCTTGGGCCGATGCCTCCGTTGGCAACAGCGATTTCAACCATTCAATGGAAATTTTCATGACGCAATGCGAAGATAAAGATTTAGCGTTTGCCTTGTTGCATCATGTCTCTACGCGCCTTCTTAAAGCGAACGTAAAAATAAAAACTGCCCCCAAACACCAACAACATCAACCAACCAGGACCCGATGATATCCCCGTGGCGTAAAATTGTAACAAAGATTCGGTTCCGCTAATAGCGGCCGCGACCAGAGATAAGAGGGCGAGGATGTGGTTTTTTATCATTGGGTAAATTGATTGTGCCTGCGTAATTGATGATTTCCCAATCCGTAAATGATTGATTACTAATTAGTCCTGTGCCCGTGGTGATTTGATCCTCTCCGGTGATCTTCACAAATTTATCGGTGCGAATCGTCCCCGTTTTCTGGTCCCATATCAACTCCTCCGTGTTCAACGTCTCCCCTTTGATATTCAAAATCTCCACGTTTCTGCGAACAACCACCTTCTTGTCTTCCATATAACTGATCCCGTACTCGGCCGTCATATAGCTCTCCAAAGCGCCCTTGTTATCGTAAAAATCTACCTTCAACCCCTTCTTCATCAACAAATATGGGTTTCTTTTCGATTTTACTGCCGTGAGTATCGGACTGAAAACCCTGGCCCTCAATCGGCCAGAATCGGTATATTCAATGGTCACCTTTTCGGCATACTCATTAGAAGCAAAAGTGTCTTTTTTCTTTTTGATGTAGGTTGATTTCCCCGCATCGCTGCACGCCATCAAGGCCGCTACAACCAACGCTATGAGCGATCCCCAACGCATCATCAATCAAATTTGCGACGTTGGAACCACAAATCGCCCAACTGCAAGCCCAAACTCACATTGATGAATTGTTCCTTCGCCAATCCATCTGTGGCCAACCCACGCTGAATATAATCTATCTGCAAATGCACCACACTGCTCAACACAGTATTGTCGTAATACCGGCGCACAATGGGAATACCAAATCCCACAAATGCCCGCTGTTGCACAATTTGGTTCGATGCTGTGCCACTGGAATTCACAAACGAATATTGGGTCTCCGACAACACACCACCCACCCGAACAGGCCAGCGCATTTTCTTATGACTCGGATGCTTGAAATCATTCGGATTCAAGGTAAATGTTACGCCATAATCTTTACGTGTAGTGTATTTTCTGCCCGCATCAAAAAACATCGGATCCAATCCACCCCACGATTGCTGGCGGTAGTCCAAAGCCACGCCCCAACGCTGCCTGTATTGAAATTGATAGCCCATGCCAAAGCTACTGGGCAATGACACTGGCGTCTTGGGTGTTGTTTGATTCAAAACTGTATCGATCACATACACCGAACTTCCCACCAAATCCATGGTGCGCGTGAAACGTGTTTGCTCACCGGTAATCCCAGAAAACAACTGCATACTTGCACCAAACGTGTGATACGTAGAATCCAACTTGAAATAGGTCATCAAACCAAATTTCTGTTGCAATCCGCGCACATTCACAGACTTGATGTCCTCCAAAATATTCAAATCTAAACTGTCTGGCACACTGAAAATAGACTGATCGTTCAACTGGCCAAAGACTCTACCCACACTGTATCCCAAACTCAAATGCTGACCAAATCTGAATGCATTGGCCAATTCAAACATGTTCACCCCCCCGTAACCCGCATGGGTGGTTCGGTTCAAAAATGGTGTGCTGTCTTGAAATGTATACTGATATCCCACCGTGGTGAGTGGCTGCAAAGAAATCGCAGAATTGATGCCATAACGGGTACTCTTCACGCGCTTTTGCTGGGTAACAGCATCCACAATGGCCTTGCGATGGTAGTAATTATAGGTTCTAAACGCCAAATTCATGTATCCCAAACCACCACCCTGAAACGTTTGGGTTTGATCACCGGCCTGAATCTTCGCACCCTTGAAATTTCCACCCACATCAAAAGTAGTGTAATATAAATTTCCCAAAGTAGCCGGGTTGTGCATGGTGTAAGAATACGCCCCCGATCTCGTGTGCAGGTTGCTTCCACACTGAACCTGATTGGTACCCAACCACTCACCTATGCCGAAATTGCTGTAAGGCGAAAACGTGAGATTCTGTCCACCCGCCGATTGCGCTTGAACATTCACCCATCCACCAACGACAATGGCAAGGAGAATCAATTTGATTTTAGTGATTTTCATGGTATAAAAGTGCGTGCATCAAGCCATAATGAATGAGCATGGGCTCCACAAATATCTTTGTTTTCAGTGGCTTCGCCAAAAATCCAGCATCGCCACCCGTGATAAATACGTTACCCGTATCGAATTTTTCGAGGAACAGCCCAATTTGGTGTTCCACCTCCCCCGCAATCCCCTGTTGAACCCCGCACAAAATGCTCTCATTTGTATTGCTTCCCCAATGATTTTCAAAGACTTCGTGACTCACCAAAGGCAATTTACCTGTTTGTTGATGCAAGGCCAAATAACGCATGTGCAATCCAGGCGAAATACCCCCTCCCAAATACTCCCCTTCCGCACTGGCCCAATCATATGTGATGCATGTACCAGCGTCGATCACCAAACAAGCGCCCAAACTTCCAAGGCCCTTTTGGACCATCAACCACCGTGCACCAACAACCCCCGCCAATCGATCCGCACCCAATGTCTCTGGCGTGCCATAGCCCATCGTTACCGGTAATTTCATGCTGCTGCTGAATAAGTGCACCGGACACTCGAGCCCAGTTAACCAAGGAATCTCCTTTCGAACCGTACTAAAAATACACGCCTTTAACGATACTCCCCGCAACGCCTCCTGCGCCAACAGCGAATCTACATCCACAAATTCCCCGTGAAAACGCAATATGCCCCCTTCGCTGAAGAGGGCATATTTAGATGCTGTATTGCCAAAATCTATGGTTAGGTACATCGTACCAAAAAATCAAATTATTTAGCGATACCCACAGCGCGCTTCTCGCGAATCACCGTGATTTTTACCTGTCCTGGATAACGCATCTCCGTCATGATACGGTTCGATAACTCAAATGCCAATGTATCCGCATTCTCATCGTTCGATTTTTCCGCCGCCATGATGATACGCAACTCACGACCTGCTTGAATCGCATATGCTTTTTCAACACCAGGATAACTCAATGCCATGGTCTCCATCTCCTTAATACGCTCCACATATTGGTCATCGCCCCTACGTGCACCCGGCCTAGAACCAGAAATCGCATCACAAGCCTGAATCACCGGACTCAACAATGAAGTCATCTCAATCTCGTCGTGGTGAGCACCAACCGCATTAATTACCTCTGGATGCTCGCCGTACTTCTCACAAATTTTCATACCCAACAAAGCGTGTGGAGTTTCCTCGTCGTTATCAGGACATTTTCCAATATCATGCAACAAGCCCGCGCGTTTCGCCAACTTTACGTTCAAGCCCATCTCCGCAGCCATGGTAGCACACAAACGCGCCACCTCTCGGCTGTGCTTCAACAAATTCTGTCCGTATGAACTCCTGAAACGCATTCTACCTACATAGCGAATCAATTCAGGGTGCAAACCAGTAATACCCAAATCTACCACAGTGCGCTCTCCCCACTCAACCACTTCTTCTTCCACCTGTTTCTTCACTTTTTCTACCACTTCCTCAATGCGCGCCGGGTGAATCCTACCATCGCGAATCAAACGCTCCAACGATACGCGGGCAATCTCCCTGCGAATGGGGTCGTAACAACTCAATACGATGGTTTCTGGGGTGTCGTCAATCAAAATTTCCACGCCCGTAGCCGCTTCAAATGCCTTGATGTTTCTTCCCTCTCTACCAATAATTCTGCCTTTTACATCGTCGTTCTCCAATGGGAAACTGGTTACTGTATTGTCGATGGCTGTTTCAGCCGCAGTTCTTTGAATGGTCTGCAAAACAATGCGCTTGGCATCGCGGGTGGCACTCAATTTGGCCTCCTCAATGATGTTCTTCGCCAATGTCAACCCTTCAGTGTGCGATTGAACCTTGATGTTCTCCAACATTTGGGTTTTCGCGTCCGCCGCCGATAAACCGGCCACTTTTTCCAATTGCAACAACTGCTGCTCACGCAACTGTTGAACTTCTCTTTCCTTCAGTTTGTAAGCCTCAATTTGTGCATCTAAACGCTCTTTGGCCTTCGCTGCTTCGTCTTCTTTCGACTTACTTGCACGGATTTTATCGTCTAACGATTGCTCCTTTTGCTTGATTCGGTTTTCGCTATTCACCAATTCGCTGTTCCTGCGGTTGGTTTCCTTCTCATACTCCGAACGCAATTGCATGTACTTCTCTTTGGCTTCCAAGATGCGATCCTTCTTCAAGTTCTCACCCTGCATTTTAGCCTCTTCAATGACGCTCTGTTTGTCTTTTTCTAGCTGTGTTTTGCGCATCGCAACAAACACAACATATCCAAGGGCCAACCCTACAATGAGTCCGGCGAGGATAAATACGATGTTTTCCATTTTTGTGCTATTCCTTTATTTGTTTTGGGATAGACACAGAGATTTAACAAGTCAAACAACAATTTTATGTATACAACAGGCCCTCGATGGCAGTAAGCTCCTGCTCTAGGAGTTCGTCTTGGCTCCGATGTGACTTGCTATGGCGAACCACTTCACCAGCCAAATCCAATGCGGCCCACGACAGGCGATCTATGGGTTCTTGCGCTTGGAAACTTTTGAAAGCGCCAATGCGTTGATTGAGTACCTGTGCCGACAAACGAACATCTTCCTCATCCTTCACCGCCACACGCAAACGCATTGTGCGATTGTCGATGTTCACGTTGATGAGTATGCTGTCGTTGGGTTGCACGCAAAAATTATTATTCGTTTAGTAAATCTATGCACCTATCGATGTCTCTCACCAATTCGTTGATCTTGATTTTTATATCATGAACGTCCGAACCAGTAATTGACATTTCTTTTGCAAGTTTAATCAATTTATTCTCTTCTTTTAATTCCAGCAGGGCATTTTTTTGCAATGCGATGGTTTTCTTTAGCTCATCCAACTCCGCCACCAACGCCAAATTATCCTCTTTCAACTGCCGATTTTCTTGCACCACTTCCTCCACCCTTCCGCGGATTCGTGTCAATCGCTGATGAAAATCAGTGCCCATACCACAAAGATACAAGAAATTTCTACGCCATTCCGATCGCAAACTACCATCAACTCAAATGGCATTAACCCGCTGCCACCTCTACCAACACCTGCGCCGCCACATCCATCATCCCCATTCCCACATAATCGCCCTTGTTTCTACCCCGCACAGCTATCACCAACATCAACACCCACAAAATCGCCAATACCCCAACATCGCCCAACCCGTGATAAATCGTCTTGATATCATTCGGTACGATACGCTGAACCAACGCACACTGCGTGCCAACACCCACCACAAATCCACCGTCTTTCGCCTCGATATCGCCCAGTGGCGCCTCACACCTACCTGCCCTGCCCTGATACCACACCGATTCAATCACAGATTCCCCCTGCGGATTGATGAACCCAGAAATGCCCGTGTTCGCAGCCCTTCCAACCCACTTTCGCTGTTCGATAGCCCGCAACTTCGCATACGAAAAATGCTGTTTGTGTCCCGCCGTATTCCGCCACCATGCATCGTTTGTTACCACCGCCAACCACTGCGCACCATCGCCCACATAATCACTCACATAATCGCCATAAATGCTTTCGTAACAAATCACCGGCCCCACCTTCACCCCATCGCCCAAAGCCATCGCCCTATCGCTCTTACCCAATGTGCCCGATGCCGAGTTTTCGTCTAACGATATCGCTAGCGACTCCAAAAATGGCAGCGTGCTCACAAACGGCAACTGCTCCGTGCCAGGAACCAACTTCGATTTGTGATAATACGAAAGCGTATCGCCCAACCACAACGCCGAATTGTGCAACGTATACCAATAATTGGGGTCGTTACTCTGTCGGGCCGCAGCCACTGTCCTCACCGATTTATCAGGCATCACCACTTGCGGACGCCCTTTTCCCTGCCAAGGATACCAATGCACCATATTCACGCCCATCAAATAATCCACACCCAAAGTATCACGATCGCGCATACCCTTCAAAAATGCCACCTGCTGGTCTGATGCCATAAAATCTACATTGATACTACTCACCAACGAAGTCTCTGGCCACAACACACAATTTAATGGCAAACTCCCCCTCTGCGTCGAACGCAACGCCTCTTGCGCCTCATCCGTAGTGGCCTGCATCTCCCGAACCATTTGCATCGGATCCAACACAAATTTCTCCTCGTATGTGTCGTAATTCGGCTGAATCGCCGCCACCCAATATCCCTTACCCGCAGCATGCCTCGTTGCCGCTCGATGACCCAGCCACACCGATATCAAACCCATCACAACCACCAATATAACTGCCGTAAACAAAGGCTTCGCTGTAGCACGTTTCCAAAAAGGTATCGCCGATGCCTCACTGTTGCTTCGCCCCAATAAAATCGCCCTGAAAACCAACACGTTCACGCCCAAAATCAATGCCGATCCACCCAATGTGCCCGTAATTTCATACCACTGCACATACCACGTCATCCCACTGAATGCATTCCCTAAACAGAGCCATGGCCACGACAAATCCCAACGGTGATGGGCAAACTCGTACAACAACCAAACAGCGATAAAAACCACATCAAACCGCCATCGCAACTGCCACGATTTGGGTGCCCGTTTACACCACATCCGCCAAAGGCCAAAAGGCAAATACATGAAAAAGGAATTCATCAGCAGCATGGCAATCGCCCCAACATCCGATGCAAACCAAACCCACCATGTGGTAGCTATGTTCCAGAGCAATATCGCCAAAAACAACTTACCAAAATAAGCCCAGCCCCGTTCAAACATGCCCCGATGAGCCAGCAACAAAAACGGCACAAACGCCACAAAAACCAAGGGCGTAAACGGCATCGGCTCCCAAGCCAAACCAAATAAAATTGCGGGTAATACAACCAACAACCCAGTGGGGATTCTCATCTTTATGATGCGATAAACGATGCCCATTTTGTCATTATTTGTCATGCTGCGCTCCGAATATTTCTGTTTAAATCAATAATTTATTGTTGTTCCGCAAAGAACCAAATCCTCAATTTTCGTCGTCCTCGTTGGTGTGAATATCGCCCAATTTCGCATCACAACCTTCCAATACCACCACAAATTCTCCCTTGGGTGGATGCTGTTTGAAATGCAACAAAACCTCGGCAATTGTAGCAGTAACCGTTTGCTCAAACTTCTTGCTAATCTCCCTCGATACACTCACCCTTCTGCCCGGCAAACAAGCCTCATTCAATTGCTCCAAGGTCTTTAAAATCTTGTGCGGACTTTCGTAAAATGCCGTTGTATCTGGGTTCGCTGCCAAAGCCAAAATTCTTGTCTGTCTGCCCTTTTTCTGTGGTAAAAAGCCTTCGAAACGAAACTGATGCAAAGCAAAACCACTTTTCACCAATGCCGGCACAAACGCCGTGGCACCTGGCAAAACTTCAATGTCTATTCCCTGTTCGCTACAAGCCCTTGCCAACAAAAATCCAGGGTCTGAAATACCTGGCGTACCCGCATCACTCACCTGAGCAATACTCAATCCAGACTTCAACTCATCAATCACAAACTTCAATTTTCCATGCTCATTGTGCATGTGAAAACTCTCCAAACGCGTATCGATTTGATAATGATTCAACAAAACCCGGGTGGTTCTTGTGTCCTCCGCCAATATTTTGGATACGGAATTCAAAACCTCCACCGCGCGGTATGTCATGTCGCCCAAATTCCCAATGGGCGTCGGTACCAAATACAATTTCCCTGCCGTCATTAAGCAAAGATAGGTTTACGAAATCAATCGCAAACCCATCCTTTTTCGTTTAACAATTTTACAATCGTTAATCTACATTCAAACCAAGCACCCTTTTCTTGGCCATATATTCCAATCGAAAGTACTTATTCCGTGGCCCCGCTCCGGTTACACTGAGCAAAGTGCCATTGTTCTTGCATGTCTCCAACCAACTGCTCGATGTATTCACCCAATGTTCACAATCGCTAATCAACACACCGTTTTTTTGAGAGTTTACAAAAGCAATATTATCTCTTATCGTTTTGATAATAAATGTGTTATCCGCACTTACCAACGGGGAAAAATACAAGTGATAATCAGCTCCAACCACATGGGGTAAATAAGGATGGAGTTTTTTGCCGCGCTCGGCTTGTGCCACAATGTGATCCACCAAAAAATCGTACTCGTCCATAACCGCCCGAAATTCATTCTCATTGGCAAATAAGCCGCACTCTCTATAATGATGTATTTGATATAAGGTAGAAAACAGGGTCTCGGGACACCAAATTTCCTCGCTCGCCACTTGCAGATAATTGTCGCTCAATTTTTCAAAATTCCGTTCCAATGGCATCAGCGAGGCACGAAAGGGTTGGGTTCGCAATGACATATCATTCAAAAAATCACGCTGCCACACAAAAGCTTTGAAAGCCGCCAAGGCCGGAAACCAGAATCGATAAAACAACGGTATTTCCTGTGCGCCATATGTGATCATGCTGTTTGGGCGTTCGATGGCCTTTTCCAAATATCCATTGATATCGCCATAGTAATCGTGTGTGGTATATTGCTTATTGATTAAGCGAAATTCACCTTGGAACCAATTTTTACCCAAGTGAATCATTGTATTCAAATCAATTTCAAATTCCTTCGCCAATTTCATCAATTCATCGGCACGAAACGATTCCGGATTTCTAATTCTTCTGTACGCTGCATCTTGTGAAATACACAATACGTCGGCAACGATTGTGGCTGTTTTCATACCCTTTTGTTTGGTCTTCTGATGTAATAATTGAGTAAATGTTTGAATCATACGCATAACTGTTTTTCTTAAGGTTTTGCACTAACACAACTTTTTAGACCTTGTCACCCAAAGAATTTGCGAAAAATGCAAAAAATATTTTTTAGGGGGACGCAGTTTGGCGATAAACGACGAGCATGAACAGGGTCTCAAAATCAACTTTGTATGGCAGTTTTAACGATATGAAATATGGAAAACAACATGTACAAACAACATCACAGGTTCAACAGAATGCCTTTGAGCCCATCGGCTTTGCCATTCGAAACACCAACAATGTCAACATCCAAATTCAACGAGATCTCCCGACACAGTCTGTGGCGCATCTCCATTTATGAAACCAACCTAGGATTTGTATTCCCAGCTAATCATTGGAGGGCATTTGCATGAAAAAGTTATTACTTACCTTGATCAGTGCAATGTGCCTATACACCGTAGCGAATGCACAAACCTTTATCCAAGACCACCAAAAGTTTTTCTCCGGTCTCAAAATTGAACAATCTCCTCAGCCAAATTTGATTGATTTATCTGCGCCCCAAATTGATCCATCCCTTTACCGAGGGGGGCAACCTACAGAATTTGGTAATTTAGAAATCGCAGAGGAACTCACCCGAATTATGCGCTACAGCGCACTGTCAAAACAATCCAACATTCCACGTTGGGACAGCCTCGTAAATTGGGCCTACCAACATCTAGAGCATGGCGTTCTACCCGCATTGCTCATTGATCACCACTTCAATAAACTATCTGATTCCTTCTGGTTGAAACAAGCCTATAACTATGATACAGATAGCAATTGTATCAAGAAAGTTGGACCTTGGAACAATTCAGACTTTACACAAGAAGACGTTTTTTACTTTATCCCCTTCTTCGCAAATATCCCCTTCAATGTGAATTCCATCATCTTAGACCAACGATTTATCATTAGTCATAGAGAAATTGAATCCAACGTAACCATTGGAATAGATATAAACGGCCATAATCACAAACTCAATATCAATCAGCCAACACCCATTCAAGGAATTGTTTCTGGTATGAACGTATGCCATCTGTTCCTAGAAGCGGATACAAACAATGCCAGGTTCAACCACAACCCCGGGATACAAGTGATGTTGGGAAGCAACACAAAATTGCGTTTGGTAACCAAATTCCAACTTTATGTCACCAACCTCAAACCAGAATGGCAAACAATTACCGAGGGATTGCCAATCGACCAATTCGAGGTGAAAACCTTTGTATCCAATGAAAACAACACCATAATACCCACAGGAGCAAAAGTGACCATCCACTATGGCAATGGTCCCAACGGCGTAAACAACTGCCTTAAAAAACCCATCGTTTTTGTTGAAGGCATAGATTTCGGTTACAAAAACCGCCCCACCGGTTGTAAAGATGGAAAATGCGGGAACATGGGTTATTTGGACCTGCTCAAAGGAAAACAATGGAATGTGGAAACCCAAAGTTGGTCTGATTGGGCGTCCATTGAATTCAGCCCAGCCATATTAAAACAATACAGAGATTCAGGATACGACATTGTATACATCGACTTTTATGATGGTGCAGATTATCTCCAAAACAATGCAGTTGTTACTTACCACGCAATCAAAGAAATCAGCAATCGATTGTGTGGCCAGCACATCCATGTTGTGGGCGCGTCCATGGGTGCGTTGGTTGCACGCAGGGCTTTAACCATGATCGAAAACGATACTGTGCAACATTGCATCAGAAGTTATACATCCTTTGATGGTCCCTTGTTGGGTGCAAACATTCCAATCGCTTTACAATCTGCTCTCAATTATTACTCTGGTGTTAATGGACGAATTGAAGATTTGAAAAGTCGCATGTTAGACCGCCCCGCATCAAAACAGATGCTCCTTATGCATTATCAAAACAATGATCAACCTCATGAACTTTTTAATCAGTTTATGGCTGATTCCTCCATGCAGGCATTTCCCAGTCAACCCTGGAAATTTGCCATCATCAATGGCAGCGATCAAATGGAATTCCAGCGTGCCGATAACCTCCAATTGGTATTTCCTGGCGATTCTCTCATCCATTTCAACATCGCACAACCCTTGTTTGATAATGTAAGGCGTATTGCCAATCTACTCGGTGGTAAAGTGCTAAAAATCGTCGCCTCCACGCTACCTACATCAGACGCTAAACTGTTTACCTTCTCCCGTAAATCCAATACCCTTCCCTACGGAAAAGCCACTGTGGCAATCTTTAAAACCAGTTATACCAAAGAGAAACTTCACGTGGTAAATGATCAATTGGTGGGTATAGACCATCAAGCGGGTGGAAGGTCTTCTGCCACACTTGATTTATTCAATTCATTACAGAAAAAACCTTGGTTGGTGTTTTCAGAGTTATACGTAGGCAACACTTGTTTCATTCCTACTTGGAGTGCCATTGGCAGCAGTTATGCCAAAAAACATCATCTCCAACCTTTGGAATATAGCATCGGCAAACAACCCCTTAGTCTTAAAAATACACCATTTCACGATTATTACTCTCAAAGCACCAACCAAGACCATGTTTTGTTCGAAAAATCACAAAATGGAAATGCTATTTGGCTGCTGAAAAAAATCATTTCAACTGAAAAACAGCAATACAACCAAACCAATAAAAACACTTTCATCGGAAACACATTCGATAAATTCTTGGGTAGCATCACCGTTAAATCCGAGCAACAACTCGATATCAATTGTCATTATACCACAAGTAAAATGAACCCCGCCGATATAAATGCGGTGTCACAACTCAACGAAAGAGTATTTGTTTTGGGGAATTGCCACAACGCCGAAATCCGCATCCAAAAAAATGCCACACTCAATCTGGGATCTGGAAACTCAAATCACCAAAACACCCTCTTACAATGCAAAGAAAAATCTAAAATCATCATAGAAAAGGGTGGAACCCTTAATCTGTTTGGCGGTAAATCAACTTTGAGAATTTTTAAAAATGCCCAACTGATACTCGAAGATGGCGCAACACTCAACATCCGTGATGGATCACAATTGATTCTCGATGAAGGCAGCAAGTTTGAGATTGGAAACCAAGTAAATATTTTCATCAATGGAAAAAATGCCATCATACACGTAAAAGGGGAGTTGTCGCTTTCACAAAACGCAACCCTTCAAGTGCGGAGCGAAAAAGGAATGGAAACCGGCATGCTCAAATTAAGCCATGTTGGAGGTGGATTCGGAACATGTAAAATAACTGGAGGAGGGCATGCAAAATTACTTGTATATGGCAATGATGCACAAGCTTCTACCGTATTACAAATTGAAGGCAATATCAACACCCATAAGGTGTTCGACACCATAGCGATGCAACGTGCAAATGTGAAATTCACCAATAATAGCAGTTTATTAGTATCGGGTTACGTGCAAATTGAAAATTGTGGGTTTTCACCAACCGATTGGTCAAAATACAGCCAAAATGGCCTTGTTGTAAAATCCGGCAAGCTGGTCTTATCGGGGTCAGAGTTTTCAAAACTAAACACCGGCCTCCAAATTCAATCATCTTGCAAAGCAGTGGTCCAAAACAATCGCTTTTTGTCTTGTGCAACCGCACTCTTAACAGAATCATCAGGTGTGAAAATCAAAAATTGCACCTTCAAAAACAACACCGTAGGCATTGAAATCTTCGGGAATGAAAGCCTCGATTCCATCATGTTGTCAAACTTCACTAGCAATGAAACGGGGATTTATTCCTCAGCGGAAAGTGTTTATAATCCCCTACATGTGTTAGAGTCACAATTTTATCAAAACACCACTGGTATCAGCACCCAGAAAAGACCCGTGGCTTTGGCCTGTTGTGTTTTTGGATACAATACCTTCGCCATAAAAGCTTCGGAAACCACAGTTGTTGCTGGTGCTCATTCTCAGATCAAGGCAAACAACGACTCTCTGAATTGTGGCAATAACACGTTTGCCTACTCTCAAAAAACCAGCATACAACTCAATGGAAGTAGCGTCTTTTTAGATGGCAATAACAACTTTTTGGCAAAAAGTTCAGCAAAGCCTGAAGACAAAATTCAAATCAGCGGTTTTCTGCCAACGCCAAAACAAAGCCCAAATGGCACTCTGTCTACCAGTCTAAATACCGGAACCAATCACTGGTTTCCTTTGGATGCAAATGACAACTCAGATTCCATCCAAGAAAAGTATTTGGCCGTTGGTACCATTGATATCGGTGGAAGATGGTATGAGGTAAATGCGATTTCCAAACAAAAAAGCAAATTAAACACACTCTGCTTTGACCCCTACAATTCGCTGGATGTAACAAAACGTTCAAAGTACAACGACCCAAACGGCGAAGAAAATCAAACATCATTGGAATCAGAAACTTCACTCATTTTGAAAATCCCCAAAGAAGCGAAAATCTATACCATAGATGGTAGATTGATTACCGAAAACCCATTTAAATCCAACTGGTTCGATGGCCTAAGCGAAGGGTTTTATTTTGTACATTGGACAAATGAAAACCATGAATCGATTGCCCGTAAAGTTTTTATTGCATCAAAACAATGATAACCACTTAGACAATCAATCAAACCGTTGATAACAAAGACATTCAAAACCCGTGGTTGAGCGTAATTTTGTGAGATGAAAATTACTTTTTGGGGTGCAGCTCGACAGGTTACAGGCAGTATGCATTTATTAGAACTACCTAGTGGCACACGGGTTTTGATTGATTGTGGATTGGATTATGAAAAACGAAAAGAATTTGAAGAAAGAAATGCGAATTTCCCCTTTGATCCTAAATCCATTGATCTTTTGATATTAACGCATGCCCATATCGACCACTCTGGGAATGTACCCAATTTAGTTCGACAAGGCTTCAACGGCAAAATTGTAGGGACAGAACCCACATTAGAGCTGAGTGATTTTTTGTTGCACGATAGCTTGAACATTCAAAGAATGGAAATGGCAGCAAAGCAAAAGACCATTTGGAAAAACAGCGGTAAAAAATTCAACAAAGGCAAAATGCCGAAAGTGCAAACCCTGTATACCAAAAAACACATCACCGAAATGCTCGATCAATCTGTTTGTCTGCCTTACAATGTAGATTACCAGTATAGCGATGAGCTTACATTGAGTTTGCATGAGGCCGGGCATATTTTGGGCGCAGCAAGCGTTCGTTTTTCTATCAAACACAACAACAAAACAACAGTTGTTGGCTTCACCGGGGATTTGGGAAATGCAAATTCCAAATTGGTACCAAACCCCGTGCCCATGAAGAACCTCAATTATCTGATTTCTGAAAGTACTTACGGCGGTCGTAAACATCAAAGCGATTCTAGAAATGCTGAAGATGCCATGTTGGAAGAAATCATCGATACCTGTGTTACACGTGGAGGTAAGTTGGTTATACCTGCCTTCAGTGTGGGTAGAACGCAAGCCATTATTTTCACCATTCACCAATTGTATAGGGCTGGTCGATTGCCAGAAATCCCGATTTTCACAGACAGCCCCTTGGCCATTAAAAGCACCAAGGTGTACCAACACAATGTGGAATTCCTCAATGAAGAAGCGGTTGAATTTCAACAAAAACATGGCTCATTGTTCGACTTCCCATTGTTACAAGTCATTGAAGATGAAAAAGAAAGTGAGTTGTTGAGCGTAATGAATACACCTTGTGTGATCATCAGTGCCGCTGGCATGGTTGAAGGAGGTAGAATACAAATGCACGTTCGCAACAATGTTGGCTTCTCAGAAAACACCATTTTGATCGCAGGTTTTTGTGCAGAGGGCACCCTAGGTCACCGCCTTTTGTCCGGTCAAGATTTCGTTGAAATCAATAGAAAACCTAGGCCCGTACACGCCAAAATCAAACGTACAGATGTTTTCAGCGCACACCCTGATCATCAACAAATGGTGACCTATTTTGAAGAATCTAACCCTAAAGGCGACCTGAAAAATATTTTCCTTGTTCACGGCGATGAAACACAAATGGGCATACTTGCCAATGATGTGAAACATACCCTAGTTACAATGCCCGAAAAGGGCCAATCTTTTGAATTGAATTGATTCATATAACAAGGAAAATATTGCTTCTGCCTTTGGGTTTGATTTGGGGCACAATCGCACAAATCAAAAGGAGCATTTATTCCTTGTTAAAATGGACCTCTCGCCCTACGCCAATTTCAATTGTAATTGGCAATATAAATGTGGGCGGCTTGGGAAAAACGCCAACACTCATTTGGATATTCAAACAATTGGTGGATTTGGGCTTACCACCTCAAACCATCGGTGTTTTATCTCGGGGTTATGGACGAAAGTCGAAAGGATTTCTCCCTGTGGATCAAACACAAAACGCCTCAACCGTTGGGGATGAACCCCTAGAAATTTTCCAAGAGGTTCAACGCCATGTAAATCTATCTATCCCCTTTGCCGTTTGTGAAAATAGACCTCTGGGTATCAATCTTTTAAAGGCGAAAAATCCTGATTTACAGGTTGTTTTGCTCGATGATGGATTTCAACATCTTAAGCTCAATCATCACGCCAGTATTTTACTTTGCGACTATCAAAAACCATTTACCAATGATTTGCCTTTACCTGCTGGTAACCTCAGAGAATTTCCTTTTGCAAGTAATTCAGCAAAAACAATACTTGTCACCAATTGCCCATCCAATTTAACAGAAACAGAAGCACTCCTTTTCAAAAAAAACCTGTCGAAACATATGGCAAAATGGAACTTGTTGGGCCAGTTGTTTTTGATAAAACAAAAATCTCCGCTATGGGAAAATCATGTGGGATTCCTGTCAAGTAAAACAAGTGATCCCATACACCATCACACCCTTGAATCACTGAAATCCGGTGCCAAAATCATCTTGATCACCGGAATTGCAAAACCCTATCGCGTTGCATCGCAGCTAACAAATTTTTCCATATTGGAACACGTTCAGTTTCCGGATCACCACAACTTTACACAAGAAAATGTAAATCACTTCATGGCCAAATTCAATGATTTTGTTAGGCAATTCCCAGAAGCAGCAATTGTAACAACCCGGAAAGATTATTTCAGACTACAATCACTCAATGGAATAACCAAAACCCTTCCTCTATTTTTGGTTCATGTTGAAATCTACCCCCTTTTTAATACCCAAGAACTCATTAACTCCACTTTAAAAAACATTTTACATGAAAACACAATCAATTAAAATTTACTTATTTTCTCTATCTATACTTCTTGCCACTGCCATCACTAATTGTGGATTGCCCCAAAATACCATTGCTGAAGAATTTCAACCAATTCCTTCAAGTACATGGAAGTGGAAGGATTCCAAAACTTTTTCCTTCACCGTAGATGATAGCACCCATTATTACAATTTATCAATAGGTTTGAGAATAAACGGCACCTATGCCTACAGCAACATTTGGCTCATCTCACAATTGAGAGGGAACAACTTAAATAATAAAAAACAAATACAAATTGAACTGGCTGATCAAACCGGTCGGTGGTTGGGCGAAGGTATGTCGAACCTCATTACCTACGAAAAACCCATCGTCATTCAACAAAAATTACCCATCGGCACTTATACCTGGTCACTGTCTCAAAATATGCGAGATGAATCACTTCAAGGCGTATCCGATATTGGCATCAAAGTAGAAAAAGGACAACCGATTCTCTAAGTAATCATTCAATCTTATGGTAGTGAAAGGATATGCAGCCGCATTGTCGGGTGTGGAGGGAATTGTTGTTACTGTTGAAGCCAGTAGCGTGCCCTTTCAAAGCGAAATGAGTATGACAAGCATCATCGGCTTGCCAGACCATTCAATAAAAGAAAGCCTCTTTCGATGCGTTTCAGCGATAGAACACTCAGGCTATGAAACCATCCGTCAAAAGCAAATCATCAGCCTATCTCCCGCAAACCTTCGAAAAGAGGGCTCAGGCTACGACGTTTCTATCGCCATCGCCATGCTGGCAATGAGTTTTCAAATACCAGAGAAATTGCTCAACCAATATATTGTTATGGGTGAACTCGCATTAGACGGACAGGTAAAACCAGTGAAAGGCGTTTTAAGCATGGCCATTTTGGCAAAAAAGGAAGGTTTTAAAGGACTAATCATTCCCAAATCCAACACCAGTGAGGCCTGCGTAATTTCCGATATTGATATAATCGGCGTAGAATCACTGAGAGATACAGCTGAGTTTTTGGCCGGAAGAAAACAAATTGCTCCAACTAAAAAACAATCCATCCATCCTATAACAAATACGTTGGGACCCCAATTTGCCGATGTCCGCGGACAACAAACCGTGAAACGGGCACTTGAAATTGCTTGCGCGGGTGGACATAATGCAATTCTCATAGGCCCCCCAGGTGCTGGAAAAACCATGTTGGCCCACAGCATTCATAGCATTCTGCCACCAATGACCCTCGAGGAATCACTGGAAACCACACAAATACACTCTATTTCCGGAACGCTTGAAACCTACAACAATCAACAGGGCCTAATCACACAACGCATTGTGAGAAGCCCACACCACACCGCATCGCAAACCGCTCTCGTAGGGGGTGGTGCCTACCCAATGCCGGGTGAAATTTCCCTCGCACACAATGGCGTTTTGTTTCTCGATGAACTTCCCGAATTCCAAAGAAATGCCCTAGAGTCGATGCGACAGCCTCTCGAAGATAAAGAAATACACCTTTCTCGAACCAAATTGAGCGTTCGATACCCTTCAAACTTCATGTTAATTGCCAGCATGAACCCTTGTCCGTGTGGATATTACAACCATCCAAAAGTCGATTGTAAATGTCCCCCAGGTAGCATTGCGAAATATTTAAGTAAAATCAGCGGGCCTCTTTTGGATCGTATCGACATACACATTGCCATTGCGCCTTTGGATTTTGAGGATTTAACCAACACCGCTAGCTCAACAAAAGATCAAGAGTTACAAATAGCCATTCAACAACGCGTTCAACATGCGAGAATTACTCAAAAAGAGAGATTTCAATGCCTAAATATTCCTTCTGTTCACAACAACAGCCAAATCCCAAGCAAAAATTTAACCCAAATTTGCGCACTCGATTCCACCTGTAAAGAACTGTTAAAGAATGCCATGGACAAATACAACCTGAGCGCAAGGGCTTATCACAGAATCATCCGGGTAGCACGCACCATCGCAGATGTTGAAAATGAAAAGGCCATTCAACGTCACCATATTGCAGAAGCCATTCAATATCGATGCCTCGACAAAAACACTTGGGGTATTTAAAAGACCCGAAAATGTTCTAAAATGACTACGTCGGTTGCGTAAAGAAATATAAAATTGATGATTTGGACTAGCAGTTTTTCTGCCAATTCCATGCATCTCTCATCATCGTTTCGAGATTCCGTTTGGCCTTCCACCCCAAAACAGAATTCACTTTTTCTGTATCGGCCCAAACAGCAACCACATCTCCAGCTCTTCTATCCCCGATCGCATAATTTACTTGCTCACCTGTTGTGGCTTCAAACGCATTTATGACCTCCAAAACTGAATACCCAACACCTGTTCCAATATTGAAAACCTCAAAGTGACCCTTAGATGGGTCTCCAGGTGTTTCCGGCGTGCTCTTATTTTCCAAAAACAATCGATCAATGGCCGAAACGTGAGCTTCTGCCAAATCCATAACATGAATATAATCGCGGATACAAGTGCCATCAGACGTACTGTAATCACCCCCATACACCGTGAGTTTTTCGCGAATACCTGCCACAGTTTGGGTTAAAAAAGGTATCAAATTATTGGGTATCCCAAGTGGCAATTCTCCTATTTTCGCTGTGGGATGAGCCCCAACCGGATTGAAATACCTCAAACATTGAATCGAACACCATCCGTTGTCTTTCAAAATCACCTCAGCCATTTGTTTGGTGGCACCATAAGGGCTTGCTGCAGGCCTTGTGGGTGTTGACTCCTTCACTGGTACCGATTCTGGTTCGCCGTACACAGTGCAACTACTACTAAAAACCATTCTGTTACAACCCGCTTTTTGCATGGATTCTAACAAACTCACTAAACCAACCACATTATTTCTATAGTACATCAATGGCTGTTCAACACTTTCACCAACAGCCTTGTGTGCCGCAAAATGAATCACCGCGTCAAACTGATACTGCTGAAACAAAGTATCTAGCAGCTGTCCATCATTTACATCGCCCTCAATAAACTCAGGACGATACCCCAACAATTCTGTCAATGCATTCAATACCTCCATGCGAGAATTGTGCAAATTATCGATAATTACGGGGCAATAACCCGCCTCATGCAAACACAATACAGTGTGAGATCCAATAAATCCCAACCCACCAGTAACCAATATATTCCTTTTGCTTGTCATTAATTCAATTTTTTTACTTTGCCCTCTACGAGTGAATATCGATCTCCAGTACCCCCACAAATGGCAATTCCAACTTCATCAAAATTCAATCTTTCACCAAATTCACTCATCCAACCCACACAGCGTGCCGGTATCCCCAAAACCAGTTCAAATTCACCCACATCTTCCGTTACCACTGCTCCAGCGCCCACAAAAGCATATTCTCCCAAAGTTACACCACAAACAATCGTAGCATTGGCACCTATGGATACACCCTTTTTCAATGTGGTCTTTTTAAATTCTGTACGACGAACCACTGCTGCTCGAGGGTTTATTACATTAGTGAAAACAACGCTTGGTCCCAAAAAACAGTCATCCGCAACCTCCACACCTCTATAAACAGATACATTGTTTTGAATTTTTACACCCGAACCAATCGTCACTCCGTCATCAATAAAAACATTCTGACCCACATTGCAATTTTCACCCAAAACAGCACCACCCATAATGTGTGTGAAGTGCCAAATTTTACTCCCTTTACCAATTTGTGCGCCAATTTCCACAACTGCCGTTTCATGGATTGTGGCATCGGCGAGGATGTTGAGTGTACTCATATCGATATCAAAGGTACATCCACAACAATTTGCAATACAAATCTATTTGTAAATGACATGTTCATTTAACAAAAGGGGCCACCGTTGACGGTGGCCCCTCGGTAATAAACCGTTTTTAAGTCGTTATTTAAATGCCAAACAATCCCAAAATCATATAACTCAAGCCTGCCACCAACGCACTCACAGGGATTGTGATAATCCATGCAATCAATAAACTTCTGGTAACACCCCATCTCACTGCGCTCAATCGCTTCGTGGCTCCCACACCAATTATGGCGCCGGTGATGGTATGTGTAGTACTCACTGGAATACCCATCTGCTCTGTCATAAACAAAGTCATGGCACCAGCCGTCTCAGCACTTACCCCTTCAAGCGGTGTTACTTTGGTGATTTTTGTACCCATGGTTTTGATGATCTTCCAACCACCACTCAATGTACCCAACCCGATCGCAGCATAACAAGCCAATGGCACCCAGTTTGGCAATTCTTTAAAGTCAGAAATTGTTCCGTTAGCAATCAAAGCAGCACCAATGATTCCCATCACCTTCTGGGCGTCATTACCACCATGACCAACACTAAATGCAGCACTAGAAAGCAATTGAAGCTTTTTAAACATGTTTGCCATGCGATTGGCCGTTGGCGTTTTGATTACTTCGCAATAAATATAGCTTAGAATGAAAATCAAAATCACCGCATAAATACACATCAACAAAAAGCGGTTGTCTGCACGATCCAATTCCTTCACCAAATCTTTGTGAATGTCTACCTTGAAACCTTTTGCAAATTTTTCGTAATCTCCAATATTGGTCACACCCAATAACAAAGCCACCGCGTGTGCTGTTGAATCAGCACCTACAACAGAATAGTTCTTGAAAATGGGCTTACATTCATCCAACATGGCTAGCTTCTCATCCAAAATAGGCTGCATCGACTTATCATAAAATGCGTCCTTTTTTGCTTTATCAATTTTCAGTTTCTTGGATACTAGGTCTTTCAACTTTCCTTCGACCAAATAATCCAACTCAACCGTTTCGCCAATTTTGTTCGCTACATACTCACCACCCTCACTTTTGTATTCCTTCAAGAATGGTTTACTGGCTTCATAGTTTGCAATGGCCTTATCATATTTTTTCTTTACAGCCTCGTCTTCCGGATGCTTCGCAAACTCTTTTTTGTACTTATCAACCTTATAAAACTTGGTTAAATTGTCTTCCAACTTCGTATTCATGAACGACCCAAACAAGAAATACAACGCAACACTAGAAAGTAAAATCAATGCCACTTTTCCAAAAATATTCCTGCGGATAGTAACCAACGTGATAAATATTGAAATGATCATACCAATCAATGGTGCTAATAATATGAAATACACCGTTTTTGAAATTTTGTCCATTTCCACCACTTCACCAAAAGGCACCCACCCCTTCACCCAGTATGCATGCGCCAACGCAGCACCCGCAAAACCACCAATCAAAGTGTGACTCGAAGAACTAGGAATTCCATACCACCAAGTTAACAAATTCCAAAAAATCGCCGCTATCAAACCCGCCAAAATAACCGGTAAGGTGATGTAATTGTCGATCACCGTTTTCGCTATGGTATTCGCTACTGCATGATCTTTGAAAATAAAAAATGCCACAAAATTGAACATCGCAGCCCAAAGGACAGCCTGTAACGGCGTTAACACCTTGGTGCTGACAACGGTGGCAATAGAATTCGCTGCATCATGGAAACCATTGATGTAATCAAACACCAAAGCCAACACAATGATTACAATGACTAACGTTGACATATCAAAATTGTCTGGTTAGAAATTATGCGTATTTCACAATGATGGTTTCAATCACATTGCCCACATCCTCACATTTGTCTGTGGCCACTTCCATGACTGTATATACCTCACGCTTACGAATCAATTCTTTGAAATCATTTTCCACTTCAAACAAATTCTTGATACTCATATCAAAAACATTGTCTGCGTGATTTTCAAAGCTGTTGATTCTTACCAGACATTCCATGATTTTTTCAGGGCGCTTCAACTCGCGCAACTGCATCACCGCTTTGCCCACCTCTGCAGCACTCTGCATAATGATTTCAGCCAAACTCTGAATGCCCTGCTCATGAGGATTCACTCCATGAAATTGCATTTTTTTACATGATGCATGAATGTAATCAGCAACATCATCCATGGCAGTTGCCAAATAGTGAATGTCCTCACGGTCAAATGGCGTAATAAAATTCTTACCCAATTCGGTAAAAATATTATGCGTTATCTCATCATTCTTGTGCTCATAATCTTCAATCTGCTTGCTGATGGCCAATCTTACATTTGGGTCGGCTTCAAATACAAACTGATGTAACAATTTACCCATCTCTGTGACGTTCTGGGCCGTTTGTTCAAACAAGCTATAAAATACCTTGTCTTTTGGTAAAAAAATGCTGAGAATGTTGTTCAATGCCATAGGTGTATTTTTATCGCAACAAATTTACCTTCAGCCAGAATACAAAAATTCCCTTAATCCATATTTAACACAAAGTTAACATTGGGCCGATTTATACATCTGTTGCAGTCTTTGCGTCAAGGATAAAATTTGTATTTCGAAATCCCTATACTCGGCCGACGAAATAATCCCCATCTCCTCAACCGCTTGTAAGTAGCTCATTAACCGCAAACACCGAGAGTAGGCATCGTACATTTCCTTCTGTGTACCTAAATCTACACCCCCACTCACCTGCCGCGCCGTTCTCAACATCTCATCCCCCAACTCCTTAAATTCTGCATTGCTCATGCGATTCACCATTTCCAAAGTGTTAAAGCCCAACTGCCAAGCCAGATCTTGATAATTATTTGATTCCATCATGCTGCAATTTTGTTCCGAACAATCAAATCATTCGTTGAATAAACGGATATAAACGATTATAAACGAATCACTCTCACGCTCCCAATAGACACAATGCACCCATACAACACATACCCATATAACCACTCAACCTATAACCAAGACCTTCCCCTATCACACATCAAAGAATCAAAAAAAGGGGCAGCCAAATGGCCACCCCTTTCTATAGTATTTCGCAAACCCAATTGGCTTGCACAACATACATAGTTATTTACTGTCCCACCAAACTTTCTTGTCGGCCAAATCATTCACACCAATGGCACCTGGGAATTTCGAATTGTATAAACGCTCGTCCAAAGAATATGGATATCTACGTGCAATTCCAGAAATACTCGCAAGCGGTGATGGTGTCAAGGTTGGAACACCCGTTCTGCGCCAATCGTTGTAAGGTTCCAACATCGTGAAACCAGACACGTATTTGTGCGTGAGGATTTTCTCCAAAGTGATAGTACCCGCTGTCTCACTCGCTTGAGCGGTTACGTACGCCGCAGGAGCAGCACTTCCAGTCACCAATTCAACGTGTGCTTTAATTGCATCATTGTGAGCTGTTGCCGCTGCGCCTTTATTACCAGCCGCAAACTGGGCTTCAGCCTCAATGAATAACAATTCTACATAAGTAGCCAAAGGCGTTACACTGGTTTGTGATGCAAAATAAGATCCGAAATCACTGATGTTCTTCACGGCCTGACTGCCCAATGCAGCACCTACATACTTGCCACTGTCGTTGGTGGTAAAATATGACCCAATGCGCGGATCGTTGATGCTGTTCATCAAGTCTACCAATTTTGCACCCGCCAACATGTATCCAGAACGCTCTACCTGAGTGAATGCATACCATTGATTGTACTCGTTGGCATTGCTTCCAAAAACACAATTTGCATCAGCCGCAGAACTCGTAAAACCAGCAGCCTTAGCTTTAGAAACATAGTCCAAAGCCTTGGTGTGCCAATTTGCATCACGATTGCTTATTCTCATCGCATAACGCGCCTTGATTGCGTAGGCCAAACCTTTCCATTTGGCAGCGTCACCACCATAAATGAAATCGTCTGAACCAGGAGCCAATGCGTTTTCGGTTTTATCCAACAACACAACAGCCTCGTCCAACATCGTTTGCATGGCAGCAATGACACTTTCTTGTGCATCATACTTGGCGCTATATTCACCCGCCTCGCCATTCAAAGCTTCAGACCATGGAATGTCTCCCCACATGTCTGTTGCAGCACCCAACATCATGGCGGTCATCACTTTGGCCATACCTTGATACGTGGGGTTCGCGTCGCCCGCAGCCTTTTCCAACAAACGCATGTTCTTCAATCCACCTTTGTAAATGGTTCCCCATTCGTTTTCAACGTCGCCCTCATCAATGATGTAAGCACCCTGATCCAACGACTGGTTCGATACACCCTCACTGTGCTGAGCCCACATACTTGTTGTGCGCGACAATGATCCGCCATACGTAGCAAAAACAGCCAACTGACAGGCGCTATTCAACAACGCAGGGTTTGCTTCTGACGGAGCGTTGGGCGATACTTCATGCCCAGAAACCCACTTCTTACAAGAAGTAAACAACACTGCGGTTCCCAATATTATTGCAAATAATTTTTTCATTGTTTTAAACTTTAACTGTGATTAAATACCCAACTTGATATTGAACATAAACGACTTCAAACCTGGGTTGTTGAAATAATCAAAACCACCAATGTTAGAGCTTGCACCTGTTAAGCTAGTCTCAGGATCAACACCAGGATATTTGGTGCTCAACCACAAGTTGCGACCCACCATACCCAAGTCAACATAACTCAAGTTCTTGTTGCCTTTCAAGTTGATTCTATAGCTTACACCCAACTCACGCAAACGTACCCAAGAGCCATCATAAACTGCCATTTCAGCAGAACTACCTGGGCCATCACCCAAGTAAGAACGATAGTAGTTGAATGCGTTGATCTCTCTGGTGTTCTCGGCAAATGTTAATTCGCTCTCATTTGTAATCAAACCGGTTTTAGAATCATACTTCGGTGTACCAGAAACAATGCGCTTACCTTCAATTTTGTAAGTAGCATCGCGGTTGGCAGCATCTTCGATAATTCCATACTGCGACATACGTGCGTAGGTTCCACACCAAATGTCACCACCCTTGCGAACATCAACCAACGCAGTGATGTTTAATCCTTTGATATTCAAAGTGTTGCGCAAAGAACCGATCCAATCTGGGTATGGATTACCAATGTTTCCACGGGTATTGTTCAACACTGGCAAACCGTTAGCACCAATGATCATAGAACCATCAGAGTGGCGTAAAACGCGTGAACCATACATAGAGCCATATGATTGTCCAACGATGGCATAAGACCCGATGCTAGCAAAAGCAGATTCGATGTTGATTTCATCCACACCTGGAGCTAAAGACAACACTTCGTTCTTGTTCATACCAAAGTTGGCAGCAATTTCCCATGTCAAATTTTTGTTTTTGATGGCTGTAACACCCAACATCAATTCAACACCTTTGTTGGTCATAGAACCTGAGTTTTGACGAACACTTCCGTATCCGCTTGAACCGGCCAAAGGCATGCTCACCAACAAATCAGTTGATTTTTGCTCGTACAAAGTCAAATCAATGGTCAAACGACTGTCGAACATACGAACATCGAAGCCCAATTCTGTGCTTGTTCTGCGCTCAGGCATCAAACCTTGGTTACCCAAACCATCGCCTTGTCCAAATCCGTTTTGACCCAAATAAGGGAATCCCAAACCACCGGTGAAACCATCGGTGTACAAAGGCTGTCCGTAGTAAGTACGAGTAGCATACGCTGGAGGGTTGATACCCGCTTGTGCATAAGCAACACGCATTTTACCAAAAGAAACCAAACCACCTTTTTCCATCAACTCAGAGAAAACCAAAGAACCGCTCACCGAAGGATAGAAGAAGCTGCTCTTGCGATTACCGAAGGTAGAAGCCCACTCATTACGTCCACTCGCGTTTAAATACAAGAAATTCTTGTAAGCGAATTCAGCACCTCCGAAAATCGCTGCGTTCTTCGTGGTACCATAACCTTGAGAAGCATACAAATTTGAAGCATTGCTCAAGTTGTAGAAGTTTGGAACGGCCAAATCTCTTCCTCTCAAATATTGATCGCTAGATGTACGAGTGTTTAGGTTGTTACCCAACGTCACATTCACACCCAAATCCTTGTTGATTTCACGATTGGCATTCAACACCAAGTCGCTATACAATTCACGGTAACGCAACACGTTTTGTGAAACTTCGCCACCGGGTGAATTGTCTGGCTGCCAAGAACCCACAGCGAAAATTTGCTGCCGGCTATCTGTATACTGGTCAGTTCCTACGCGATAATTAAGCGTTAACCAGTCCATGGGCTTGTACTGCGCATTCACGTTTCCAATGATACGATTCACGTCATCGGTAAATGGATTGCGATATACAGTCCAATATGGGTTATCGTAAATGGGGAAATACTGGTGTTGTGATCCGTCTAGGTTGGTGAATTTATCAACCGTTCCCGTTCCTCCCATCAAATCAAAATCGGCAGGAGCGCGCATCAATCCCAACATTACACCAGACAAGTTAGAACCATTCTGAGCGCGTGTACCACCTGAATTGATCAAGTTCACACTGCTACCTACGCTCAACTTATCAGTTACACGACTATCTGTGTTTACACGAACAGTAGTACGCTTGAAAGTAGTGTTTGGAACGATACCGTTTTGTTGGGTATTACCCACAGAAAAACGAGCAGAGGTGTTTTCTCCATTCACAGTCACACCCAAGTTGTTGGTCATCGACATTGCTGTTTGGAAGAAATTTCCGGCATTGTCAAATGATTTACCCTCGGCAATTTTGGGACCCCAGCTGTTAGGAGTTACAGCGGCAGCACCTTCATCTACCAATTTCCAACCGGCAGGAATGGTACCGGCAAAGTTCTTGCGAACACCCGCAGAATCAATTTTCTGACCACCGCCACCAAGACCTTGGCCGTATACAAATTGTTTCGCTGGTAGTTTGTTCACTGAAGACCAGTCCATAGTGCTCGACAATTCAGCGCTGAAACGCTTGCCACCTTTGGCACCACGCTTGGTGGTGATGATAATGGCACCGTTTGCACCACGCACACCATATAAAGACGCCGCAGCTGGGCCCTTCAATACAGTAATGGTCTCGATGTCATCTGGGTTAATATCCACCGCACGGTTACTGTTGTTTACCCCTTGCAAATTAGAGTTGAAAGGATAGTCACCCGCGGTTGATTGGTCTGTACTGTTGTCGATGGGCACTCCGTCTACAACAAACAACGGCTGGTTGTTTCCAGTAAACGTGGCAGCACCACGCAACAAGATTCTAGAACTGGCACCTGGGGTACCAGACGAACTGGTTACCAATGCACCGGCTACTTTCGAGCTCAACGCTTGAACTACGTTCTGTTCACCAGATCCCACAAGTTCTTTTCCTTTAACGGATTGAACTGCGTAACCCAATGCGCGTTGCTGTTTTTTGATACCCAAGGCGGTTACCACCACCTCTTCTACCCTACCGGTGTCGGATGCTGACCCTGCCGTCTGCGCATTCACTGCTGCGATGGAGGATGTCAAAATCACGGCTGCCGCTAAAGGCTTGAGTAATTCTTTAAAATTCATAGGCTATATAAATTGGTTTAACAAGCAACTTTAATTAAATTTTGGTAAACAATCAATTAAATCGGATAAAAGTGAATAAAAAAAGTCCATTTCTTTTACACCATTTATTAAATTCAATCCCCTCAATAAGCGCCAACCCCAAATAAATAAAGGCGCGACCAAAATTTCTATGAAATTCGAAATTCTATTGACTTACTCGCAAAAAACATCCACTCACCAAGTAATTACACAAAAGGGGCGACCAACGGCCGCCCCTTTTATGTACACCATCGGGCCTAAACCCAATATAAATGATTAATTATTTTAATATATCTCTGGAAATAACCACACGCTGCACCTCGCTCGTTCCCTCATAAATTTGTGTGATTTTCGCGTCACGCATCATTCGCTCAACATGGTATTCTTTCACATAACCATAGCCGCCGTGAATTTGAACCGCCTCAACAGCCGTTTTCATGGCTACTTCAGATGCAAACAACTTAGCCATTGAACTCGCACGGTCATAATTCATGTGCTGATCCTTCATCCAAGCTGCCTTCAAACACAACAAACGCGCCGCCTCGATTTCTGTGGCCATATCTGCCAATTTGAAAGCAATCGCTTGGTGGTTCATGATTTCAGTACCAAACGCCTTACGTTCTTTTGAGTATTTCAAAGACAATTCATAAGCACCACTGGCAATACCCAACGCTTGTGAAGCAATACCAATCCTACCACCACTCAACACCTTCATGGCAAACTTGAATCCAAATCCATCTTCACCAATGCGATTGGCCTTGGGCACCTTTACGTCTTGGAACATAATGCTGTGCGTATCGCTACCGCGAATACCCAACTTGTCTTCTTTCTTACCTACCGTAACACCATCCCAAGCTTTCTCAACGATGAATGCGTTGATGCCTTTGTGTTTCTTATCTACATCCGTTTGAGCAATGACCAAATAATAACTGGCAGAATTACCATTCGTAATCCAGTTTTTTGTACCATTCATCAAATAATAATCACCCATGTCAACAGCGGTTGTCCGCTGACTTGTGGCGTCACTACCCGCCTCTGGCTCACTCAATAAAAATGCACCTATTTTCTGACCGCTTGCCAACTCCACCAAATATTTCATCTTTTGCTCTTCGGTACCGAACTCCTCCAAACCCCAACAAACCAAAGAGTTGTTTACACTCATACAAACACTCGCCGATGCATCAACCTTTGAAATTTCTTCCATCGCCAATACATATGAAATGGTGTCCATTCCACCGCCGCCATATTTGGGGTCAACCATCATTCCCATGAAGCCCAATTCGCCCATTTTCTTGATCTGTTCTGCAGGAAATTTTTGCTCGTTGTCGCGCTCAATCACACCAGGCAACAATTCGGTTTGTGCAAAATCGCGTGCCGCTTGTTGCACCGCCAAATGCTCTTCTGTCAATTCAAAATTCATCATGTCTTTTGATATAAATCTTTACAAAATTAGTCAATTTACTGATTATCTCTCCACTCATACACCCACTGAGCCTGAATCATCTCCAAATGGCCCTCATTGCTATCATCGCGCAGACCTGCAAAATTGGGTATCTCCAAAACCCATTCCAACAACTCCGTAAATCGAATGCGGTAAATCTTGGCTTCCGAAAAATCATCGCCAAACCGTTCGTATAATTTCATTGCAATGTCTTCGTAATCAGACCATTGTATTGGTGGCTCGTACATTTCCATTTCTGTTTTATTGTTGTATTAATGACCTATAATTCCGCTTTGATCTGGAATGGTAACCACCAAGTTGCCACCCCCACTCAACTTGCATTGACAAGCCAACCTGCTGTTATATTTTGGATTTCGAGCCCTATCAACATACTCCTCTTCGCGATCGCTCATATCTGGCAACATTTCTTCGCCTTGTTCTACATATACATGACAAGTTGAACACCCACACACACCGCCACAATTGTGATTCAACTGTATTTCGTTGTCAAGCGCTACCTCCAAAATGGATTCTCCCTCAAAAATCTCAACCGCAATACTTGGTCTGTTTTTCTCTTCAAACTGAAAGGTGATTTGTCCCATAATTTTGTGCAAAATTAACACTTACATTCCGCATTGGTTCATGGTCCTGTGGAATTAATCATAGGAAATTTGTATCTTTGCACCTCGTTCTATGATATCTCGAAGACTCGTTCGCATCAAAGCACTTCAAGCGCTTTACTCTTTTCAACAAGGAGAATCCATTGCCCAGTTTCAATGGCCCAACCTCACACCCAAAGAAAAAGATTATTTCAATGAGACCCTCTCAAACCTCATAGAGTCCATTCAACAAAGTCACGATTTTTGTCTTTTTCTGCTCGATTTCCCTTTTCAACTGTCTCAATATCTGCTCGAAGAGCAAACACTAGAAAAGGCCAAGTTTTATCCAGATCAACAAAAAATTAGATCACTCGGCCTGTTGGATAGAATGCCCCTGATCAAATACCTGCACCGCGCTGTAACAGATACCCAACGCAAATCCTTCCCCTTCGATTGGTCTGATCTGAGCGCCCAATTCCCCGGCTGGTACCAATGGATGCAAGAATGGACGTTCGTTCAAGACATGAACATCTTCGACGAGCCCACGTTTGAACAACAACAGGCCTTCCTAGAAGAGTTTTATGCCAACCTTTTCGAAACCAAAGAGTCGTTTTTCGATAGCCTAAACGATTACTATTCCGGATGGGGCGATGACGAATTGTACACCACCAGAGAAATCGAAAAAACCATCCAAGGTGCTAAATCCAACGGAACCGTTCCTATAGCGGGATCACCCACAAAAGATTCAGAAGAAATCGAAATGGCCCAACACCTGTTTCTTACCACCACAAAAAACAGCGCCGCTTACGAAGCCCAAGTAGCAGAAATTTCCGATAACTGGGACCCTTCAAGAATTGCAGTGATGGACCTGCTCATCATCAAACTCACGCTCACCGAATTCTTGCACTGCCCCACCATACCAGTGAAAGTCACAATCAACGAATATTTGGAAATCACCAAAAATTATAGCACGCCCAACAGCAGCCGCTTCGTAAATGGTGTTCTAGATAAACTTCGAATTGTGATGGAAGACCAAGGACTCATCGCCAAAAGTGGACGAGGCCTACGCGATAAATAATCGCTCCATACTACAGATTACACCGAACGCAACAACAACGATTTATGTATTTCTTGAACCTGCTCTATGATGGAGCGGTCTCCGTTGTTGTAGATCAAATACGCGCATCGATCCATCCACTGCTCCTGGATCCACTGTGATTGCATTCGATCCTCCACATCCTTCTCACTCAATCCGTCTCTTTGGATAACCCTTTTCATTCGCACAGACCGATCTGCCACCACCCCAATCACCAAATCAACCGTAGCGTCTGCCCCAGACTCAAACAAAATCGCCGCCTCCTTTATCACATAGGCGTAACCCGCTGCCAACATCTCCCCACACCACACCTCAAAATCTTTAAAAACCCGAGGATGAACCAACTCGTTCAATTTCACCCGCAACCTTTCATTCGAAAAAACTTGGGACTTCACCCACTCTCTATTGAATTCGCCCGTAGGCAAGTAGGAACTCTCCCCTAACAAATCTTTTACCTCTTTCTGCAACTCAGCATCGCGAACATACAATGATTTTGCCCGCTCATCGGCATAGTATACCGGTACACCCAACTGCTCAAAAACCCTACAAACCAAGGTTTTTCCGCTGCCGATTCCACCGGTAACTCCAACTGCCAACATCACTGCCCAATTATGCAGTTGCCTCTGGATACGCAGCTTGCGTCAATTCCATGCTCACCGCACTCTTTTCAATCTTCGCCTTTCCCTCTTCCATTTCAATCACAAAATGAGTATCACCCACCGTTGTGATCTTTCCATGAATGCCACCATTAGTTACAACTTTCTTTCCCTTCTCCAAACTTTCCATGTACACCTTGGCTTTTTTCTGCTTTCGCATTTGTGGCCAAATCATAAACACAAAAAATACGGCCATGATGAGCAACATCATCACCATTTGCGATGATCCGCCCGGTTGTCCTTGTAAAATATTCATATTGTTCGTTAGTTATTTTTTATCAATGTCCTGAATGCGACCCATCTTCACCACCCATCATTTCCTCTTCAGAAACGCTGCCTTCGGGTGCAATCACATTGGCCTTAAATTTCAAAACCACCTCAGTGGTTTTGCTGTTTTCAAATGTAACCGTGATACTCTTTTCGTTTAAAATACCACCTGGCCCCCCTCTGTTCGAACTGTTAAAAGTAGCCGTAACCTTTCCAGATTTTCCCGGTGCCACTACCTCGTGCGTGTATTCTGGTGTTGTACACCCACATTGAGCTACCACATTGGCAATGCTTATGGGTGCCACACCGGTGTTTTTAAAAGTATATGTGTGTTGAACACTTTCTCCATCTTTTACATCACCAAACATAAACACCGTGTCTTTGAACAACACATCGCCCAAAGGACCCTTGTTTTTGTTCACAGGGTTCTCTGCCGTTGCTGTGTTTTCCTCGATGTCTTCTGTTTCAAACGACCCTGATCCACAGGCGCTCAAGGCAATTAACAAGGCCGGCAAGTAATAAACGTGTTTTCGCATTTGTCAAAAATATCAATTATCCCCTAAAGTTGGGTTTTCTCTTGTTCAAAAACGCATCTGTACCCTCCTGAAAATCAGGTGTCTCAAACGCTTCGCCAAATTCATAGATTTCGCGCTGCATCCCATTAACATTGGGCCTGAAATAATCATTTACGCATTTAATTACTTTGTTCACCGCGCTAGGGCTTTTACCACATATTTTCTTTAACAATAACCGAGTTTCCGACATCAGTTCGGCTGGTTCAACCACACGATTTACCAATCCCAAGTTAAGTGCCGTTTGTGCATCAATGGCATCGCCGGTAAGCAACAACTCCATTGCTTTGCCCTTTCCCACCAACTGTACCAAACGTTGTGTACCGCCATATCCGGGGGGAACGCCCAAATTCACTTCTGGTTGTCCAAATTTGGCTTGTGTGCTGGCCACCCTCAAGTGACAGGCCATCGCCAACTCGCAACCGCCACCCAAAGAAAAACCATTTACGGCAGCAATTACTACCTTGTTTCCGTTTTCGATGGCGTTCATTACATCATGACCATCTGCGCTCATACGGGTGGCTTGTTCGATGTTAAAATGTGCAAACTCCGAAATATCCGCACCCGCAGCAAAGGCTTTTTCACCCACGCCAGTAAGTATCATACCATGCACTTCGTCGTTGGTTTGGGCCTCGTCAACAGCATGCTTGATTTCACGCAAAGTTTCAATGGTTAATGCATTCAACTTGCTTTCGCGGTTGATTGAAATGGTTAAAATACTATCCTCCAAAGAGGTTAAAATGTTGTTATAAGACATGGTTTATGATCTATTCGTTTCAACCCAATTTTTAATGTAACTGGCTATTTCACCCGTATGCGTACCTGGAGGAAATAGTTGAGCAACGCCCAATGCGTTCAAAGAATCAACGTCTGAATCTGGAATAATACCCCCACCTGTTAACAACACATCGTCTAAGCCCTTTTCCTTCATCAATGTCAAAATTCTTGGAAACACCGTGTTGTGGGCGCCAGAAAGGATGCTCACGCCAATGGCATCTACATCTTCTTGCAGTGCGGTTTGTACCACCATTTCTGGTGTTTGTCTCAGACCCGTGTAAATCACCTCCATACCCGCATCACGCAAGGCGGTTGCTATCACCTTGGCTCCGCGATCATGTCCATCCAAACCCACCTTTGCAATCAACACACGAACTGGTCTATTTAATGTATTACCCATGGTTATCTGTAGCAAAAATACAATTTCAACTCGGTATGGCCACCAATTCTCCGTTTTCGTATTTCACGGCCTTTTTGGATGTGTTGATTTGCAAACAAACCTCCAAATCTGAGGTGGCATGCATGGTCTGAAAACGTTGAACATGACTGGCGTCAGACAAAAATTCAGCCGGGTTGGGTTTGGCTTTTTTCCAAATAGCCAAGGCCGCCCTAGTGGCGTCGTCACCAATTTCTCCACCCAATGCCAACAACTCCTCGGCAAGTGCGCCGGCAAACAGGGTGTCCTCCAAATTAAAATGCCCTTTCCACCCGGCGCAAAACAAATACACATCATTGAGTGCCGCCGCGATCGCGGCGGCACTCAATGACAAATTCAAAAATCCACCCACCCAAACATGAGATCCCGATTTGCTCAAATCCAAAGCGTGCGTTCCGTTGGTGGTTGTGATTACAACCTCTTTCCCCGCCACCGAATCCGTGGTGAACTCTTGGGGCGAATTTCCAAAATCAAAACCATCCACCTTGATGCCGTTTCGCTCACCTGCAATGCATATGGCCCGGCCTTGTTCATCGGCCAAAGCCTTCATCGCCAAAGCTTCCTCTACCTTAGCCACCGGAATAACCTTTTGAGCACCATTTTCAAGCATCACAACCATGCTCGTGGTGGCCCTTAAAATATCAATGACCATCACCTGTTTTCCCTTTACCTCCTCCGCAAACAATGGAAACATCTGTGGACTCAATATTGTAAAAATCTTCATATGCTTTTATGTATTGGTATAGTTCATCGCAAAGCCCGCGCCCAAAGTACAATATTGCAACACGCCTTCAACAGCCCTCGGCAATGCCACATCCAACAAAGCTCGCTCCTCAGGAATAAAGGCCCCCAACACAAAATCCACTTGATGTCCTTGGGAAAAATTATCACCAATGCCAAATCGCAATCGCGAATAATTTACCGTACTCAAACTGGCCTGAACACTTTTCAATCCGTTGTGGCCACCATCGCTTCCCTTGGTTTTCATTCTCAACTTAGCGATCGGCAATGCCAAATCATCCGTGATGACCAAAACATTTTCTAGCTTGATTTTCTCCACTTGCATCCAATAAGATACCGCCTTCCCGCTCAAATTCATATAAGTATTGGGCTTCAACAACAACAACTTCCGCCCTTTGTGCGATATCTCACACATACTTCCGTGTTTCACACCTTTCCATTGTCCATCAAACCGTTTCGCCAACAAATCCAAAACCTCAAAACCTATGTTGTGGCGCGTACCCTCGTACTCCTGACCCACATTGCCCAAACCAACAATCAAATATTTCATACCAAACTTCGAATATCTTTATTTTACAATTATCCTCATTGCCTTACAGAAGAAAGTTCGCCACTCAACTTGCCTGCACGCCAAGCGGGAACCACGGCACTCAAAACACCCAAGATCGTATTCAACCCCAATACCAACAACAAATCTTCGGTGCGCAATTCTACCGGATAAGGAATTGAAAATGTCCCTTGTGTACTAACCCAAGATGTTTTTTGCTGCAACAGCACCAACCCCACACCCACAATCAAACCCACCGCCGTTCCCCATGCACTAACCCAAATACCCTCCCAAAAAACCACCCACGAAATGGCACTTTTTTCCATACCAAGATTCCTGAACAGCACAAAATCTCTGCGTTTATCCATAACCAAAAGCGTTAGCGCCCCCACCAAATTAAACGAGATTAGCAATAGTACAAACGACAAAATGGCAAACGAAATCCACTTTTCGGTGTTGAACATCTTATACATCAATGGATGTTGTTCTTTTTGATTTTTAACATCAAAACTTGGCCCACCGGAAGACTTAAGTACGTTTTTTATCTCAACAGTAACCCTTTCTACTGCACCAGGATTGTCTCGAACACCACCCTGCAATTTTACCTCCAACTGAGAAATTTCACCCGCCGCCATTCTGCCAAATAAAACTTGCGCTTGCTCCAAGCCAATCATTACGGTTTGTGAGTTTTGATCTTCCGGCAAAGAAACAATCGCCGAAGGGATAAACTCTTCCATTCTAAACGCATCCACATCGTGAATACCGGCGTCTTTATTGATGACCATCAACGTGATCGGTTGGTCAATTTTGCCCACACCCAATTTGTATACCAATCCCTCCCCCAAAATGGCCATGTTCGATACCAAGTGTGGATTGTGTTGGGTGCGACCGTCTACCAACATCGGCTTGCCCGCCGTAACGATGGAATCGAACAAAATCCTTTTCCCAAATGCTCCATCAACACCCCAAATGGTGCAAACGGTTTGTTGGTCCCCATATTTTAATACCGCTTTCCCTGTTAAAACCTCAGAAACAACCGCAACGCCTTCTATTTTTCGCAATGCGCCCAGCTGCTGCCTTGTGATACCAAAAACCACCCCGCGCTTCGGTGTTACCAATAAGTCGGGGTCCGTTTTCTTGTACGATGAAAAAATGCTTGTCTCGAAGCCGTTCAAAGCACTCATCAAAACCACCAAAGCCATCGCCCCAACAGAATATCCCAACAAAGAAATCCCCGTGATCAGATTTACCACCGTGGGATTTGATCGTGAAAAAAAATACCGCTTCGATATGTGAAAAGACAGTTTGATGGCGTTTTTCTATTATCAACAGACAACCAACCGCCTGCTATCAATGGATTTAATTAATCTTTTGGCGTGTTCAAAGACTTCAACAAGTCTTCCATTTTGGAAACATAATCCAACGTATCGTCTTCGTAAAAATGCACTTCCGGCATCTTTTTAACACTGTTCCGCAAACGTTGAGCCAATGCATGTCGGATTTCTTTGTTCAGAGAATCCAATTGCTGCATGATCGCCGCACGGTGAGGGTTGTTGTATAGCGACAAGTAAACCTTCACATGCCCCAAATCAGGACTCACATTCACCGTGCTAATCGTAACAAAAGCACCGCCCAGCCAATCGTTCTTTTTGATGTTGAACAACTCGCTCAAATCGCGTTGAACCTGTTTGCCAAACTTGTCTTGTCTCAATCCCATATTGCAAAGATACAATTCGTTTTAGCACAACAATGCGCGAACCGCTAACTCGTAGCCGTTCAGCCCCAATCCACATATCAATCCCCTGGCCGAGGAAACCAACAAATCTGTTTTTCTCTCCACTTCGCGGGCATATACATTGCTCACGTGAACCAATACAACGGGTATGTGAATGGCTTTAATGGCATCTGCAATGGCGATACTGGTATGAGTATACGCTGCAGCGTTTAAAACGATGCCCACACAGCCCTCGGCTTGGGCCGCCGCTTGCAACAAGTTTACAATTTCCCCCTCTACGTTGGATTGCGAATACCCGATTTCAACCCCAGTAAACCGCATCTTTAAACCAACCAAATAGTCTTCAAACGATTGATTGCCGTAAATTTCTGGCTCCCTCGTTCCCAACAGATTCAGGTTTGGTCCATTGATGATTTCCACGCGATTCATGTAACAAAGGTAACAAGTGTAAATATTTTTCGGATAGTTCCATTTGAATTGAGGTATTTTGCAATTGAAAATGAACAAACCCACAGTTTTCATCACAGGGGCCACCGGTTTCTTGGGCTCACACCTTACCTGTTTGTTGCTAAAGCAAGGTTATAAGGTTGTTGCAATGCGCAGAAACCCCCAATCCCAAGGGTTGTTTCCCTCTATTCACCAATTTCACCAACTACCCGCCGCGTTTCAACCAACTTGGGTTACTGGCGATATTCTCGATATTGATGATCTCACAGAAAACATTAAAAATGTAGATGTGGTTTTTCATTGTGCCGCAATGGTTTCCTTCGAAAAAAAGGACAAAACAGCCCTCATGACCAACAATGTTTTGGGCACCCGAAACGTGGTGAATGCCTGTTTGATGAACCAAATACCCAAGATTGTTTATTCAAGTTCAGTAGCTGCACTGGGTAGAACGCCCAATGAATCCATGGTCAATGAAAATACCGAATGGACAGACAGTAAATTCAATAGCCAATATGCCATTAGCAAAAACTTGGCAGAACAAGAAATTTGGAGGGGTAAAGAAGAGGGCCTACAAGTCACAATGGTTAACCCCGGAATCATTCTCGGTTTTGGCGATGGAAAATCTGGATCCAATCAACTGTATCATATGATAAACAAGGGACAGCCACTGTTTCCCCTTGGTAGCAATGGCTTTGTTGGAGTAGAAGATGTTGCCAAGTTGATGCTTTATCTATACGAAAACAACCATTGGAACAACCGCTATCTGTGTGTTTCCGAAAACCTAAAATACCAGCATCTTTTTAATCAGTTGGCAGACGCCATGGGGAAAAAACAACCCCATATCGCCCTGTCGGGCATCGTCTATTACGCCGGTATTTTTGTTTGCAAACTACTCGAAACCTTAAGATTGCCCAGCCCCATTCCAAGTGAAAACATCATCACCTCTTCGCAAGAGAGCCATTACCAAACCATTCACAGCAACACCCTTCAATCATTTCAGTATACCCCCATTCGCGCCGTAAACTATTATGCACTCATGGCCCTGGGTTTGTTGAATAAAGACGCAATCAACCAAAACAATTGACGTACCTTTGCACCAACATGAAGTTTGGTGTTGTAATTTTTCCCGGATCCAACTGCGACCAAGACCTAATTAAGGTGTTGCAAACCTACACAACGGAACCCGTTTTAAAACTTTGGCATAAAGACACAGACCTAGAAGGTTGTACTCACATTTTTGTGCCTGGTGGGTTTTCTTATGGCGATTACCTTCGCTCTGGAGCCATCGCAAAACTATCCCCCATCATGAAAGCGGTTGCTGACCATGCCGAAAAGGGTGGTTTTGTATTGGGCATTTGCAATGGATTTCAAATTCTTTGCGAAAGCGGACTTCTGCCCGGAGCCCTGTTGCGCAACACCAACATGAAGTTCAATTGCAAAAACGTTTATCTCACCCCAGGTAACACGGAACTTATCGCCACAAGAAAAATCGAAAACAACGCTGTTTTGTGCGTTCCCATTGCCCATGGCGAAGGCCGTTTTTTCTGCGACGAAGCCACTTTGAATGAGATTGAATCCAACGGACAAGTTTTCTTCCGTTATTGTGACGAAAATGGCAACGTGACCAACGAGGCCAACCCCAATGGTTCGCTCAACAACATCGCTGGTATTTGCAACGCAGGTAAAAATGTGTTTGGCATGATGCCCCACCCCGAAAGATGCGCCACCGATTACCTCCTCAACGTGGATGGTAAAAAAGTGTTCGATAGCATTTTTTAATTCCTTTCGCTTTTAACGGATTCCAGTTGCATTTGGTCGATTACGGCCACAATAAACTTTTTATGTAACAACATTTTGGGGGTAACGTGCGTCTATTGTGTATTCGATTTTAGTTTCACCTCAATCGACACAACCATGAAAAGCCAAGCAAAAAACAGCGCAAAGGGGATGACCATCAAAAAGATTTGCCCCCGTCAACACACAGACAAAGGCCTTTCACAAAATGCAGCCGGTGTTTGAGTGTTAATCATTAAACCCTAACACGTCTCGTCAGTCTATTAAAGCTGACTTTCTTTTAGTCGTTCCGCGTTTTCTGCTACCTGCAGCGCGTTCAATATTTCCTGAATATCGCCATTCATGATGGCAGACAGATTATACAGCGTTAAACCAATTCTGTGATCTGTTACGCGGCCCTGAGGGTAGTTGTAGGTCCTTACTTTCGCACTCCTATCGCCCGTACTTACAAGGGTTTTTCTTCTCGATGAAATGGCTTCAATGTGCTTTGTATATTCAATTTCATACAACTTTGTAGCCAACATTTTCATGGCTTTCTCTCTGTTTCCCAATTGGTTTCGTTCTGTTTGACAAACCACAACCAATCCGGAGGGTATGTGTGTGAGCTGCACTTTGGTTTCCACTTTGTTCACGTTTTGACCGCCAGCACCACCACTTCGGCTCGTTTCCATTTTTACATCGGCTGGATTGAGTTGTACATCCACCTCTTCCGCTTCCGGCATAACAACAACGCTCACAGCAGACGTGTGAATGCGCCCTTGGCTTTCTGTTGCTGGAACCCTTTGAACGCGATGAACGCCGCTTTCGTATTTTAAAATTCCGTAGGAACCAACATTGGGAACCTCAAAAATAACCTTGCTATAACCACCTGCAGTGCCCTCGGTTTCATCAACCACAGAAAGCTGCCATCCCATGTCATCGATGTATCGTTGGTACATACGAAACAAATCACCGGCAAAAATACCCGCTTCATCGCCCCCTGTGCCAGCCCTAATTTCAACCACCGCGGGTTTTGCGTCTTCCGGGTCTTTGGGCAACAATTGAATGCGTATCCTTTCTTCCAGTTCGGCTTGTTGTGGCTCTAAAACGTCTAATTCGTCTTTGGCCATATCACGGAGCTCCCTGTCTTTTTCGTTCTTCAATATATCCCTGGCTTCTGCGGTGCGATGATACCAGTTTTTATATTCAAAATAGGTAGCTACGATTTCTTCAAGGTCACGGTATTCTTTATTCAGCTTCGTGAAACGCCTTACATCGCTGGCCACTTCTGGGCTGCTTAACAGCAATTCGATTTCCTTAAAGTGGGCGTATACCGCTTCTAGTTTTTCTAACATGCAATTACAAAGATACCAATAGTTCTAATTGCGTGCGTTTTGTGCAGGCTTTAAGTGTCAAACGTTTTTGGACTCCGCCGGTGTATTGTTGGGCCAGTTTAATAAATCCAATGTTTGTCCGTCGAATACCGCATATTGACTGCCATGTAGCCATTCGCCAAGATTTATATATCTACTTTTTGGGGCGATGTGAACGTTTAATACCAAGTGACGGTGTCCGAAAATGTAGTAATCTATTGGGTTTTCAACATTGCCTTGAGCATGAGAAAGGGCAAACTGTGTGAGATATTCCTGTTGGTCGCCCAGATAGTTATCTTCTTTGGGGTTTTGGGCTAATCGACTTTTTTTACTAAACCGATGCGCCATGGCAACACCAATGTCTGGATGCAACCACCTGAACAAAAAGCGAGCGAAGCGAGCGAGAAATATTTTTTTCAAAAACTTGTATGAACGATCTCCCGGACCCAATCCGTCACCATGATGCAAGAAAAATCTCTTGCCATGATGTTCCACCACAAATTCTTTTGTTATCAACTCTACCCCGCATTCTTTCACCAAATACTCCGATAGCCATAAATCATGATTACCTGGAAACATGATCACTTTGGTACCGTTATCAGTAATTTTGGCCAGCGTTCCCAAAAATCTCACAAACCCCCTTGGAACAACTTTTTTATATTCAAACCAAAAATCGAAAATATCGCCCATCAAATAAATTACATCTGCATTTGGTGCGCAATACTCCAACCAATCAACAATACTTTTTTCCCTTGCCAAAGAAACTTCACCATTGGGCATACCCAAATGAAAGTCGCTTACAAAGAATATTTTTTTTGTTGATTTCAATGATAATGGTTAAAATATCAGTAATTAAAAACCATGGATGAGTGGTTATTTTTAAACTAATGGGTTTTGTTATTTTATTTAAATTCCGGCAAACTGTTTTAACATACGAACATCGTTAACAAACAAATCTCGGATGTCGGTGATTCCATATTTTAACATCGTAATGCGATCGATACCCATACCAAAAGCAAAGCCAGTATAAAAACTCGGATCAATATCACAAGATTTTAAGACATTGGGATGTACCATGCCGCAACCAAGTACTTCCAACCACCCTGTTCCTTTTGTTAATCTTCTATTCTCCTCGGTTTCTACGCCTGCCCAAATATCCATTTCAGCACTTGGTTCGGTAAATGGAAAATAACTAGACCTAAATCTTACTTTGGTTCCCTCTCCAAAAAATTGCTGCACAAAATAGTACAACGTTTGTTTAAGATCAGCAAAACTCACTCCTTTATCAATGTATAATCCTTCTATTTGATGAAAGAAACAATTGCTTCTAGAACTAACCGCTTCATTTCTATACACCCTTCCAGGCATAACCAATCGAAGTGGAAGTTTTCCTTTTTCCATTTCTCTCACTTGTACAGAGCTAGTATGTGTTCTCAACACATGTTCTGATATAAAAAAGGTATCCTGCATATCTCTGGCAGGATGATCTTCAGCGAAATTTAATGCCCCAAAATTGTGATAGTCATCTTCAATTTCTGGACCTTCAGACAAATCAAAACCCAATGAATAGAAAATCTCGAGCAAACGATCTTCAACAATTCTCAATGGATGCAAAGCGCCCTCATTGGTTTGATAAACAGGTAAAGTAATATCATGAGCCATCAAATCACCCACATTATTTTCCGCCTCTTTCTCTTTTTGTTCCTGATATTTCGCCTCAGCCAATTGTTTTAAACCATTCAAAACACCACCCAAAGTTCTTTTTTCTTCAACGGGTGCCATTTTGAATTCCTCAAACAACTCAGTGATGATTCCCTTTTTCGATAAGTACAACAAACGAAATGTTTCCGCTTTTTGATTTTCATCAAACTGATAAGCTTCTACTTCACTTTTGATATTTTCTACCTTGGCAATCATACTTACAAATCTAACCCATCCTTTCTATTTTCTTACATTCGAGTTTCCACTACCCACAAGCTCAATAGTAATAATAGTTTTAACTATTAAAAAAGAAAGTATTACGTAGTATATAGTATAGCTGTGTGGATATGAAGATAACTTCCTTTTTTTAGATTTGTTTCTTTGATAATGATACAGTCGTGAACATTTTATAAGAATATAAGTTATTGTTTATCAATATTTTAAATACCGATTTACACATTTAGGAAATCACTGTGGTTAATGTAATTTATTTCTTTATTTACTCACTTTCATTTGGTGTAATGAGGCTTACAACATCAAAGGTTTGCACATAAATGAATTCTTTGGCTGTATTCAGATTCTTGTTTCACGTGAAACCAATTTTACTTTGTTGTTACTCCAGTATTATACGTGCCTATTTTTGGTAATATTAACCTATTCTCTATATTCTTTTTAACAATGAGTGGTTTTTGAAGTGATAGAAAGACTTCAGATTCACTAAATAGACTTCCAGTCGTGGGATTATATGAATCAATATTCAGTTTTTGGTAGGGTTCCTCGTTTGATTCGATATTGATCCAAGATGTAATTTGATATTGACCTTCGGGAAGTACGATGTCTTTGTTTGTTTGTTTGTACATCGTTGTAATGTAATGCATTCTATCATTTTGGATTGAAATCATAACATCGCTATCTGATGAATTCTGAATATTGGTTTTACCTAAGTTGATATATGTTTTTTTACTACTATCTTGATACCCTTTGTGAATCACCGTTGAATATTTTGTTGAATTGAATCCATAGTACCCTAAGGTACTTTTAATTGTATCTGAATTAAGAATACCAAATTGATACTTATTTTCATAATTAAAAGAGCGATTGGTATTGATTCCAGTATCAAGTAGTAAATCATTCTTAAATATATTCTCTTGGTAATGATTAAAATGTAGGGTGTCGTTATAATTTCCCAAAGAATCTAGGTTGTACCATTCCTCATAAAATGGTGATCCAATGACTACATGTTTATTGTCCTTCGTGAAATAATGGTTTTTATATCGTTTGGTCGAGGGATATAGCCCAATTGAAAACGTGTCTCTTGCACGCGGGGTTGAATAAAAGACATTGTAACGTTCGTTGTTATCTATCGTATTGTTGTTGTCATTTTCAATAACGTAGGTTAAATGCGACGTTAGTTTAAGTCCATCAAAATGATATTTTGTGGTATTTTTCTTTTCTGAAATTTCAATAAAACTGTCTTTGAGAATAAAAACATTGTATTTTTTTTTGACATCGGTTTCATCAATAGAAATATGTATCTCTCCTGTATCGTTTCCCAATAGGAGAGTGGGTTGTTTGAATTTGTTTTTTTCGTTTAAATCAACCAATGTGGAACTCAAATAAATGGTTTGGGTATACGGAGGCAATGTGAGGAATAACGTATTCCTTTTTACCCTTTGTTCGGTTTTATGCAAGGTGGATACATTGGGATTTATAATTCTCGGTGATGTTAAAATAGCGCCGCTGGTGGTGATATTCTCATCAAATGCAATGACCACCCTTTTTTGACCTGTTTTTAAAACTTCGCTTTCGATACTAACAATTACCGGACCTGCTGTATCCTTGTCCCCTCCGTTGGGTGGTACGGGATTCGCACAGCCACTCATGAGAACTATGAGTATACCAAAGAGGCATGTAAAACTGAAAATAACTGGTCTACAGGTCATTGCTGTTATCTACCAAAATGAATCAATAAAACTTGTATGTCGGAAGGATTAACTCCGCTAATTCTGCTTGCTTGTCCAATGGTCTGCGGTTTGATTTTATTGAGTTTTTCTCTGGCTTCTAAGCTGATGCTGTTTAGCTTTTGAAAGTTGTATCCTTCTGGAATCATTACGTCTTCCAAACGATGTAATTTCTGAGCCAGTTCAATTTCTTTTTCTATGTATGCTTGATATTTTATAAAAATCGCCGCCCTTTCTTTTGCTTCCGTGGTGTGATTGACGAGAAATTCGCCAATGTGCGGGATGTTCTCTAAATGATGTAATTCTATCTGTGGTCTGAGCAACAACTTATTGGCCCGTTGTTTCTCGTTGATAGCCGTTACATTTTCAGGTAAATATTGTTTAACATCCTCGGGGGTAACGTTCGTTTTCGATAAAAAATCTTTGATTTCCTCTGAACACCGATTGATTATTTCAAGCTTATCGAATCGTTCTTTACTTGCCAATCCTATGGCAAAGCCTCTGGGTGTTAAGCGTTGATCTGCGTTGTCTTGCCTGAGCGAAATCCTGTATTCGGCACGTGAAGTAAACATTCGGTATGGTTCTTCAGTGCCTTTGTTGATCAAATCGTCTATCAATACGCCGATATAGGCCTCTTCTCTTCCCAACACAAAGGGATCTTCCTCCCTTACGCGCAAAGCTGCGTTAATGCCGGCCATAAGGCCTTGACAAGCAGCTTCTTCGTACCCAGTGGTGCCGTTAATCTGACCAGCAAAATAAAGCCCTTCTACCAACTTTGTTTCCAATGTGTTTTTGAGTTGGGTTGGTTGAAAAAAGTCATACTCAATAGCGTATCCAGGTCGAAAAATCTTGGCTTTCTCAAAGCCAGGGATCAAGCGAAGGGCGCGGAGTTGTATATCATCAGCCAATGAAGTGCTAAAGCCATTCACATATACCTCCACGGTTTCCCAACCTTCTGGTTCAACGAATATTTGGTGCCTATTCCGTTCTGCAAAACGATTGATTTTGTCTTCGATGCTTGGACAGTATCTGGGACCAAGTCCTGAAATACTTCCGTTATACATTGGGCTATCAGAAAACCCTTCTCGCAAAACATCATGCACATCCTCGTTTGTGTAAGTTATGTAACAGCTGCGTTGTTTGCTGAGATGCGTAGTACTGTCCGAATAACTGAATTTATATGGGCCAATGTCTCCTGGTTGCTCTTCCATTTTGGAATAGTCTAACGACCGACCGTCTACGCGAGGAGGGGTTCCGGTTTTCATCCTTCCCGTAGTGAAACCAAGCGTTACCAATTGTTCAGTGATGCCACCACTGGCATGTTCACCCATTCTGCCCCCGCCGAAATTTTTTCTTCCGATGTGAATGAGGCCATTTAAAAAAGTTCCCGTGGTGAGTACAACGGTTTTAGCAGTAAAGGACATGCCCATACCTGTTACAACACCTGTAACTTTTTGATTATCAAACAACAAAGATGAAACACTGTCTTGAAAAAAGTCTACATTTTCATTGTTTTCCAGTGTCAATCGCCACTCTTCAGCAAACCGCCAACGATCGCTTTGCGCTCTAGGACTCCACATCGCCACTCCTTTACTGCGGTTCAACATGCGAAATTGAATCATGGTTTTGTCTGTGATTATACCAGACATTCCGCCAAGTGCATCGATCTCTCTGATTATTTGTCCTTTAGCCACCCCACCCATGGCCGGATTACAGCTCATTTTGGCTATGGTTTCCATGTTCATGGTAACCAACAGCACCGAACAACCCATGGTGGCTGCGGCATGTGCGGCTTCGCAACCTGCATGACCGGCACCTACCACGATTACATCATATTGAAAATTATTATTGTCTTGTTTCACGTGAAACGATGATTTAAATATTGTCCCACAAAGATAAGCAGACCTCTTCCTCCGTTCTCATTACAATTGCATCAGAGGGTTTTTTGTCTTTGTATCCGAGCAAATGTAAAAGGCCATGCGAAATAACCCGAATCATTTCGTGCGTTTCGTTTGAATTATGCAATACGCTGTTTTCTTTAACACGATCTTTCGAAATATAAATTTCTCCCTCAATGCCATTGGATCCGGCGTCAGACAAATCAAACGTAATAATGTCGGTGTACGTATTGTGATTGAGGTGCTCAATGTTTATTTCGAGTAATTCATCATCACGCAAGAAAACGTAATTCAAATGAGTGATTTTTTGACCTTTCGTTTTTGCTATTGTTTTGAGAAGTAAACGGATTTTTTTTCGTGTATTGCTGTCGAGAAAACGGTGTCGACCAGAGAAATGTATTGTATTCATTGAACCAAAATTATAGTACCGGATTGCCGGGTTTTTTTGTTGCGGTAATTGGATTGAACCAAATAAACATAAACTCCCTGTGGAACCAATTCACCCCTGGAATCTGATCCGTCCCAACCCAAAAGTGCGTCGCCCTCAAACATCAATTCTCCCCAACGATTATAAATGAACATTGTGCTTTCACCAGCACCGATTGCGGGATTGCTTATTTTGAATTGAGGGTTTTTGCCTAATGGATTGAATGCGGATGGAATCAACATCGTATCAAAAGCACTGCTATCAAATCCCAAGTCCACCTCTTTTTCGTTGGAATACAACTCAAATGCCAAAGGCAGTTTGCCGTCGTTGCTGTAAATTTTAACACGATAGCGCTGTTGGCCAAAAAGCACACCTACAGGCAAGGCATAGCTGTTTGTTTTTGTGGTAATCACCGGGTTCCACGTGAAACCCGATTTGCGCTCTAGTGTATAGTTGAAGTCGGTTGTTAGCTCCGGACTCGACCAACCCTTGTAGTAAGACCAAGTCATAACACCTTGATTTTCAACAAGTAACATCGAATTGTTTGTGTAACAGCTGTCGTCTCGGTATCCGCAAGTATTGGTTCTAACCAAACGATATTGCCCCTCTGATATGTCTGTATTTGTACTTGGGTCTGTGTACGTTACTTTTCCTGTTGTGCTAAAAGTTTTTATAGTCAGCCATGAAAGCCCCTGTTTTTTTTCCAATGAAAGCATAGAGTTAGACCCGTCTTTCTTCCATTCACCAGTTATTTGGATTTGATCTTCTGCAACTACACTAATACCCGTAAGCAGGGTAATAGGAAATGAGTTACCCAAAAACCCATAGTCGGTTGCAATACTGTTTGATGAGCTGCTGATGTTGCTACTTCCTTGCTTTATTGCGCGCACCACGTAAGAATAGGTGTTGTTTGTTTCATAACTGGCATCAACAAACCCATACGTAGTGGGGTCGTTGACGAGATCTGCAGCTACAACCCCAATTTGTTCCCATTTGTTTTGGGTTTTATTGTGCCTCCAAATGATGTATTTCTCAGTGATCCAACCGTAATATTTGCTCCATGTTATTTGTGTTTTCTTGTTGCACCAATATTCCGGATTAACTTGAACAGTTAAATGAATAGGAGAATGGTAATTACTTAATAAACCACCATTTAAACAACTGTCAAAAGCAGCAATGCAAAATTTGTTATTGTTCGTTTTGGTGTCGAAAATGCTGTTTGGAAATAAGTAACTGAACGACATTGTATCCAACAACAACACATTTCCGCCGCCAGAAAATTTAAACAAACTAAACCCCATGATGTCAGGTTCTATGGGCTTTGACCAGCCCGCCCTCAATTGTTGTGTGTTGTAATCTACGGAAACACTATCGGGTTCAAATTGTGATGGGGCAGAATTGTCGATGAATACGTGGTTCGATACAAAAGTGTCTTTTCCATTACAAGCAAAAGAAGTAGATAGAAATAACTCCCAACTTTTGGTATTGGGTAGCACGGTTGAAATGGTTGTGATGTTCAACATGGGAATTTCTTTTAACAACTTCCATGGCGACAGTGCATCTTCTCTGCCATACAGCCTGTGATAGGAAAAACTAACACACCCGTCGGTGGGTGGCGCAACAGTAACAGTGAGTGTAAACGTTGGACGGTCAAGGCATGCCCGGAAAAGTTGGGCGGGTTGGGAAATGGAAAATACCGCATTGATTTGAATCAGCGAGAGAAAACAAGTTGCAATATGTTTCCAAATTCTTTGCATGGATATTATTCGCTGGAAGGAGTGTCTCCCGCCATTACATGAATAAACGATTCAGGGTGTAAATAATTGTTTGCCAATGACATTAACTCTTCTTTGGTTATAGACCAAATACCCGGCAGAACAGTATTGTAGTAATCTTCTCCAAGTCCCCGGTACATCAAATGTTGAATCTTCCCACCCATCGAAAAGGGACCATCAAACCCACTTCTAAACTGTCCGGAATAATATTGTTTGATCTTATCTAACTCTGAATCATCTAACAAATTGGTTTTCAATCCCGAAAAAATATCGTGAATCGTAGAGATGGAAGCCTCAATGTTATCGCTGTTCAAATCTCCAGCAATCGTCCATGTATAATCATTGAACGCGGGTTTAAAGTAAGAACCAATGCCATAAGTTAACCCCTTTTCTTCACGCAAGATCTGCATCAAACGAGATCCAAAATATCCGCCCAACACCAAATTTAACAACGTGAGCCCAAATCGCTCCCTTTGATTTTTTGGCTGAATGTGTTGAACCAGTTGTAGGCTTACTTGGTTGGTGCCATCTACGTGTTTGGTTATGTAACCCGGGTTTGGAGTTGGTAAGCTTTCACAAGTCGGAGCATCTATGGTAATTGATCCACCCTCTCTGAATGGTTGTAATTCTTTTTCAATGGACCCTAGTAACTCATCGTCAGTGTCTCCCGAAACAAAAATCATGGCTTTATCAAGCGAGTAATAAATAGATTTAAAAGACATTAGATCCTCCCGGTTAACAAGCGAATAATCTTCCACATTGCCATGTTTACCCAAAAACGAGTTGTCGCCGTAAAGATGTTCTAGGGCCAAACGGTTCGACCAATATTTCGGAGTTTTTTGCTGTCTTTCTAACGATGCAGAACGGACCAACTTGGCTGTTTCTAGTTCTTTTTCGGGGTAATTGGCTTCGTGAATATTTTTAACCACCCAGGCAAAAGCCGTTAGGATATTTTTTTTATTTGCCCTTACAACAACAGACGATCCCAACGATCCACACTCCGTGCGATGAGTAGCGCCTAAAAAATCCAAAAATTCAACGACCTCAAATTCTGTTCTATTGTTATTACCAGAAAAAAGCAAATCATTCGCCAGTGTGGCAATGTAGGTTTTGTTTTGGTGAAATGACCCAGCTGCCCAAAACAATTCAATTCTTACAACGCCAATGGATGCTGGCTCTGATAGGTGCAATATGTGCCCAGAAGTCAGAGCCATTGTTTTGCTCTTCGGCGACGTGAATGTTTTTATCGTTTGGGTTTCGGGGCGATTGCGCGATGTGATGGTCATTTTTTTGGGTGATAATAAATTACAGACACTGAATTTGCATCAATTGTTTGCTTTGAAACAGTCAATACATCGTTTAAAGAGAAGGATTCGATCAATGATTGTTCGTTGTTGATGTCGTCTAAGGCGCCAGCGTTTTCAAAAAAACACAATCGTTGGGCCAACTGCATGGGCTGCGTGGCTTCAAAAAGTAAGTTTGTAGCATGCCTATTTTTTACACCCGTATACGTTCTGTCCATAGCGGCACTGTATTCTTGATTTTCTTTCAGTACTCGGATTAAGGAAGCTTCACCATCTTGGTGCGAAACACCATCATTCAATATTCCGTATAAAACAAAAAGCCCCTCACCAAAACCGCGCAAATAAAAACATTCGGCGGCGTTGAAAATTTGTTCTTCCTTAACCAGTTTCATTTGTAGGGGAGAAACATCCGAACCGCCCAACATGTCAGAAAACATTTCCAAGGCAATGGAATCCTTATCAATAAATTTTGGACCGCGCCATACTAGAAATACCGCAGGGTTTGGGCTTAAATCTTCCGCCTCAAAAAATTGTCTTTCAGAGACGATGGGATCATCATGGTATTGGTTTGGATTGGCTGTAGTGTCTTTCAAAATACCACCGAACCATTTTTCTGCCAACACTTTCGTGGTTTGAAAATCAAGGTTACCCACCACCGAAACAATCCCATTTTGAGGTGCATAAAAACGATAATAAAACCCTTTCACATCCTCTAGCGTAGCATCTTCAATATGTTTGATATCGTCTCCTATTGTTGGCCAACGGTAAGGACTTTTGTTGTACATCAAATGTCTGATATGGTGCCACAACAATCCAAAGGGTGCGTTATAACAACGTTGTTTGAATTCCTCAACCACCACACCTTTTTGAACGTTTAGCGATTTTTCATTGATGTTTAGTGCGTTCATTCGATCACTTTCTAACCAAAATGCCGTTTCTGCATTTTCGGTGGGCATCACCAAATAATAATTGGTGATTTCATTATTGGTAAAAGCATTGTTCTGACCTCCCGCCTCTTCAACCTCTTTGTCAAAAATGGGAACATTTTCACTTCCTGAAAACATCAAGTGTTCAAATAGGTGTGCAAAGCCAGTGCTGTTTGGGTTTTCATCCCTTGCACCTACGTTATATAGCGTGTTCAACACCAATGTTGTTCTGCTCTTGTCTTCAAGGTGGATGACGCGCAATCCGTTGCTTAAGGTGAATTTGTTGAATGAATACACAGCACAAATTTACCGCATCCGTGACATCCAAAAAAAGCACCCTGTTGGCGATTACCAACAGGGTGCATCACTGTACAGTGTAGGCTAATTTAACACATCAATTGTGTTTTCATCGTTTTCTGTAATCTTGATGGACTTGCCTTTTGCCTCAATCAAAAGAATGTTTTTAACGACAACTTCTGATGTTTCTCTTTTTAGCCCATCTTGTCCAACATACGATCGATGCTGTAAACGACCTTCAACCATGAGTTTGCTTCCTTTTTTTACCATTTTTTCAAAAAGTTCAGCCACGTTTCCCCAAGCAACCAAACGATGCCACTGGGTGTTGTTTACAACATCTCCAGAGACCAATGTCACTTTTTCGTTCGTTGCCAAATTCAACTTAGCCAACTTTTTTCCACTTTCAAACTCACGGATTTCTGGGTCGTAACCCACGTTTCCGATTAACCTAACGGAATTCAATAAATTTTTCATAACCTTTCTTTTCGTAATTAACTTTTAACCTTTTTCTATTTGTGTTGAAAATCCTCACGTGGCCTTTGTTTGGACTTTCTTTAACAATACAAAATTGTAAAATCAATGTGCAAATACTCGTACATGAATCATTTATAACCGATTATAACCGTTTAATTGATTTAATTCATCTTGGGGGTGTTGGGCATATTTGATGTTATACGGTCATCTGCTTATGGAAAAAGAAACCATCAATCAACCAATCTGTAGAGAGTGTGGCGACAAAATCAAAGGACGAGCCGATAAACTCTTTTGTAACGACTCTTGTAGGAGCGCGTTTAATAACAGAAGAAATCGAACAGGGGTAGACCCACTGAGAACCATTAATAAGGTTTTAAGCAAGAACAGAAAAATACTCAAAGAAGTGTATGAAACTTCTGGCGCCAGCGAGACAATCCCATTGAGGAGGCTTGAAAATAAAGGATTTGTTTTTAACTTCTACACGCACATTGAAGAACCAATGAGCGGAAGTTGTTATCGATATTGTTATGATTTTGGCTATGCGGAAGCAAAAAATGGTGAAGTGATGATATCGAAATATCCAGGCTCTTATTTGTAGAAAATCAAGCGGCCCTTAATTTGCACTACCTTTGCAAATTCAAATCACAGAACATAATGGCAAAGTCACCCAAAAAAGAACAAGGCAATGGCAAGAAATTCCAAGATCGTCTTCCTGGAGAAAAACGCAATCGCAAAATAGACTTGGCCAAATCAGAACCCAAGAAAACAAAGTTTTTTACAGATAACAAACCAACCGAATCAAATACAGACAAGCCAAGATTTGGCGGAGATCGTGACAAACCGCGTTTCGGAAATGATCGTGGAGGTGACAAGCCAAGATTTGGTGGAGATCGTGATAAACCCCGTTTCGGAAATGACAGCGGAGGTGACAAGCCAAGGTTTGGTGGAGAGGGCAGGGGTTCATTTCAGAAAGGTTCTAACAGTAGACCATCAGGTACTCCGGGATATACCGGTGGAGATAAAAGTGGAAATCCAAGGTTTCCTGGCGACAGAAGTAGCCGTTTCTCAAAAGATTTAGGTGACAAACCGCGCTTCGGAAATGACCGTGGCGGCGACAAGCCAAGATTTGGCGGAGATCGCGATAAACCGCGCTTCGGAAATGACCGTGGCGGCGACAAGCCAAGATTTGGCGGAGATCGCGATAAACCGCGCTTCGGAAATGACCGTGGCGGTGACAAGCCAAGATTTGGCGGAGATCGCGACAAGCCTAGCTTTGGAAGTGATCGTGGCGG